>Ga0209061_1002020_pt1 | contig 28548 bp, 24 predicted proteins | sample Coa_R1_10_FD_187157 | JGI IMG/M metagenome (GOLD analysis project Ga0209061, IMG submission 187157) | Surface soil microbial communities from Centralia Pennsylvania, which are recovering from an underground coalmine fire - Coalmine... | ecosystem: Environmental > Terrestrial > Soil >... | reverse complement strand
ACAGGCTGAGCGTGTCACCGGCTCTTCGGAGCTGGTGGGGATTGAAACTTCTACTTTTACCTCTAGCATGGACGCCAACTCTAGTGTCACCGGCTCTTCGGAGCTGGTGGGGATTGAAACACGAGCATAGAGACGATAAAAATTGTTCCCTGTTCGTGTCACCGGCTCTTCGGAGCTGGTGGGGATTGAAACCGAAGAGTCCATCGAGATACTGTGCGGCCGTATCTACGTGTCACCGGCTCTTCGGAGCTAGTGGGGATTGAAACCGGTTTTCGGTGCGATATGCCGGTGTTGAACGGCTTTGGTGTCACCGGCTCTTCGGAGCTGGTGGGGATTGAAACTTCTAATAAAAATCTTGGGGCACGTTTCGGGATCAAGTGTCACCGGCTCTTCGGAGCTGGTGGGGATTGAAACGCCAGACAAACGAACAAGACCGACCGCAAAGACGCGTGTCACCGGCTCTTCGGAGCTGGTGGGGATTGAAACAACGGTATAAGGGCTTTGCTGTCCGAAGATGCTGACGTGTCACCGGCTCTTCGGAGCTGGTGGGGATTGAAACATGATCTGTTCGTTGTCCCAGTCGTACCGCTCGATGTGTCACCGGCTCTTCGGAGCTGGTGGGGATTGAAACACAGGGGACTCTGATGTCCTCGCTCTACAGAGGGGGAGGGGAACCTGGCGGTGAACACCTCGCCTTCGGCTCGAAATGACAGTTGTATCATCGGCTCGAAATGACAGTTGTCTATCTCACTTCGGCTCAAAGTGACCGTCGCCTTCGATCCGAAGGCGACACTCGTATCACCGGCTCTTCAAGGCTCCCCACCCTCACTTCCCTCAAGGCCGATACAGGGAGCCCCAGAAAATCGCAAGATTTTCTGGGGTAGGGCGCCCTTCCCCTCAAGGCCGACGTCCTTCCCCTCAAGGCACACGCCATCGCCCTCAAGGCCGACGCCCTTCCCCTCAGTGAGGATCGAAACCCCCTGATAGGGGCAGGTTTGCAATCTGCCCCTACGTTGTGGCACCGACATCTCAAGGCCCCTACCCCCACTCCCCCTCAAGGCCAACGCTGGGGCAGGGCGCTCCTCCCCCTCCGTGAGAATTGAACGAGAAAAAGAATGAAGATGTGAACAACAACCACCTCGTAAGTGAAAATGGGCTATAATATCCCCAGCAAATAAAAGGGCGTAACTGCCTAAAACCCAACCCCAAATGCCACGAGAATGAAAGGATAGAAGCTATGGAGCTTGTACCTATCCAGCCCGAACGAATAGGCCAAACCGACTACGCTGCCGAGCTTTATGAACACCTCGAAAAAGGGAACATCCTTCTCCTCCGTCAAACCCCATTCGCCCCAACAGAGGACGATGCTGCCTTTCTCCGTGGTCAACATCAGGCCGAAACAAAAATCCATAAAAATATCGCCTACAAAACACCCCTCGATAAATTGACCGGTGCTCAAAACGAAACCCCAGAAGATGCCGAACGCCTTAAACGGATTATGAAAGCCTATGCGCATGGAGCCCTTCAGTTCCTCGCCAACCTCCTGCCCGCCTACGCCAAAGCCTGGAAGGTGGACTACGCAAGCTTTCGACCCTTCGAGGAACAAGGCCGAGACCTGCCCCTGAGCCGTAGAAATGACCTGATGCATGTGGATGCTTTCCCTACACGCCCCACCCATGGGGGGCGTATTCTGCGACTCTTTACCAACATTAGCCCCGACCGCGACCGCGTTTGGGTAACCGCAGGCCCCTTTGATCAGCTCGCACAACGCTATGCCAAAGAGGCCGGACTGGGTAAAGTAACCGGCCTAACGGCAACGCTTCAACGAACCGGAGCCTACGTCACGCGCCTGGTGGGCGTTCGCGCCGATGTCCCTTCCCCCTACGATCAGTTTATGATGGGATTCCATCACTTCCTTAAAGCCAACGAGAACTTTCAAAAAAATGAGCGCCTCTTTACCTTCCACTTTCCACCAGGCTCCAGCTGGATATGCTTCACCGACCAAATCGCCCATGCCGTAACCTCCGGCCAGTATGCCCTGGAACAGACCTGCATCGTGCCGCGTAGCGCCATGCAGCACCCAGAATGGGCACCGGTGGCCGTGCTGGAACGACTTGCCGGTAAAACGCTGGCGCCCTCCGCATAAACGCTCCCTTGCCAGCTTGAGAAAACAGAGGCGGACGACAGAAAACCGGCTTGCCCCGACGGTAAACTTGCCCTCCAATCGCCCACTCCATACCGAGAAGGGCGACCCGCTGGGCCGCCCTAGTCTCAAAGAAAGCGCTGCTGACTGTTGGCTATCGCCCTTTTGCAAAGAGGCTTCACCCTAACTGAGCGCGGAGAGAACCTCCGCAGCATGGCCTTCGGGTTTGACCTTATGAAAAACCTTTACAAGGCGACCGTCTGGGCCAATAACAAACGTTTGTCGCTCAACCCCCATGTAGCTGCGGCCATAGCGCTTTTTCTCAACCCATACCCCATATAGCTCGGCCACCTTGTGTTCGGTGTCGGCAAGGAGGCGCATGGGCAACCCGTACTTTTCGGCGAATTTGGCCTGCGCCCTCGGCGGATCGGTGCTGATGCCTAAAAGTTCCACGCCGCGCTCTCGAAATCGCTCGGCCATGTCGCGAAACCCACAGGCCTCCGCCGTGCAGCCAGGCGTGTCGGCCCGCGGATAGAAAAACAGCACCACCGTTCTGCCGCGCAGATGCGAAAGCGTTGTCGGGTTGCCCTCCTGATCGGGCAACGTAAAGTCGGGGGCGAGATCGCCTTCCTTCAGCATAAAACCTCCTCTTTACGAAAAAAGCTAGGCAGAAAACACAACCCTCCGTAGAGCATGGAAGCGAACCAACCTCCATGCTAGGGAGAATCGTTGTCCTCCGGCGCATAAAGATTTTCCCCTCGATGAAGCCGCAAGGCCACCTGGTAGGTCTGCAGATTGGCCCGAGAAGTAGGACAGTGAGCGGCCAAATAGCGGGCTATCGCCACAAGCAAAACACGACCTTCGGGTGTATTGCCGTAGTCGCGATATTGGCGAAAGCCGGCCTCGACCATCTGATAGGTATGGAACTCGGCATCCTCTCGCAACAGCGCATGCCCCAAAGTGGCCAGCAGCTCCGATTCCGAACCGCCGTGAGCCAGCCAGGTCATTACCTGCTGAGCCACCGCCTCCACCTGGTTTTGGCTGTTAAGTTTGTCGAGCAGGGCGGTTAAAGGCTCTTGAATGGTGTTAAGCGGGCGCGGTAGAGGGGCGGGTGGGGTGTTAAGGAACCTGGCGAGATAGACGCTGAGAGCACCGTCGAAAACGCCGCGTAGAAGCTCTAAAGAGGGGGCGCGACGCATGGCCTGGTGAACCGCGTTGGCATAGGTAAACGAGTGCAGAACTGTTATCCAGTCGCCGAATTCGTTGGAGGTTCGGAAATAGGCGATGCGATGGGCTGCGGCCAAAGCAACGGCACCGGCAAGTTGCTCGAAGGTGGCCCCCTGAAGCAGGGCGGCTTGCAGGTTTTCCACAATGGCAACAGGGTCTTCGCCCAGCAGCAGCTCTAGAAAGGCTGGGGTACACCGCCATGGGGCGGGGCGAGCCTTCTGTAGAGTCTTCGGTAGCTCCGAGAAGGCGGCAGTTAGCAGATTGGCCAGGTCTATGGGATGGCGCCAACTGGCCGACTCTTCGCTTCGCTGCCCGTTGGCCAGGACAGGCACCACGCTGAGAAGAATTTGCGGCGTAAAGCGGGCATCTACCTGCTGCAACAGCTCGAAAGCCTTGTTGGCGAAATCGAGCGCGTGGCCACCGCTAAGGTAGAGGTGGTCGGTCGCTGCGGCAAAGATCATGTCGGCAAGGTGCGAAAGCGGGTGGCCTGCCATAATAGCCGTGTGAAGAACACGCATGGCGCCGATGCTGTCGCGTACCTCGATAAACTCGCGAAACCAGGCCTTAAGCCGCTCCGGCTCGACATGCGCTTGCGGCAAGGGATCGGGAAGAAAAAGAGGGGGCTGGTTCGCCACCATGGGGGCAACATGGCCAAGACCGTGGTAGAGCGCCAAAGGCCGATCGCTTGCCTCTAAGGCCGGCAGAATATTGGCCATGGCCGTGAAAATGGTAAGGCCGGCGTTCCAGCCGTCGCGGGCATGGCGTGTGCCCAGATCGGCACCTACCTCCAGCGCCTGCCGGTGCCCAAGCTCCCCAAAACCCTCCAGCCCAAGCACCGCTTTGGCAATGACCAACCTTAGGTTGTGCTTTAAGCCGTGTTCTAGGCGCTTGCGGTGCTTGCCTAAGTCGGTTTCGCGGGCAGGGCGCATGTCCACCCAAACTTTGCCATCGCTTATTCGCGTGGGGAAAACGGTTACGTCGTCAGCCCAAAGGTCGAAAGTGCCCCCTGTCGCGAGGTCAAAGCGGGCATGATGCCAATGGCAGGTGAGGATGCCACAACGAAGGCTGCCTTGATGCAGCGGAAAACCCATGTGCGGGCAGCGGTTATCCACCGCATAAACCTGGTTGTCATGCCAAAAGAGGGCCACCGTTCGCCCCTCGATTTCGGCGGTAAGGCAGCCTTGGGCTTTCAGTTGCTCCAGATCGGCTACGGGTACAAACGATTCAGAAATGGAGGTTGCCATGGTCTTGTTCTCCTGTATAAACACAACCGCTGGTGCAAGTCTCTTGCACCACAATGCGACTTAGCCCTGGCAGACGAGGTTTAAGCCTTTGCCAAATCCATCGGGCGAGGTTCTCGCTCGTCGGGTTTTCTAGCCCCTCTATCTCGTTGAGGTAACGATGGTCAAGCATCTCTTGAAGCGGGCGAAAGGCCGCGGCGATGTCGGCAAAATCCATAACCCAACCCACATGGGGGTCAACAGAGCCACTAACGTAGATGGTGATACGAAAAGAGTGTCCGTGCAGACGCGCGCATTTATGGCCCTCCGGCACATGCGGAAGGCGATGCGCCGCCTCGATCTGAAACTCCTTGAACAGCTCCAATTCGTATCGCCTCCTTCCACAACCGCCTAGGGCGGTGCGCCAGCGCCCGTTAGGCTAGGCGTCTATCTCGCCGTCCTGAAGGCCTAGCGGCAGCGCCTTTGGCCGGTCTACCGCGGTTTCTGGAAAGTAGTGCTTGTTTTGCTCGGACGATTCTAAAATGCCCAGCATCACATCGAGCACATGGAAGGCAAGGTCTCCTGAGGCGCGGTGGGCGCGGCCCGAGCGGATGGCGGCGGCCATATCGGCCACTCCCAGGCCTCGCGCGTTGCCGGTATATCCGTAAACGAGGGACACTTCACGCCATTCGGGTTCATCGTGGCGCTTTACCAACACGCGCCCGCCAAAGCCGTTGGGGTCGGGCACAAGCAGAGAGCCTTCGGTGCCGTAGACCTCAATGTTGGGCATGTGGTGTGCCCACACATCGAAGCTGGTAACCAGGGTGGCGATGGCCCCCGTGTGGAAATCGAGTGTGGAAGCGATGTGGGTAGGCGTGCCGACCACGATTTTGGTGCCGTACTTCTTTTGGCTTGTAATGGTGCGCTCAGGGAACGTGATGCACGCCGCCCCCGCCACGCGTCGTATCCCGCCGATCATATTCACGAGAGCGGTAAGGTAGTAAGGCCCCATATCCAACAGGGGGCCGCCGCCCTCTTTGTCGTAATAGAACTCCGGATCGGGATGCCACGACTCGTGGCCGTGACACAGCATAAAGGCGGATGCCGCAACAGGCTCGCCGATGACGCCATCGTCAATAAGTTTGCGGCAAGTTTGGTGCCCCCCACCCAGAAAGGTGTCGGGTGCACAACCGATGCGCAGTCCCTTCTGTTTGGCGAGGGACACCATACGACGGCCTTGCTCGCGAGAGACGGCTAAGGGCTTTTCGCCGTACACATGTTTGCCGGCCTCCAACGCTGCCAAGGCCACCTCGGCGTGCGCTTTGGGAATGGTAAGGTTAACAACGATCTCAACATCTGGGTCGCTCAGCAGTTGGTCTACCGAAAGCGCTTTGGGCACACCATGCTTTTCCGCCTTTTCTTTAGCACGCTCCATGAGAAGATCGGCGCAGGCCACAATTTCGAGGTTGCGGAAACGTTTTCCCGCTTCGAAATAGATGTCGCTGATGTTGCCGCAGCCGATGATGCCGATGCGTGTGGGCGTTGTGTCTGTCGTCATATGCGCTCTGAAGTCCATCCTTCCTCAACAAGTTGCTCTATTTAGGATACCTCTTCTCTCCCCATGCTAGGTGCGGTGGGGCGTGTTGCAGAGCCGGGCGAACCGAGAGGATGGCAGGAGGGAGCGCGGTAGATAACGAATCTTCCCTTATTAAAGGAGGCCAACATGCCATTAGCAGCGTTTCCGAAATGTTTTCTCAAGGCCCTTTGCATTGACCGCACCATGACCCCCGAAGCGTGGATTGACCTGGCAGCGGCCCATTTGGAGATAGACGGGTTGGAGCTTTATTGGCGATTTCTGCCTCACGATTCGCCAAGGCACCTGGAGGCATTGCGCCGACAAGCCGAAAGACATGGGCTTCGGATCGCCATGTTGTGCTACTCGCCCGACTTTACCCAACCGGAGCGCGAGGCGTGGAGGGCCGAGATCGAGAGGGCCAGATGGGCTGTGGAGGTGGCAGCGATTCTTGGGGCGGAGACCTGCCGTGTGCTCAGCGGACAGGCGCGCCCCGACCTCGATGTGCCGATGGGCTTGCGCCTTGCGGCGCAGGCCATAGAAGAGCTTTTTCCCACAGCGGAGCGTTTTCAGGTGAAGCTGGCCTTGGAAAACCACTACAAAGATGGGTTCTGGCAGTACCCCGAACTAGCCTGGCAACAGGAGCGCTTTTTGGAACTGCTGTCGCTTATTCCCTCTTCGCCGTGGTTTGGTGTGAACTACGATCCCTCCAATGCCCTTTTAGCAGGCGACGATCCCATAGCCCTCCTCGAACAGGTAAAACATCGGGTCATCAGCATGCACGCCAGCGATCGCTATCTGGAAGGAGGTTCTCTGACGGAGTTGCGTCGTCTGGCCTACTCGCCTCAACAGGGCTATGCGCCCTTCCTGCGTCATGGTGTGATAGGGCAGGGCATGAACGACTACGATAAGATTTTCGCGTTGCTCGCTTCGGTGGGCTTTCAAGGGTGGGTTAGCATCGAAGATGGGGAGGATGCCGAGCAGGGCATGGCGCACTTAAAGCAGTCGGCCCAGTTCCTGCGTGAGAAAATGGCCAAGTATCATCTCCCATGAAGACGGATTTCCCGAAACCGAAAAAGGCCGCTTTTGGTCTACAATGTTAGGAAGGCTGCACGCTCTGCAGAGAGGAGAAGAAGGATGATAAGTGTTCTCATTGTGCTTATTGTGTTTAGCGTGCCGTTATCGGCTATCTGGACGGAGCACCTGCGGAAGGTTAAAAAAATAGAGTTAGAGACGCGCGAGCGGATGAAAAGTGAGGTGCTCGCCGAGATCGCCTCTCTGCGTCAGGAGTTGCAAGCGCTACGCGACACGACCACGCAGTGCGATCTCAGCTTCGACACCGCGCTGCAGAATCTGGAGCGTCGTGTGCAAGCGCTTGAGTCGCAACGTGTAGCCGCTCCTCTTCAGGAAGAGGGAAAACCTCAGTATCAACGGATCCTCTAGCCATGCACCTGCTCAGCCCTTGGAGCCTGCTTTGGCTGCCTCCCATTTGGGGCGCCATTATTCTGCTCTACATTTTGAAACTGCGTCGGAAGGATGTAGAGGTCTCCTCGCTCTACCTTTGGCAGCAGGTCATTCGCGATGTGCAGGCCAACGCGCCGTTTCAAAAGCTTCGCTACAACCCGTTGTTGTTGGTGCAGCTGCTCATCGCTCTGCTGCTGGTTTTGGCGCTCTCCCAACCCGTGCTTCGATTGCTTGCACGTGGAGGGCGCACGCTTGTTTTGGTGGTAGATACCGGGGTAACGATGCGGGCAACCGATGGCTCTCCCACCCGTCTTGACGAGGCCAAACGGGTGGCCTATCGCCTTGTAGGCCAGATGCATCCGGGAGATAGGATGATCCTCATCGCTGCCGGTAGCTCCCCGCAAGCCCTTACCGGTTTTACCGATAATCGCACCGAGTTGCGGCGGGCCATCGGCAACCTGCAGGCAACGGAGGCGCCCGCCGACATGCATACGGCGCTGCAACTGGCTTCGGAGCTGGCGCAGACAACAGGGAATGGCGGGCTGATAGAGCTGGTGACCGATGGCTGTTTTTCGCGCATGGATACGGCCTCGCTCAACCTAAGCAACAACGTTGGCTTGCGTGCCTACACCGTGGGCAAAAGCGACGATAATGTGGGCATCGTCGCTTTTGACTATCGTAGGCTTGTGGGCTATCAGCATGGGCTAGAGGTGCTGGCGTCTACTCAGAACTTCGCCTCTCAACCACGCAAGTTCATCGAGGAGCTTTACGCGGGCAAACAGTTGCTAGATGCACGTGAAGTTTCACTTGCTCCGGGGGCTATGCATACCGAAACCTATGCCATGCCGGAGCCGGCGGGGCCGCTTTCGCTGACGTTTCGTTTGGATGTAAAGGACGACCTTAGCACCGACAATACGGCCTACCTGGTGCTGGCACCCAAACGCCTATTTCGAGTTTTGTTGACGGGGCCGGAGAACCTCTTTTTAGAGAACGCTTTGGAGGTAGACCCCGATCTTCAGGTGGATGTTGCGCCAAACTATCCGGGCGATGTCACGGCACGCAAATACGATGTGGTTATTTTTTATAACACGGCGCCAAAAACGCTTCCGCCGGGGCACTACCTGTTCATTCACTGCTCCGGCGACCGCAGTCCGGCACAACTTACCGGCGCCACGGCGAGCATGGAGACGGTGGATTGGCAACATACCGACCCCGTGATGCGCTATGTGGATTTAACCAATCAGCGCTTCGACGATGTGCTGTTGTCTACACCAAAACCGTGGGCACGCGAAGTGGTAACCGGCGATTCGGGGCCGTTGATCGTGGCCGGAGAGGATGGCCCCACCCGCTCGCTCTTCTTTGCGTTTGACCCCGATCAGTCTCGGCTTCCTTTGTCGGTGGCGTTTCCCATTTTGGTTTCGGAAAGCGTTCGCTGGCTGGCGACGGGTGAGGAGACGGAAGGTTTGCCTTCGCGCGCCGGGCAGCCGGTAACGTTGGCGGCGGCCCCAGGGGTTTCGGCGGTTTCGGTGCGTTTGCCCAACGGCTCCGTAAAAAAAGTGCCCCTTGGCCCGGATGGCCGAGCGCTCTTTAACGACACCGACCAGTGCGGGTTCTATTCGGTGATAGGGGGGTATCCGGTAGGCACCGGAGGGCGTAGCGGAAACGATAGGGGGTTGTTTGCTATTAGCTTGAACAACGCCGACGCCTCCAACATTGCGCCGGTGAAAAGGCTGCCGTTTGAGTCGCCAAACCCGCAGGCCGAGCGCGGTAGACCGGTTGTGGTTTTCCACCCCTTCTTGCCCTGGCTGGCGCTGTTGGCTCTGATCGCACTAGGGTTCGAGTGGTATCTGTTCCACCGCCGTCCGTTTTTTGTGCGAGGATAGCGTGCGGTAAGACTAATCGCGCGGCCAACACGCCGGCAGGTTACACCTTGGGACGGTTTTCGGCCTTGCGGGTGAGGAAGCGAATGGGGGTGCCCTCTAGGGGATAGACGGCGCGCAGCTGGTTCTCCAGATAGTTACGATAGGAGAAGTGAAACATCTCCGGTTCGTTGCAGAAAAGCACGATGGTGGGAGGCCGCACGCCTACCATGGTGGCATAGTAGACTTTGAATGCACGCCCTTTATCGAGCAGAGGATGTTTCGATGTGGCCTCGTGAATGAGGCGATTCAGCTCTCCGGTAGCTATGCGATGGGCATGGTTTTGGGCCGCCTCGATGGCGGTTTCGATGGCATCGGTCACTCCGAATCGCTCTTTTGCCGAAACGAACACGAGAGGGGCATAGTCCAAAAAAGAGCACTCACGACGGAACTGCTCGGTAAATTTGAGAATACGGCTGCGTGAGGCCGAAGAGAGTTTCCCTTTTGAGCGTAGAATTTGAGGGTCTATGAGGTCCCATTTGTTGACGACAATAACGCAAGCTCGCCCGGCCTCTTGAGCAAGGTGGGCTACCCGTTTGTCGCCGTCGGTAATGCCGGCCTCGGCGTCGAGCACCACCAAAGCCACATCGCTGCGTTCCATGGCGGTTCTGGCGCGAAGCACCATATAGTACTCCACGGTGCCCTGCACTTTTCCGCTGCGCCGAATGCCGGCGGTATCTATAAGGGTAAGCGGTTGCTCGCTCCAAGTGAAATAGGTGTCGAGCGCGTCGCGTGTGGTGCCGGGCAGGGGGCTTACGATGGCCCGCTCTTCACCGAGAATGGCGTTCAGCAGCGAGGACTTGCCCACATTGGGGCGCCCGACGATAGCGAGGCGAATTCGCTCCTCCTCTGCCTCGTCGCTGGGAGCGAGCGCACTCTCTTGTTGTAAAAGCTCGACAACGCGATCAAGCAGATCGGCCACCCCATGCCCGTGAATGGCGGAGACGGTATGCACGTCGGGAAAACCTAAGGTGTAGAATTCGGCGGCGTGTTGTTCTAGCCGAAGGTTGTCTGTTTTATTCACCACGAGAAGAACGGGGCGGAGAGAGGCCCGGAGCACGTCGGCGATCTCCTGGTCGGTAGGGGTAAGGCCGCTGGCGGCATCTACCACAAAAAGGATGAGGGCCGCCTCCTCCATGGCGATCTGCGCTTGAGCGCGAACCTGCACGGTGAGAGGGTCTTGATCGCTAAAGAGAATTCCGCCGGTATCAATGACGGTGAAGTGGTGCCCACGCCACTGGGCCGGTTGGTATAGCCGATCGCGGGTAATGCCCGGTGTGTCCTCCACAATGGCAACACGACGCCCCACAAGCCGATTAAAGAGGGCCGATTTGCCCACATTAGGGCGACCAACGATAGCAACAAGAGGACGGTTGGGCTTGATCTGATTCATGGCTCATTCTACGCGAAAAGTTACACATCAATTTGATCGGGCAAGGATGGATGGAGAGTCGTACGATAAACCGCTCAAATAGACGAAGTCGCAACCTATTTGTAAATCTACCCGTAGATCGGCGATTCTGTCAAGGAGGGAGTTGGTGGAAACCGTTCTTATCGGCAAACGTCTTTAATAGAAGGAGGATTTGCCGGTTTCTGGCAAGAACTCTTCTGTGTCTTGAGAATAGAGCAGGCTATTTAGCCGTATACTTTCCTATCGAGGCACTGTTTTCATCTAAGGGGAGGAGATAGGGCATTATGGCTCGATGGAGCGAACGCGGAGGTCAGAATGGGAGAAAGCTGGGGTCGTTCCAGCCTTCTGAAATGATCGCCGCCGTGGCGGCGCTCGCGCTTATTATGGGGCTGGTAGGAGCTGGCGCCTATATGTTTTCTCATGCCCGTTCGAGCAAGAGCGTGGACTTACTGGTAGGGGCCGATGTGACGGGCAGCGTGCACATGCATTCGCGCAAACAGATGTTCGGTGTGCTGGATGAAACGGTGGCCGAGGTGCTGCCGCAGGGATCGCATGTGGAGATATGGTCGTTTGATGTGAATGCGCATAAGTTTGCCGATCTTGTGCCGGTGCGGCCGGAAGACCTCTGGCCGACGGAGGACGAGGTGATGGCGTTGCACCCAACGAGTTGGGGCACGTTTCCGGCGGTAGCGTTTAAGGAGATGGAGCGCGAGGCGAGCGCCGATCAGGCGCAGGGTGAGCCAACCGCCATTTTAATGCTGACCGATGGTGAGGACGAAAACCCCAGCACGACCGTTGAGGAGGCCAAAAAGCTGGCTCAGATAGGCTCTTTGAAGGCGGTATGGTTTTGTGGGGTAACTTCGCGCAACGGCTTTCGCTCTGAACTTGAAAGAAGGTTGGTACCGATCTTTGGCAATAGATTGATCGTGACCGGGCGCCAGGATGCTGCGGAGGGCTTACAGCGCTTGCGTCAACTGATAGCGTCCCCCAATGGGGAGAAATAGTGAGGGAAAGCGATGGACGATCCGGATGTGGTTTCGGGGCTAGAAAGAGAGGGACGTGCGGTTGTAAATGGGCGTGTTGAAGAGCCTTCCTCTGTTGCGGCAAAGGGAGAATCGAAGGCGGCGAAGCGTGCTCTCTTTTGGCCTAGCGGTTTTGCCGGTGACATGGTTTGGCACGTGCCGCCTATCGGTCTCTCGGCAGAGGAGAGAGCGCGCCAAGAGGCCTTGCTGAACCAGCTTGAGGGGCACTTCCGCGATTTTCCCCGCAGGTTTTGGCTGCTGCGTTGGAACTATTGGACTCGCGCTGTGGCGGCCACCGAGGAGCAGCTTGCGGTAGAGGACGAGGTGCAGGAGCTGCTGGAGCAGCTGAAGGCTGAAAACACCAAGGAGCAAGAGCGGCTGGAGAGGCAGATCGAGCTGCTGCGTGAACAGGAAACAGAGCTAAAAATGGAGCTTCTCCAAGAGCGACGCCGTTTTGCCGAGAGCGTGGGGCAGGCCGGCCTGCGTCTGCCGGACGGGTTGCTGAAGCGGGAGGTGGCCTCGCGGGACGGGGAGCAGCGCCCTAGCGCGGCCGTTGAACCGCGCAAGGTGATCGAAGCCCTTGAAGAGATACCCGACCTCGACGAGATAGCGGGCGAGCACGGTGTGAGGCCGGAAGAGCAGAAGGGCTTTTTTGCCCTTCTGCTCAACCTGTTTATGCAGATATTGGCGCCGTTGGTGGCCGGCCTTCTGTTGGCCCTCTGTTTGGGGACGTTGGTGGGGTTGCTGGACTTGGATACGCTGCTGAGGGCCGATGGGCTGCCGCGTTTGGGAGTGGCTGCCGCACTGGGTTTCGTGATAGTGTATCTCATGGGAGAGATATACCATGCGGTGGTGGGCATGTTGAGCCGAAGCCTTGAGACTAACGATTCCGCCGTGAAGGTGCCGCGCTTACGGGAGCAGACCACCATTGCCGTTCTCTGCTTGATGGGGGCTTTGGTGTTGGGGTTGGCCGAAGTGACGGCGGAAGGGATGGGGCTGCGCATGTTGCATCATCAGCAGATACTGCGTGAAGAGCGTGTGCAAGAGATGCGTTCTAATCAAGACCATGAGATGCCTCTGCCGGTCTACATGTTGATAGGGCTTCTCATCAGCGGCCCCTATTTGCTTTATAAAAGCACAAAGGGTTGGTCGGAAGTCGAAGACCAGATGCGACGCGCCTGGCTGAGGCATAGGCAAAGGGCGGTGATGGAAGCGCGCGCTAAAGACCCGGCCGTTCAGGAGCTTCTGCAACATGCCTACAGCTTGGAGGGCATGGAGAAAACCCTGCAGGAGTTGAAGGCGGAGTTGGCCGACATGGAGCAGAGACGCCTGAGTTTAAGTATGCCGACCTTGCCGGATGTGGTGCGTGAGCGACGACAGGCCGCAAGGGCTGCCGCCGTAGGCGAGGCGAATAGACTGCAGCAGGCGCTCGAAAACCTGATAGAAGCGACGGAACCGCTACCGGCAAAGCCGGAGATCACGAAATCGGTGCCGACCGCACGGAACGGTTTTTTGGCGGGACGATGGTAAATGTGGCGATTTCGAGTGCTTTTTGCCCTGATAGGTGGGACGGTCTGTTTGCTTACCGCTTTGCTCCTTGAAGGGGTGATGCAGACCAGGCCGGTTGCCGACCTGCTTGCCGGCAACATGTGGCCGCTGCTTATCTATCGCAGCGATATTTCACGCCGGGTGGAGCAGGCCGGAGGGCAGAGCGGTGAGGTGCAGATATCGCTGGCTTGGAACAATCGCAACGATCTAGACCTTTGGTGCATAGACCCGTCCGGCGTGAAAATATGGTTTATGCATCGGCGTTCCCCAACGGGTGGGCAGCTCGATGTGGATGCCAACGCGAGCATCGAACATCTTACCTCTACTCCGGTCGAAAACATCTTTTGGCCCTACGGAGAGGCTCCCTTAGGAACTTACCGTGTCTTCGTGCACTACTATGCCAACCATGGTGACCCCGACCCAACCGTCTTTCACTGTCGGGTGATGGTGCATGGCAGCATAAAGCAGTACCAGGGAAGCCTTTGGCCCCACCAAACGGTGGAGGTAACCGATTTTACGGTGACGCCCGCCACCACGACCCCACTAACGACGCTCTCCAATTTTCTTCTGAAGGAGTTCCTCATCGTTGCTCTGTGGGTTGGGTTTGTTGTGGGTTTCATGGCGTTGGCGTTTCTTGGTGGCTTGTGGTGGGTCTATCGGCGGCATGGCGTGCCGTTTCGTTTTACGGCAAAAGAGTTTCTATTAAGAGCGGGGCGTATGGCCGGGTGGGGCTTTCTGGCCGGAGGCTGTGGGCAGCTGGTCTTCCATCTGTTGTTGTGGGGCGGCGTGCGCGGAGGTTTGGGAATGCCGCCGCTTTGGGAAAACTTCAGTCGTTTCCTTGGTTGGTTGGTGGTAGGGCTGGTGGTCGGAGCGAAATGCGCCCGATGGATTCCGCACTTTCCTCAACGGGCTACGCGCAATGCGGGGGGGCTGGCTGGACTGCTGGCCGCCTGGTGTCTGAATGACGCTCTCAGAGTTGGAAGCGATTCGATGGGGCGCCTGCTGGCGGCGACGTTTGTAGGAACGCTTATCGGATGGATGATCCTCCTCGTTTTTGAAGAGGAGACGGTGCCGGAGGAACCTGTACTGGAAGTTGTATTGCCCGTTTTGGAGCCGATGCGCCTGCGCCCTCAGCGTGCGCGTGGTGTGGGGGTGGTGCGTACGGTTCCTCCTAACATGAAAGCGCCTCGTTAGGCCGCCTTCGGGTCGTGGACAACCGCGTAGTTCCCGATGGCTTTATGCAGCTGTTCGGGATGATGCAGGAGCCGATCAAGCACATCGCGCACGGCAATAAGCCCGTTTGGGCGCGGTGCCACCGTGTTGAAAATCCAACGCAACAGCTCGTAGTCCTCCTCGGTTTGGATGCGCAAACGGATTCCCGGCAGCCGCAAACTGAGGGGAGCCGGCAGAATAGCGCAGTCGAACAGCTCGCGATGGCGCCACAGGAAAGCGGTAACCTCCTCTCGATCCTCTCGGCTTCTACAAAAGCTGTCGAGATGGATGAGAGTACGAAGGGGCATCACCTCGCAGGCGGTGCCTTCCGGCAGACGCCCCACCGTAACGATATCCATATCGGTGTCGAGTTGATAGCGAACCGATGCCCAAAGCATTTTGGGTTCGAGCAGGGGATCGCAGGCGAACGTGCGCACCACGACATCGGCTTGGAAGACCTTGGCGGCCTGTAGCAGGCGCGACAGCACGTCCTCTTCCGGCCCATCGTGGGCGAAGCATGGAATGTTTTGCTTTCGGCAGAGCTGACGTAGCGGACGATTTTCTGGATGAGACGGAATAGCAGCGACGATTTCAGAGACGATCTCTGAGGCACGAATACGCCGTATGGTCTGCTCAATAAGGGTGGAGTCACCTAAGGATAGTAGCGGTTTGCCGGGCAACCGGCAACTTCCCATGCGTGCTTGCACAATGGCAAGCACACGGGGATAGGGGTTTGTTTCTTCCATGAAACTTCCTCTCCAAGAGATGAGAAGGCCAAACGTCTTGTAGAGACGTATCGAACCGTGGCCTGTACAAATTATCGGCTTGAGAGAGGAAAAAGGTCAGTTGTAGCGCCGGCGCAGATGAGAGGGAAGGATGCGGCACTGCTCTCGGTACTTTACCACGGTTCGGCGTGCCACATCGAAGCCCATGGCGCAGAGCTTCTCGGTTAGCTCGAGGTCGGTTAATGGTGCTTTTGGGTCTTCCTCGGTGATGAGTTGTTGGAGGGCGGTTTTAACCACGAGGGAGTAGTCGAAGAAGATATTAAAAGGATGGATTTCGAGATTAGGCAGACGCACGTACTTGTTGAATGTGGCGCGACTGACCACAGAGGGATGCACACCCAGTTTTTCAGCTATCGTGTTACGGGTGAGAGGGCGCAGAAACTGAACCTGTCCGGTCTCAATGAAAGCGGTTTGGCACAGGATAAGCTCTCGGGTAATGGCACGCAAGATTTTATGGCAGTTGCGCAGGCTCTCTATAAAGAGGTTGGCTCTTCGAACGTATTCACGCACCTGGTTTATCGGTTCCGATACGATTCGTTCTCCTTGATGCTTCTCATACGCCTCTTGCCAGACCGGGCTAATGCGAAGGTTTTCTGGGGCGTAGCCGGCGATCTCGATTTGAAAACCGGTTTCCGTTCGATGGATGAGCACATCCGGTCGGATGACCGCTTCACCGAAAGGCCGGCTCCAAAGCGTACCAAAGCGGGCTGCGGGGTAGGGAGTAAGGCGGTTGGTAATGAAATCTACAGCGGCTTGCACCGTTTTGCGTGGAAGAAGCAGGCGGCGGCAGATGCGCTGATGATGGTGACTCACGAACTCTTCAAAGCATTCACTGAGGATGCGATAGGCGGTTTGTGTTGTCTCCCAAGCGGGTGTATTGGGCGGAATGTCGGGCAGAATATGTTTTATCTGAAGGAGCAGGCACTCTTGGAGGGTTCGTGCGGCAATGCCCGGTGGGTCTAGGGTTTGGAGCTGGGTTAAGACCTTTTCAACCGTGCTTTTGGAGACTTTTAGGTCATGGGCAATGCTTTCTATCGGCTCGGTCAGCAGGCCGTTATCGTCAATGTTGCCGATAATATAGTCGGCCACGGCCTGTTCTTTGGGAGAGAGCGGAAGCAGATGCAACTGGTTGGTGAGATGGTCGCGTAGTTCGATGGGGGCTTGATGGCTCGCGAGAGAGTTTTCGGAATCTTGCAGCGAGAGAAAGGGGTCTACGCGTTCTTTCGGGTCAGGGCGGTTAACCTCCTCGGTGTAAGGCCTATCCTCTTCGCTGCCGGTAGGTTCGAGATATTCCGTAAGTTCGAGTGCAGGGTTTTCCAACAGCTCGTTCTCAACGCTTAGCAGCCGCTCTTGCACATTAAGCTGCAGAAGTCTTTGTGTAAGAAAGACTTTTGGATCGAGCTTTTGGGCTTGAACCTGCTTTTGTTCGTTCTGCAAAAACGCCATAGCGAGCCTCTCTTCTCCTTTTGGGCAGCTCGGACAGGCAAAAGAAATTACGATGAATTATCGGACATAGGTAAGTACGACTTCAGCGCGTGAACGTTTCGATAGTGTTGATGAAACCCCTATGATTATAGCGCTATGTCGAAAAAATGTAAAGCGGCCTGTTTTGGCGGAATGAAGACCCGCTCTCCTCATTGGGGTGGTTCTCTTGGAGAGCGGGTGCCGCTATCGCGTTGTTAGAGGAATGATGGGCAGGGCGTTAGGCACAAACGCGCGATTCTCTCGCTTGGCCTTGCTGCTTTCGATGTAAGACCTGTCGCAGGCACCACAGAAGGTGCAGGGAGCCGTATGGCAGTCGGCAGTTAGTTGGGCCGAGCGCGCGCGTTTATCCTCTGCGCGTAGATAGGCCTTGGAGACGCCACAATCAATATGGTCCCACGGCAAGGTCTCCTCATACTCTTTGTGCCGGTTCGCGTAGAAACGCAGGTCTATGCCGGCATCTGCGAAGGCCTGCTTCCATCGCTCATAGTCGAGATACTCATCCCACGCATCGAACACCTGACCGCGCCGCCAGGCCAGTTCGATGGCATCGGCCACACGGCGGTCTCCTAAGGAGAGCACGGCCTCAAGCTGTGCGCTTGCCGCCTCATTGGGACGATAGGAGATGGCTCGGTCTTTCAGAGAGCGCTTCAGCATGCGCTGTTTTCTATCTATCTCCTCAAGCGAATCTTGCCCATGCCATTGGAATGGAGTAAAGGGTTTGGGCACAAAGGCCGACACGCCGATCGTGATGGTCGGGTTCTTCACACCGTTTTTGCGGGCGATCTCGGCGCATTTATGGGCTAGCTCCCCGATGGCTAAAACGTCCTCATCGGTTTCGGTGGGCAGAGAGATCATGAAATAGAGCTTGATGCGCTGCCAACCGTTTTGGAAGGCCGTCTCGCAGGCGGCGAAGAGGTCTTTTTCGGTAACCCCTTTGTTCACCACATCGCGCATCCGTTGTGAGCCGGCTTCTGGGGCGAAGGTCAACCCCGTTTTGCGAACCTTATTGATCTCTTGTACCAGCTTCACACAGTCGCGGTCGGCACGAAGAGAGGGTAGCGAGACGCCCACACGGCTACCGGCATACTTGTCTATCAGCGACTGAACGACCTCTTCCACGCGGCTGTAGTCGGCGGTGGAGAGAGAGACAAGGGAGATGTCTTCGTGACCGGTGTTCTTCACCAACTCCTCAGCAAGTTGCATCAGCTTTTCCGGGCTTTTTTCGCGCACCGGTCGGGTGATCATGCCGGCTTGGCAGAATCGGCACCCCCGGGTGCAGCCTCGCATGACCTCCAAAGAGATGCGGTCGTGCACCACCTCGATATAGGGGATGATGGGTTTGGTAGGATATTCAAGAGCATCTACATCCTTCACCCATACTCGTTCGATCTTTGCCGGCACATCCGGGCGCAGGCGTCGGGTGGCTAAGAGATGGGGCATCGTGTCGCCAAGGCGCTCTGCCTCTTCGACCGAGAGGCCTTTGCTTTCAAGGCGCGCCAGTCTGGCCTCTTCGCTCTCGTATTCGGGTTCATAGAAGCGCGGCACATAGCAGCCCGGAATCTGGGCTAGCTGCACGAGAAGCTCCTCTCTTGAAAGGTGGCGATAACGTTTAAAGCTGTTTACAAGTTGATGAAGAACCTCTTCTGCCTCTCCGATAACAAAGAGGTCTATAAAGGGGGCCATCGGCTCCGGGTTGAAGGCGCAGTGCCCGCCGGCGATGATAATGGGGTAGGGTTTGCCGTTGGGTTGGAGCCTATCTCTATCGCGAGAACGCACGGGAATGCCGCCGAGGTCGAGCATGTTAAGCACGTTGGTGTAAGAGAGTTCATAGGAGAGGGCAAACCCGATGAAGTCGTAGTCGGAGAGGGGCGTGCGGGTCTCCAAAGTGTAAAGAGGCAGTCCGGCCGCGCGCATTTCGCGCTCCATGTCGGGCCAAGGAGCGTAGACGCGCTCGCAAACACAGTCCTCTCGTTTATTGAGGAGGTGGTAGATTATGCTGCAAGCGAGGTTGCTCATGCCGATTTCGTAGGCGTCGGGGAAGGCGATGGCAAATTTTACATCAACGGTGCTGTGGTCTTTTACAATGCTGTTTAACTCTCCGCCGGTGTAGCGACCGGGTTTGCTGACAAGCGGTAAAATATCCTCCAACACGGCATCTATCTGCTCGCGAGTCCACATCGTCAAAATCCCTCCTGCGCTCCCAATCATTCTACAGGATGGTTTTAGTATACTACGCAGTTCGCTGATTGTGCCACTCCGCCCGGTCTTCGGCAGTGGGTGACCATGGCGCCGGTACGTACCGGCTTACGGCGCTGAGGCGTCCAGATAGAGCCGGTACCACTTCAAAACGTACGGCACCACGGAAAGAGGGACCCCCTTGGCCCCCTTTGGGAGCCAAGGAGGGTTGAATGCTCTCGATGTTAGAAGCGATAGGTGGGCTGCACATAGAACCAGTTGACTTCATGCGCCTGAGCTGGATCGAGCGTTTTGATGTAGTGCCCTGGCCAGAAGTGGCTGTAGCCGATAGAGAGACCGAGGTAAGCGCTTACCCGATAGTCGGCAACGACATCTACTTCGGAACCGATGTCTCGGCCGGCAGCCCCGGTGGGGCTCCAAAGCGGTTTGCCACTGCTGCCCTTTACCGGGGCGCCGTTCACGCCGTACCAGTAGTCGCGACCATCGGCAAGGGAGAGAAAGTGGCCGTCCACCGAAAGGGTAAGACGTTTCGTGGCAGCAAACCCCATGCCCACATGCCAATGGCGCATGTTACGCCAACCCATGTAGTCCAGGATGCCCGATTTGCCGTGCGTGGAAGGAAAGAGTTGATCAAATGTTTCGTAATGTGCCGGATCGGTGGGACTGCCGCCACTGGCGAAGTCGTGTTCTACAACGAAATGGAGGGCTGAAGGCCCGGGAAAGGTGTAAGTGGCTACGGCGGCGTAGGCCCACGCGCCAATGGCTTTGCCCCCAAAGTGGCCGAACTGAAATGCCGGCTCGATGGTGATGTGCGTATGGGGAATAAGATCGATGACCGGTCGGGCACCCAGAGTAAAAACGCTGAGGTTCGCTCCCGAAACGCGATCGTTTTTAAGCAAAGCGTAGAGATCGGAGCTAAGTTTGGGCAGAAACTTCTCCACGCGATAGACCCCGTAGAGCGTAGGCACTGTGGTAACGCCGTTAGCAAAACCGATTTTGCCGAAGAAGAGATCGGTGGTCTGGCGTGCGCTTTTAAAGGTGAACCGAGCGGCGTCGAAGGTGCGTCCGTAGTTATTCCATTCTGGGGAGGCGATGAGTCGGCCATCGCCAAAGGCCAGCACCTGGCGTCCTAATCTCCATTGATAGCGACCTTTGCCACCCTGAGCGTAGCCTTGAAAGACATCGAAGTCGTTGACAACGGCGATATGGCCGCTATTTGTTGTGTTGCCCCAACTATATTGCGGTTGAAGGAAGAGGGCAAGGCCGGAGGGGTCGCTCCACCCAAAGCCGAGGCGAAGGCGGCTGATCCACTCTTGGTTGTAAGCGGTGTTTCCGGTACTGACGATAGCGCTGTTGCTTTCATCGTTGCGGATGCGCCATTCAGGGCTGAAGGAGAATCCGTGTCCATTGGATGGCACAACCGTTTGCGAAGAAGCGTTTATTGCAAAAAAATTAGCGAAGACTACGGTGCATAGCAGTACAAACATCTTTTGGCGAAAAAAACGCATAGAGTCTCTCCTGATGTGAGTTTAATTTGGGAACCGGTTTACACAGAAGACCGATTGCTTCCATCGGCACAAAGGCCGTATGGGAGCATCGTCGGCTGTTCCATTGTAACACAGTTATGGCGAGGTGTCAACGATTTATAGACAATTTTTTGCGCATAGACAGATTGCTTCCTCATTATGTGAGACTTGTGCAAGAAAAGCATCGTTGGTGGGCGTGGAGAGCATCCCGTGAAGGCTTTGTAGAGCGAGGTCTCGATAAAGGGTAAAATGATGTCTAGTTTCTGCCCTCTCTTGGTAGTTAAAGAGACGGTTTGGGTGCGTCACTCATCTGTACACCGGAACTTTGCGGCGCAACGACGGGCCGACATATGTTGAGGAGATTTTCGGTCCTATGTCGCTCTTTGATGCCTACACAATCGAAGAAGGCTATGATGAGATGTTTGAGCCGGATGGACATCCGCGCTCTCACTATCGGCAGCTCTTTTTGCGTCTTTCTCAGATGTCTTTAGAGGAGTATCGGCGCAGATGTCGCCTGGCCGAGCGCATTTTTATGGAGCAGGGGATTACCTTTGCTGTCTACGGTGATGAGGGCGGCTGCGAACGACCTTTTCCGCTCGATCTCATCCCGCGAATTATCCCCTCTCAGGAATGGGCGTTTCTTGAAAAAGGGCTGACACAGCGCATGATCGCCCTCAACCTCTTTTTGCAAGACATATACCATGATCAGAAAATCCTGCATGACCACGTGGTGCCTTGGGAGTTAGTGTTGAGTGCCACCTTTTTCCGCAGGGAGTTTTTAGGAGCCAACCCTCCAGGGGGTATCTACGTGCATATCTGTGGGACGGATATCCTTCGCGATGCCGACGGACGCTATCTTGTGCTAGAAGACAATCTTCGTTGTCCTTCGGGGGTCTCCTACGTTTTGCAGAACCGAACCACGCTGACCAGAGTGTTCCCCCAGCTTTTTCAGGACTATGCCGTGCGCTCGGTAGACCACTACACAACCCAGCTGCTTGAAAACCTGAGGGAACTTGCCCCTGAGGAACGCAAGCAGAACCCCTGTGTGGTGCTTCTGACTCCAGGCCCTTACAACAGCGCCTACTTTGAACATGCTTTCCTTGCACAGCAGCTTGGGATCGCGCTGGTGGAGGGGCGAGACCTTTTTGTGGAGGATAACAGTGTGTTTATGAAAACCACGCGGGGGCCACAGCGGGTGGATGTGATCTATCGGCGTGTGGATGACGACTTTCTCGACCCGTTGGTGTTTCGACCGGATTCGTTGCTGGGCGTCCCCGGACTGGTAAATGCGCATCGCGCGGGCAATGTGGCTTTGGCAAACTCGATAGGCACCGGTGTTGCCGACGACAAGGTGATCTATGCCTACGTGCCACGCATCATTCGCTACTATCTGCAGGAGGACCCGATTCTGCCTAACGTCGAGACCTATGTGGCCTATGAAGACCTGCAGCGGAAACATATCCTGGCGCATTTAGACACGCTTGTCGTCAAAGCGGCCAACGAGTCGGGCGGCTACGGCATGCTGATCGGCCCACAGGCGAGCGCGCAGGAGCGAGAGGAGTTTGCACGTAAGATAGAGGCGAACCCTCGCAACTACATTGCCCAGCCTTTGGTGCGTTTTTCATGTGTGCCTACCTTTGTGGAAGACCATTTTGAGGAGCGGTATGTGGACTTGCGGCCTTATATTCTCCAGGGCCGTAAAGGCGTTACCGTAATTCCGGGAGGCCTTACACGGGTGGCATTGCGTAAAGGCTCATTCGTGGTCAACAGCTCGCAAGGCGGCGGCAGCAAGGATACGTGGGTATTGGCCGGTGAACATCGAGGAGATAGGCCATCCATAGGCGATTTAGGCAAGCCGGCATTGTTAGGCCAGCAACAGCGATCGTGGTCTTTGCCGAGACAAGCTGGGGAGGCGCAGTAACTATGTTGTGTCGAGAGGCAGATGCTTGCTTTTGGATAGGACGCTATGTGGAACGTGCCGAGGCCACGGCACGCATGGTGGATGTGCACTATTCTACGGCTCTGGAGATGAGTTCGCCAGCACAGGATGGGACGCTGCATTGGGAGGCTCTGTTGGCCATTGCCGGCAGCACAGAGGCCTATGCAGCGCGCTATACAGGGCAGAACGACCGCGATGTGCTCCACTTTTTCGCTTTCGATGTAGAGAACCCCAACTCTATCCTTTCCTGTTGGGAGCGAGCACGCCGTAATGCGCGCGTGGTACGCGAGCAGCTCTCCTCAGAGATGTGGGAAAGCCTTAATGCGGCCTATCTTAGAATGCGCGAGTGGAATGTGGAGAGACTGCTGGCCGATTCGCCTCACATCTTCTTCCAGATGGTGAAGGATGCCTCGCATCTCTTTCAGGGCATTTTGAACCGGACGATGCTCATGGATGAGGCGCGCGATTGGCTTGATGCCGGTCGTTTTTTAGAACGTGCCTCCCAAACACCACGGCTTTTGGACGTGAAGTATAAGGAGCTGCTTGGAGATCGCTCACCAACGCAAGAAGTAACGCCCGATATCCATCAGTGGATCGCCGTGTTGAAGTCGGTAAGCGCTTTTGAGATGTATCGAAAGGTGCACCAAGAGGGTATTCGACCGGAAGGGGTAGTGGATTTTCTGGTTTTCGACATCCGTTTCCCCGCCTCGGTACGTCATGGCATCGCGCGTGTGGAGGGCTGTTTGCGCCGCATTGGTGGGAACCCTCAGGCCGAGCCGCGCAATGAAGCCGAGCTGAGGGTGGGGCGTCTCCTTGCCGATCTCACCTATAGTCGCGCGGAAGAGATCGTGGCAGCCGGGCTGCATTCCTTTTTGCACGATGTGCAGCGCCGATGTGCCGAGATAGGCGAGGCAATTTCGGCGCAGTATCTTGCGTATTAGGACGGGAAAGGAGAGCCTAATGAGAATTGAGATGAAACATCGAAGGGGAAGCAGGCTTTACGGCGAGAGATTCGCCTGATCAGAGCCTTTTAGAACACTATGCAACTGTGTGTACGCCATATAACTCGCTACGCCTATCCGGCGGCGGTGAGAGATAGCTATAACGAGCTTCGATTGATGCCCGTAAGCGATAACAATCAGACCTGTCGTACCTTCGAGCTTGATATAGAGCCTAAAGCGCGCGTTTTTAGCTACGAGCTGCCAAGCGGCACGGTGCACCATTTCAGCATCCGTGCCCCCCATAACGCGCTGACCATTCAGGCCTATTCGCAGGTTACTACCCACATTCAAGACCCTTTTGCGGGGCTGCAGATACATGAGGACGACAGCGCATTCTATGCCCGCGAGGGGGTACGGCAGCGTTTTTATGACTATCTGTCGCCAACGCGATTGGTTCCTTTGACGGCGGAGACCGATCGCATTGCACAGCTTGCCAGACGACAGGCAGGCGGGCCAGCCACGGCCACCTTTCTTATCGCCCTCATCCGCCTGTTGCATCGGGTGTTAGAGTATGCGCCCGGCTCTACACGGATTGATACCCCTATTCAACAGGTGCTGCAGCAGAAACGTGGCGTCTGCCAAGATTTTACACATCTCATGTTGGCCATATGTCGTCGGCAGCGCATTCCCTCTCGCTATGTGAGCGGCTATGTCTATACCGGCAGTGGAACGAAAGAGAGCGGGTGGTCAGAAGAGAAACATCTCATCGGAGGCGATGCGATGCACGCCTGGGTGGAGTGCCTTCTGCCTGATGGGGCTTGGCATGGGTTCGACCCAACCAACAACCTGGTGGTGAACGGGCATTATATTAAGGTGCATCATGGTAGAGACTATAACGATGTTTCACCGATACGCGGAGTATATCACGGGCCGGCCGATCATCAGATGGAGACGAGCGTGCGGGTGTGGTTGGAGGAGGAGGATTGAAGAGAATAGAGGCTATTATTCGCCCTAGTCGGCTGGATGCGGTGAAGATCGCTTTAGGCGAGATTGGGGTTACAGGCATGTCGGTGCAGGATGTGCGCGGGAGTGGGCGGCAACAGGGGCACCGTGAGAGCTATCGGGGCGCAGAATACGCCATCCCTTTGCCCATCAAGGTAAAGTTAGAAATCGTTGCCCGTGATGAAGAGGTCGAAGCCATTGTGGAGACCATCTTGCGTCACGCCAGAACCGGTGAGCCGGGAGATGGCAAAATTTTCATTCTGCCGGCCGACGATGCGGTACGTATTCGCACCGAAGAGCGGGGCGAAGAGGCCATTTGATGCCCTACGGCCAGGGGAATGTGGGAGTGGGTGTAAAGCGATTGAAGATGGCCGGTGCGGTGAAGAGGATGGCCATAATGAACTCGCCCAACACAGCCCCTAGAAAAAGAGGGCGCAGGCGTGCATAGAGCTTCATGCCTCCATAGCGAATAATAAGAGATTTCAAGACCCACGCCACAAGGCATGGAAACCAAAACACCATCATCGTCCAACTGCCGGAGAGCGCGTAGCCAAGGGGATGAAAGGGAAACCAAGGTAGACGACTGCGCAGCGCTACGATCAGCACCGTTACCAGGATTCCTATCCCGAAGTTGAGAATGTCGAAGAACTGAATGTTGGGATTGGTATGGTTCATGGTAGAGGCCGCATCGGTGAAAGCCCAAACCGGATTGCCCTGATATACATAGCTATACATCTGCACCGCGCCGTAGGTATAGGGCAGATGGATGCTGTAGTAGCCGGAGACGAGCAGCGCTGTGACGAATGCAAGCACGAAAACCGGTACAAGGGTGCGGCGGCGCACAGATAAACCATCGGCAAGCTTCATCGAGTCGAGAAAACCGGTAAGAATCAGTCCGCGTTGGTCACGCAGCATAACGGCATCTAGGAAGGCTAAAGAGGTGAGATTGGCCGGGCCTAAGTTGCGTAGGTCGCCTACCATACGGTAGATGTCGGTGGGCCGAAAGCAGGTTTCGGTCATCAGCATGCCGGCCTCAGAGGTGCTACGTGCCATGACGAGAGCGATAACGAATATGCCTATCCCCAGCTCAAAAAGAGCGAGCCAATAGCTCATTCCCAGCAGGTGCAGCCAGAGTGCAAGCAGCAACACGCTGCCCACCAGGCCGAACGTAGCCAAGCGGTAGGGCAACAGCTCGTTTTCTTCGCCCGGCAGATGGGCGGGCCGCTTCCATGCCCACAAAGCGCCCCAGATGGCTCGAAGATAGGGGCGTGCCGTATAGATCATGTAGCCTACTAGGGTGAGATAACATCCTATAAACTGGTAGCCCTGATAGGTTTTGCATCCGTACATGGGCATGGTGGGGAACTGATAGCCGAAGCGGGCACTGAGAACGTCCTCTAAGCGGGTTAGCAGAAAAAAGAACCAGAGGGAAAAGAGCAGGTCGGAGGGCAAAAGGTAGAAAAAGCCGATGGCCATAAACGAGATGTAGACGTGAAAAAAGCCGATGGCGCTGTTGTAGGGTGGCTGAGAAAAGAGCAGGCTGTTGAGATCGATATCGGTGGTGATATCGGGCACGGCGGGGGCGTATTGATGGAGGCCTTTTAGGCCGAACACGAAAGCTGGGATAGCGAAGCCCAGCCACATAAGGCGGTTTTTAAGGAAACTCGGTTGGGTGCTGCCCCCTATCGTGATATTTTCCCCACGAATCATCTCTAGGGGAAGTTGCGCGAGAGGAAAGGAGAGACGCTCGTTATCGGCCCATTGGCGCCTTAGGAGGGCTGCAAGACAAAGAAAGGCGGTGAAAAGCAGGCCTACGAATAGGCCCCAGGCCACCAGCGGAACGGCCCAAAGCGCCCAAGGAATGTGTTCTCCTGGTCGCAGGCCATCGAAAAAACGGGCGGCGACAAACTGTTTTGGAGGGCCTTTCGGATCCCACGGCACCGCCCATTTCGGAATCCATTTAAAAAACAGGCCCTCCCACCCGTTTGTGGGAGAAGCAAAGTAGTTCGGCACGACGAGCAGGGGGATAAGCTTTTCCATAAGGCCACGTGAGGAAACCATGGAGGCCAGCAACATCATGACATAGATGGTATAGAGTTCGTGTTGGGCCAAGCCGAGGCGCTCTGAAAGTTTGCGGAGGACGGCTTGTAGGCCTAAAATCAGGGCTAACATGCCCACCACAACAGGGGGGAGCTGCAGGTAGCCGATCTGAATTTTCCCAACGACGAGTTCGGCATAGCAAACAAGCACACAGGTAATACCCACGCAAACCAGCCCGATGAGAAGCGCTTTCAAGCTAAGGGCACTTCGTGTGGATGTCTCTGTAGGTTGCGAACGATTGCTTGGCGAAACCGCCATACACTCCTCCAGGAGAGCCAAGTTCTGTTAGGGGCCAAAGCGGCAACCAAAGGTATGGTCTTGAGCCGTGCTCATTATGTTTCGTATTAGCTAGCTCTGTCAAGTCAAAGCGAAGTCGTCTGCATAGCGCTCTCAAAAAAGCTCTCTTGATCCTACATTTCCGCGCCGATAATGCCGATAATTTGGGGAGACTATAGCTTCTTAACGAGCGCCTATACAGGTGCTCGCTATGGGGTTCGGCACCCTATACAGAAACTCGAACCAGGTAAATTCTTCGCAGGAGACGCTCACCTATGCTAGACCAAGCGCATGGACTTCGGGCTTTGGCAAGTCAAAATCGGGATGAGAGAGCGGGGGTTAGAGAGCCATCTCTTACCGAGAAAAGCACCGAGACGTTTGCGCAGGCCGTCGTCACCCCTCCCGCGCGTGCGCGCAAAGCGCGCGTTATTGCGGTGACGAGCGGTAAGGGAGGGGTAGGCAAAACGAACTTTTCCTCCAATCTCTCGCTCGCTTTGGCCGAAACCGGCAATCGCGTGATCGTTGTGGATGCCGATCTCGGCTTGGCTAATCTTCATGTAGTTCTGGGCGTCTACCCACAGTATAACTTAGAGCATGTAACGCATGGCGATCGGTCGTTGCGCGAGGTGCTTTGCCCTGGCCCTAACGGCATTCGGATTGTGGCCGGCGCCTCCGGATTGGCCGAACTCGCCGATCTCGACGCCATTCGTCGGGAAGCGCTTATTGAAAGCCTCGTAGAGCTTGATGCGCTGGCAGACATCGTGCTTATAGACACAGGGGCCGGCTTGGCTCGAAACGTTCTCGCTTTCCTGTGCGCGGCCGGAGAGGTGCTGGTGGTTACCACGCCGGAGCCAACAGCCCTGACCGACGCCTACGCAATTATCAAAACGGTCTATCGCGAAAACCCGCAGTCGCGCCTTATGCTGGCAGTCAATATGGCGCAGAACGAAGCGGAAGCTCATTCCGCACAGGAGCGCCTCGTGACCATCACCCGCCGTTTTCTGGGAACAGAGGTGGTGTCTCTTGGAAGCATTCCCCACGATCCTGCCGTGGGGCAAGCCGTCCGAAACGGCAAGCCGTTTCTGTTGAGCTATCCCTCCTCGCCGGCGGCACGCGCCGTGCGAAAGATAGCGCATCAGCTCACCTACTCTGCCCCGGCACCAAAGGAAGTGGAAGGGGTGGGCGGACTTCTGAATCGCATGCAGCGTTTCTTCAGTAGACATCTTGGCCGTTAAGCTCGCCGGGTAAGCAGGAGTCCGAACGATTACAAAGAAAAGATTCATAGATACAACCCAATGAGGGGGTATCTATTTCTAAAATTTTATCTACAGGGATAAGGCGTGTGAAGTCGTTGACATCCCAACTACCGACCATATTAGGCGCATTTTCCGCCATGTTAGTCTCTTTTTTAAGTCTGCTAAATGGCACATCGCCGGGAACCTGCCTTGCTCGTTCGGCGGCAGCGTTTCTCGTGTTCGCCGGTTTCGGCCTTGTGCTGCGCTATGCGCTCACCGAAGGGACGCGAGATGGGATATTAGGAACCGCTCTGCTCGAGGAAG
>Ga0209061_1002019_pt1 | contig 28563 bp, 23 predicted proteins | sample Coa_R1_10_FD_187157 | JGI IMG/M metagenome (GOLD analysis project Ga0209061, IMG submission 187157) | Surface soil microbial communities from Centralia Pennsylvania, which are recovering from an underground coalmine fire - Coalmine... | ecosystem: Environmental > Terrestrial > Soil >... | reverse complement strand
GGAACCAGCGGTAGGCGGTCACGGGGTGGATGCCTTGCTCGCGCGCCCACTGCTTCAAGTTCATGGAAGTGGATTGTAGTGTATGGGCGCGTCAGCTGTTGTTAACCCCCTGGCGGACCTGTCCGATGCTTCGACCCCGGCATCGCCTCGGCGGAGTGCAACCACGTTGGCGGCGAGGCCCTGCGGAAGGCGTACCCGTCCGTTGCGCGGCCCGGGACATGCCAGGGGTGGGCGTGTTCCTACGTGAGGGGCGCCAGGTTTTTCTGCAGCCACTCTGCCCACGCCCGCGGCCTGGACATGCTGATCGGCCGTACCAACCCCGGACCCGACCCCGCTGGGCCGCCAGCGACGCCTCAGGAATCCCCGCGCCACGACCTCCCCGACGATCATGGTGAGGCTCGTGACGATGGCGGGCCGGCGGCGGTCAGGCGGGTGCTCACCGTGGTCGCTGCCGCGGCGACCTCGGCGACCGGCCCATGCCGGCGCGCTCGAGCCGACGCACGCCTGCGCGGTCTGGATGCTGATCGGCGTCCGGGCCGCGCTCGTCACCTTCGCGTGTGCGGTGGACTGCGCACTGGCGTCGATCTCGCCGCGGCCGGCCCGGGCCGCGACGAGCGCCGGAACGGCGGCGATGCTCCCCGCTCGCCGGCAGCCGGCAGCGCGACCTCCCCACCGGGACGACCCGGCGGTGCGCCCACGCGAGGCTCCTGACCAACGCGCGGCCGCACGACGCGCTGGATCGCATGCCCTCGTCCGCGAGCCTCGAATCGGCCAGCGTCGCCGCTCGACCAGGTTTGGAACGGCGACCTCGGCGACCCCGTCGTGGGCCGGATCGCCGCGCTCCGGGTCTGGAGCAGGGCCACGTGCTGCCCAGCGAGGGAGCCAACCGCGGCGAGTGGCGAGGGGAGGGCGCGGGCCCCATCCGGCCTCCGATCTCGCCCTCACCCTCGCCGCGGTCGCCAGGAGGACGGGCGAGGAGACTCGACGCACAACCAGCGGCCCCCCACAATGGGGGTGACTTGGGAGCGGAGCCGATATCGATCCCAGCACGACCACGACCGCGCCAACGGGAGGAGAGGGGATGAGGCTTGGTGTCCTGCTGACGCCCGGGCGACAGGCGGGCAGGCTCTCGCGGCTGGCCGAGGACCTGGGGTTCGAGTCGGTGTGGTTCGTCGACTCCCCGGCCGTTTTCGGCGACCCGTTTGTCTCCATGGCGGTGGCGGCCACGACCACGGAGTGGATCAAGCTGGCCACGGGCGTGATCAACCCTGTGTCGCGTCCGGCGGCGCTGGCAGCCGCCAGCCTCTGCTCCATCGAGGCGTTGGCCCCTGGCCGGGTGATGGCCGGCGTCGGGGTCGGACACACCGGGGTGGTCGTGCTCGGGCTGCGACGGGGGAGGTCCGAGCAGCTGGCGACGTACGTTCGTGACCTCCGTGTGCTGACGGGTGGGGGAGAGGTGACCACCGCCTCGGGGGCGAGGCAACGGCTGCCCCCAGACCAGCCGGACTCATTGGCCGTGGGAAGGAGCCTGCCGATCGTGGTCGCAGCCGCCGGTCGCAGGAACCTGAAGATCGCCGTGGAGCAGGCCGACGAGGTCCTCCTCGGAGGGATCACGGATCCCGCCATCATCAGCCGGGTGCGAGCCGAGCTGGTCGCCTGGGCGGCGGCCGCCGGCCGGCCGGAGGCGGCGGGGCGGCTGTCGATCACGCCCTCGGTCTTCCTTGCCAGGCATCGGCCATCGCTCGATGAGCTGCGGTGGAAGGTGGGGCCGAAGAGCCTGGCCCCTGCCCTGAGCTATCGGAGATGGGTGCAGGAGGTATACGGGGACGCCAGCCCGCTGGGGCGGCAGGTTCAGGCGATCGCGGCGGCGTACGCCTCGGCCGAGACGTCGGCCAAACGCGGACGGAGCGAGCACCTCGATCGCTACCGGGGCTACATGTCCAGGCTTGAGCCGTGGCAGGTGGAGCTGATCACCGAGGAACTCATCGCGCTGACCGCCGTGGTCGGCACGCCAGAGGATTGGCTGGAGAGGCTCGCTCACCTGGAGAGGATCGGCATCCACCGGGTCATCCTGTCGCCCATCCCCTCGCTAGCGGAGCAGACGATCCGGGACTGCGGGGCGTTGGTGCTGCCGCACCTCTGAGCCGGCGGAGGCTGGCCGCGCGCCCGCCGGGGACGAGGCGACGCCACGTCCGTCGACCATCTCCTGCCCGCCGACAGCCCTCAACGGCCCTCATCAGACGGGACCTTTGGCCCTGGTCACCGCCTGCCGCCGCAGTGCACGTTGTCCTTTTCCGGCTCTCAGCTCGCGGGGGGGACCCTAGCGAAAAGGAGATGTGATGGCACGGATGATGGCGGACTGCCGCCGAATGCCGAGCGAGTCGAACTGCACGCTGACCATCATCGGCGAGGAGGAGGAGGTGATCAGAGCCGCGGCCGAGCATGCCGTGTCGGTCCACGGCCATGAGAACACCCCTCAGCTCCGGGAGGAGATCCGGAGCTCCCTCGAGCCGGAGACCGCCTATCAGCCGGGGGCGCGGGGGTAGGGCCGTCCGGCCCGACCCACGCGGCGGCCGCTGAGAGGCGACCGGGGACGACGGATCAACTACCGCCCTCAAGCATCACGGGGCCGAGGCACGAAGCCCAGGCGCCAAGCGACGCGCGGGCTGAAGACGGGTGTCCGCCCAGCCGACCTCGAGAGGGGCGCCCCTAGCCTTCCTGGATCGGACGCCGGCCTCTGGGCAGCAGCAGCAGCGCCGCCCAGCCCAGGCCGGCCAGGACCAGGCTCACCGACAGATCCAGGAGGTGGACGCTGGTCCCGATCACGATCGCCTGCTCGAGCGGATGCCCGAGCAGCACCAGGGCCGTGACCCACCAAAGTTGAGTGGTTCCCAGGCCAGCCACCCCCTGCAAGGGCAGGGCCAGGAGCAAGGTGCGAACGCTGAGGGCGAACCACACCTGCCAGAAGCTCAACGTCTGACCCACCGCAGTGAACAGGGCCAGGTACTGGAAGGCGGTGAAGAGGCGAGCCACCCCAGTGCCGGCCAGCAGCTGGACCACCGGCCCGGGATGCTCAAGGTGCGACATCCCGACGTCGAGCCGACGCAGCCGGATCTGCAGGCGAGAGCCCAGCCATGGCAGGCCGATCAGCAGGCCCAGGAGCCGGCGGCGCGGCCCCCCTAGGAAGAGCACCAGTAGCGCCGCCGCGACGCCGAGGACGGCCAGGACGCCGACCACGTTGAGCACGGGCGCCAGGGCCACACCTCCGAGCCGTGCGGCCACCAGGGCCAGCACCAGCAGGCTCCCCACGTCGAGCAATCGGGCCACGATCGTCGCCCCCAGCCCCAGCTCCAGGGGCGCCTGCAGTCGGGTGGCCGCCAGCCAGATGAAGGCGGCGTCGCTGGCCACGGTAGGGAGGAGCAGGCCCGGCCCCCAGGCGGCGAGCGTGACCACGCCGGTCGCCAGCGGGGGGGCTGGCCGCGTCGACGTGTCCGCGACGGCCGACCGGACCGGGAGCAGGACGCGGTAGCGCCAGGCTCGGGCGGCGATGAACCCGAGCGCGGCCAGGGCGGCGGCGAGGAGCTCGGGGGGACGTGCGTGGCCCAAGGCCTGGGAGACCTCGGGCAGCGAGACCCGACGTGACCCCAGCAGCACCAGGCCTGCCGCCAGCGCGACCGCGAGGGCGATCTGCACCGGCAGGCTCCGGAGCGCAGCCAACGCCCGCGCCAGCACCCCGAGGGCCGGGCCCGAGCGGCCCCTGTCGACGGTGCTCATGTCCGAGACCTCGATTGTGCGCCCGCGGACGGCGTCGGCTCCGGCGCTCCGGGCCTGTCGCACGCCCGCTCGCGTTCAGGTCGCATCCGGCTCGTAGGCCAGATGGGGCCGAAGCCACCGCTCCACCTCCGGCACCGGCAGGCCCCGCCGGTCGGCGTAGTCCACGACCTGGTCGCGGCCGACCTTCCCCACGGTGAAGTACCGGGCCTCCGGGTGGGCGAGGTAGAGCCCGGCCACGCTGGCCGCGGGTAGGATCGCCCCGGACTCGGTGAGCTCGATCCCCACACGACCCGCGTCCAGCAGCTGGAGCAGCTCCCGCTTCAAGCTGTGGTCCGGGCAGGCAGGATAGCCGAAGGCGGGGCGGATGCCACGGTAGCGTTCCGCGATCAGGTCGGCGAGGCACCGCCGGGGACCGTGCTCGTACCACTCCCGTCGCGCCACCTCGTGCAGGTACTCGGCGAAGGCCTCGGCCAGCCGATCTGCCAGCGCCCTGACCATGATCGCTTGATAGTCATCGTGCCCGACCTCGAGCCGGGCCACCAGGTCATCGGCGCCGACGCCGGCGGTGACCACGAAGGCGCCCACGTGATCGCCCGAGGGAGCCACGAAGTCGGCCAGGCAGAGGTTGGGACGCCCGTCCCCGTGGTCGACCTGCTGGCGTAGCATCGGGAACCTGAGCCCGCCGACCTCAAGGTCATCGCCTCGGGAGCACGCCGGCCAGAAACCGTAGACGCCGCGGGCGCCGAGGAGCCGCTCGGCCACGATCCGGTCCAGGAGTCGTCGGGCCTGGGCGTAGAGCTCGCGCGCCGCGGCTCCGTGCTGAGGGTGGTCCAGGATGGCCGGGAAGCGACCCTTCAGGTCCCAGACGTGGAAGAAGTAGGTCCAATCGATGTACTCGCACAGAAGCCCGAGGGGAGGCTCGACCACCCTGGCGCCGACGAAGGCGGGGACGGGGAGGACGTCGAAGGGGGGACGGGCGCGGTTGTCACGGGCCCGCTGCAGGGGCAGCAGCGGCCGGGTCGCCCTGGCGTCGTGCAGGGCTCGCAGCCGCGCCTGACGAGCACGGTGCTCCCGTACCGCCTCCGGGCCACGCTCGGGGTCGAGCAGTTCGGAGATCACCTGGACCACCCGCGAGGCGTCCGGCACGTGGACGGTGGGGCCGCTGTAGGCGGGAGCGATGCGGAGCGCGGTGTGCAGGCCGGAGGTGGCCGCACCACCGATCAGCAGCGGCAACCGCAGGCCTCGGCGCTCCATCTCCTGGGCCACCACCACCATCTCGTCCAAGGAGGGGGTTATCAGGCCAGAGAGACCGATCGCATCGGCCTGCTCCGCGGCCGCCGCGTCCAGGATCCGGTCAGCCGGGACCATCACCCCCAGGTCCACCACCCGGTAGCCGTTGCAGCCCAGCACCACGCCGACGATGCTCTTGCCGATGTCGTGCACATCGCCCTTCACCGTGGCCATGACCACGGTCCCCCGGTTTCGGGGCTCGGCCCCCTGCCGCTCCGCCTCCAGGCGGGGTTGGAGGTAGGCGACGGCTCGCTTCATGACCCGGGCGCTCTTCACCACCTGGGGGAGGAACATCTTGCCGGCACCAAAGAGGTCGCCCACCACTCGCATCCCCGCCATCAGTGGCCCCTCGATCACCGCCAGGGGCCGGCCGTACCGCTGAAGCGCCTCCTCGACGTCGGCCTCGACGAAGTCGGCCACTCCCTGCACCAGGGCATGGGCCAGCCGCTCCTCCACCGTGCCCTGCCGCCAGCCGAGGTCCTCCGCGCGCTGGGCTGGCTGAGCGGCGGCGCGGGCGAACTCCACCAGCCGCTCGGTCGCGTCTGGGCGGCGCGCAAAGATCACATCCTCAACCCGCTCCAGCAGGTCGGGCGGGATCTCCTCGTAGACGGCCAGCTGACCTGCGTTCACGATCCCCATGTCGAGCCCGGACCGGATGGCGTGGTACAGGAACGCCGCGTGCATCGCTCGCCGCACCTGCTCGTTGCCCCGAAAGGCGAAGGAGAGGTTGGAGACGCCGCCCGAGACCAGGGCCCCAGGGCAACGTCGCTTGATCTCGCGGGTGGCCTCGATGAAGGCCTTGGCATAGCCGGCGTGCTCCTCGATCCCGGTCCCCACCGCGAGCACGTTGGGGTCAAGGACGATGTCCTCGGGCGGGAAGCCGGCCTGCTCGGTGAGCAGTCGAAAGGCCCGTTCGCAGATCTCGACCTTCCGCTCCACGGTGTCGGCTTGGCCGCGCTCGTCGAAGGCCATCACCACCACCCCGGCGCCGTAGCGGCGGATGGCCCGGGCCCGCTCCAGGAACGGTCCCTCCCCCTCCTTCAGGCTGATCGAGTTGGCAATGCCCTTGCCCTGGAGGCACTTGAGGCCGGCCTCCACGACCTCCCATCGCGAGCTGTCAACCATGATCGGCAGCCGCGCCACCTCCGGCTCAGTGGCCAGGAGGTTGAGGAACCTGGCCATGGCCCGCTCGGCGTCGAGCAGGTCGGCGTCCATGTTGACGTCCAGGAGGTTGGCGCCTCCACGCACCTGCTCCAGGGCCACCTGGAGCGCCCCGGCGTCGTCCTCGGCCTCGACCAACCGGCGGAAGCGACGGGACCCGGTCACGTTGGTTCGCTCCCCGACCACGATGAAGGTCGCGTCGCGGACCTGGAAGGGATCGAGCCCGCTGAACCGGGGCCACCGGGCCCGGGGCGGCACCCTCCTCGGCGGCAGGCCCTCGACCGCCCGACGGACGGCGGCCACGTGCTCGGGCGTGGTCCCACAGCAGCCGCCGACCGCGTTGACCAACCCCTCGCTGGCGAACGCCCGCAGCCACCGAGCGGTGGCCTCGGGCGGCTCCTCGTAGGCTCCCAGGGGATTGGGCAGGCCAGCGTTGGGGTAGCAGAGAACGTGGGTGGAGGCGATCCTGGCCAGGTCCGCGAGGTACGGTCGCAGCTCGGCTGCGCCCAGCGAGCAGTTGATGCCCACCGCCAACGGTTCCGCGTGCTCGACCGAGATCCAGAAGGCCTCCACGGTCTGGCCGGAGAGGTTCCGGCCGGATCGGTCCACGATCGAGATCGAGATCACCAGGGGGAGTTCCGGCGCCACGTCTCGGGCGGCGGCGATGGCGGCCTTGGCGTTGAGGGTGTCGAAGACGGTCTCGATCAGGAGGAGGTCGACGCCTCCGTCGCGCAGCCCCCGCACAGCTTCCGCGTAACCCGCGTACAGCCCATCCCAGGTGGCCGCCCGATAGGAGGGGTCGTCCACCCGGGGGGAGAGGGAGAGGGTCGTGCTGGTCGGCCCCAGGGAGCCGGCCACGAACCGATCGTGGTACCCCACCATCGCCCGTCGCGCGACCTCGGCCCCGGCCCGGTTCAGGTCGTAGACCACGTCCTCCAGGCCGTAGTCCGCCTGGGAGGCCGGGGTGGCGGTGAAGGTGTTGGTGGTGATGATGTCGGCCCCCGCCTCCAGGTAGGCACGGTGGACCCCCTCGACCAGCTCAGGTCGGGTCAAGCAGAGCAGATCGTGGTTGCCCTGCAGCGAGCGGGGATGGCCCTGGAAGCGCCGGCCCCGGAAATCCGCCTCCTGAAGCCTGTGGGCCTGGAGCATGGTGCCCATGGCGCCATCCAGCACCAGGATCCGCTGCCCCAGGAGCTCGCGCAGGCGGGCTTCGCCGTTGCTCACCAGGCGCCCATCCCAACGGCGCGAGCCAGGGTCACTGGCCCGAGGACGGTCCCTCGGCGCCCTCGCGCCGGGCCTCCGTCGCCGCTCGTCGCACCGCCTCTCGCATCGGGGCCCAACGGAGGAGCCGCCGTCCCAGCCGGCCAACGGCTCGACCGGCGAGGCGGCCAGCCTGCTCCGAGAGGCGCCGATCGGCGCCACGCTCTCCCATGTCGGGCTCTACGATAGGCGAGGGGATGTGGGGACAGGGTCAGCACCACGTAAAGATCCCCCGCCGATCATGGGTCGTGCGGGTCCTGAGGCCCTCTGGGGCCATCCGGTGAGGCGAGGAGGGTGGGATGCGTGGCCTGCTTCCCCCCGGCCCGCCCCTCCCGACCTGGGTCCAGACCGCGCTCTGGCTGGCACGGCCGGTCGGATTCCCGGTCTGGGCGGCGCGGCGCTACGGCGACCCTCACCGGCTGCGCCTCAGCTTCAGCGGCGAGCTGGTGCTGACCGCCGACCCGGCGCTGGTGCCCACGGTGCTCGGGCTGCGACCGGAGATGGCCAGCGCCGGCGAGGCCAACGCCCTCCTGGCCCCGCTCCTGGGCACCCGCTCGCTGCTGATGCTGGACGGGGCCGAGCACCTGCGGCTCCGGCAGCTCCTGGGACCTTCCTTCCGGGGCGAGGCCATGCGCCGGCACCAGGCGGCGATTGTCGACCTCACCCTGCGCGAGGTCGCCCGCTGGCCCCGGGGGACGCCGTTCCCGCTGCTGCCCCGGATGCGGGCCTTGACCCTGGAGGTGATCCTCCAGGTGGTCTTCGGCCTCGAGGCCGGGCCGCGGCTGGACCTCCTCCGGCGGTTGCTCACCGAGCTGCTGGCCATGGGCAGCAGCTGGATGGTCCTGCCCGGCACCCGGCGGGACCTCGGCCCCCGAAGCCCCTGGGGGCGGTTCCTGCGTCACAAGGCCCAGGTCGACGCCCTCCTGGAGGAGGAGATCAAGGAGCGGCGAAGGTCGGGACCGGATCGGGGCCTCTTGGCCGACCTGCTGGCGGACGAGACCCACGACCTCGACCTCCAAGGGTTGCGCGACCAGCTCCTGACTCTGCTCGTGGCCGGGCACGAGACCACGGCCACCACGCTGGCCTGGTGCTTCGAGCTCCTCCTCCGGCACCCCGAGGCCATGGAGCGGGCGCGGGTCGACGATCGCTACCTGGAGGCGGTGGTGCAGGAGACGCTCCGGCTCCGGCCCATCTTCCGGATGACCTCACGGCGGCTGCGGCGCGACCTCGAGCTGGGCCCCTACCGGCTGCCGCCTGGCGTCTCGGTCGGGGCCGCCATCTATCTCACCCATCACCGATCGGATCTCTACCCCGACCCGGAGCGGTTCCGCCCGGAGCGCTTCCTGGGCGTGGCACCGGAACCAGGCGCCTGGATCCCCTTCGGCGGGGGCATCCGACGCTGCCTGGGAGCGGCCTTCGCCAGCTTCGAGATGGCGCTCGTGGTCCGCACCGTGCTGACCTCGATCCACCTCCGCCCCGCCTCCGACCGACCGGAGCCAATCTCGCTGCACGCGGTGGTGCTCGTGCCTGGCCGGGGGACGCGCGTGGTCGCCGAGCACGGCCCGGCCGGCTGACGGCCACCCGCGGGAGCGGTGGTGGCAAGATGCAGGGCGATGACGGACGAGTCGATCCTCAGCGGCGCCACCCGACCCGTGGAGGCAGGACCCGACCCGGACAGGGAGGTGGGGGGTGGGGGTGGCCAGGTGGTGGTGGTCGGGGGAGGGATCAGCGGTCTCGCCTCCGCCTACGCCCTCGCCCGCGCGGGAGCACGGGTGCTGCTCTTGGAGCGCGGCCCGAGGCTGGGGGGCAAGATCCTCACCCGACCGCTGGCGGGCCTGCCCCTGGAGGGAGGACCGGACGGGTTCTTGGACCGCCCCGAGGTGGTCGCCCTGTGCCGGGAGCTGGGGTTGGAAGCGGAGCTGGTGGGGACGCTCACCACCCAGGCCTACCGATGGGAGGGGACAGGGCTTCGCCCCCTCGAGGCCGAGACCGGCCGTCCGGCGGCGGCCCGCCCGCTACCGGCCCGCCTGCTCTCGCTGCGGGATGGGCTGCAACGGCTGGTGGAGCGGCTGGAGCAGGAGCTGAGGGCACGGCAGGTCCAGGTCCGGCTGCTCGCCCCGGTCGAGGGCGTGGAGGCCCCCTCCGGCGCCGGGCTCTCGGTCCGGCTCGCCACCGGGGAGGCGATCTCCGCCGACGCGGTCGTGGTCGGAGTACCGGCCCCCCAAGCGGCCCGGCTGGTCTCGGCCCTCAGCCCCGGGGCTGCCGGCGAGCTGATGGAGATTCGATACCTGGACCTGGCGGTGATCAACCTGATCTACCCAGGCCGGCCCTGGGCGCTGCCCGGGAGCGGGTTCCTGGTCGCGGAGCGGGACGGCCGCCTGATCAGCGGCTGTACCTGGCTCTCCGCCAAGTGGCCCCACCTGGACCGTCCCGGGTGCACCGCGATGCGTGTGACCGTCGGCGGGTCGGGCCGCCGGGAGTGGGCCGAGCTCGACGACCGCACCCTGGTCCGGACGGTGCATCAGGAGCTGACCCTGGCCTTGGGGCCGGCGCCTGCGCCCGGGCCGACCGACGTCATCCGCTGGCAGCAGGCGGTGCCCGACCCTCGATCCCTGGACCCAGGGCGTGCGGCCCGGGTCCAGGCAGCGCTCCCCCCCGGCCTCGCCCTGGCCAGCGGCGGCTACCGGGGCGGCGGTATCGCCTCCTGCATCGCCGCCGCCGCCGAGGCGGTGGAGCTGGCCCTGCGTCGCCTCCGGGCCGGGTAGACGATCGGGTCAGGCCGATCAGGGGCCGGGCAGCAGTCCCCCCAGCAACCGATCTAGCCGGGAGCGGATCTCGGTGCGGTCCGCCGGCCGGGCCTGCAGGGTCGTCTCCAGGAGCAGCCCGTCCAGGGCCGTCGCCAGCAGCCGGCACTGGGCCAGGTCCAGCCCGAGGGCTGTCGCCGCCCGCTCCGCGAAGCGAGCCTTCCAGCCCCCGCCGGTGTCAGCCCCCTCGCGAGCCGCCCGGTCCAGGAGGAGCTGGTAGCGGACCAGGGTTCGTGCCCGGCCGGCACCTGCCCAGCGCTCGAGCAGGTCCGTCATCACCTCCAGCAACCGCTCCCGCGCTGTGGCAGCGGGACCCTCGACCCTCCCCGGGTCGAGGGCGACGAGGTCCTCGGCGTCGAGCCGGCTGATGTGCTGGGCGAGGGCATCGAGCAGGGCGAGACGGGTTCGGAAGTAGTAGGAGGCGCTTCCCGGGCTCAGCCCCGCCCGCGCCTCGACTGCCCGGTGGGTGAGGGCCCTGAGCCCCCCAGCAGCGGCCACCTCCAGGGCCGCGTCGAGCAGCAGCCGACGCCGATCCCCTGCCGCCGTCATCCTCGTCCGCATGGTACCCACCGCACGATGCGCCGCCCTCCCTCCGGCGGCCGAGGCCGGGTTCAGAGGACGGGGCACCTCGTGGGTCGATCCCGAGCACGGCCTGGGAACGCTCTGAGATGTCGCCCTCGACTGCAACCGCAGCCGCCGTCACGGGGTTCAAAGGCCCATGATGACGGCATCCATGACCTCCGAGCGCCGCGCCCTGACCGTCGCCCCGATCCCGACCTCGCAGGGCACGTTCGAAGCCTGTTTCTCCGACCTCGGCCTTCGGGCCTTGCGCTTCCCGGACCCGGACCATCCCCAGGCGACCCAGATGGCTGCGCGCTCGAAGATCGACCCACGGCTCCGTCTCCTGGCTGAGGAGCTCGAGGCCTACCTCGGCGGCCAGCTCCGAAGCTTCTCGGTCCCCATCGACCTCTCCGGCACCCCCTTCCAGCTCGGCGTCTGGCGTCAGCTGCTGGCCATCCCCTACGGCGAGGTCCGGACCTACCGGGAGGTGGCCACGGCGCTGGGCCGTGCCACCGCTCTCCGGGCGGTGGGTGCCGCCGTCGGTGCCAACCCCGTGCCCATCCTTGTGCCCTGCCACCGGGTGGTCGGCAGCGATGGCCGTCTGGTCGGCTTCGCCGCTGGCCTCAAGTGGAAGCGATGCCTGCTGGCGATCGAGGCCGGCGCCGGAGGGGCGCCCACGGCGACCGCCGAGGCGACCGCGCCGGCCTCCTTCCCGACCGGCCGATAGCGACGGGAGAGGACCTCGCCAGCGTCGACCGACTCAGACGTCTTGGGCACCCATGTTCGTACCCGCGATGGAGGTTTCCAAAAGGCGACCAATCTCCTCCAATCCGGGAGGCATGGGCAAGCGGGATGACGGATCGCGCCGCCGACGGACGGGGTGCTTGATCCGACCGTAGCCGGCAGCGGACCGACGAGCGTCGCCCCCGTCGCGTGAACGGCTCTACGACAACTGGGAGAGGAGAGACCGGGGGTGACATCTGCCGCGCCGGCGGGGCATGTCATCGGGGAACTCAGCTGGCGCTAGTTGCGCCGGGCGATCGGTCGGATCGCCGATCGGCTCCGCCATCGATCTGACGGAGGAGGCCCTGCCCCTCAGCGGCCCGCGCCCGGGGTCCGCACAGCCGTGACCTGACGGCATCACCCCGCACCGAGGAGATGACGACCCGGGCCGAGGAAGGGAAGGACAGGGCAGGCCTGCTGACGCGAGGCGTCACCCTCTCAGGTTTGACTCGCCGAACGCGCGCGTCTAGCGTTTGGAGATGGTCGAGACCTGGTCGGGCGGAGGGGCCTGACCTTGGGTGGAGGTGGTGGCATGTGGAAACCGGAACCCAGTGACACCGACCTGCGCTACCTCGTCGAGCAGGACCAGCTGACCGCGGACGACCTCCTTCAGGCGTACCGCGCCATGTGCTTGATCCGAGCCTTCGAGGAGGCCATCGCCGAACGATACGCGGTGGGGAAGACCCCTCAGTTCGACATGGCCAGCGGACCCATCCGAGGCGAGATGCACCTGGCCGTGGGCCAGGAGGCGGTGGCGGTCGGCGTCTGCCCGCTGCTCAAGGCGGAGGACGTGGTGGTCAGCACGCATCGGCCGCACCACCACGCCCTGGCCAAGGGGGTGGACCCCGGTCGGCTGGCGGCGGAGATCTTCGGCCGGGAGACCGGCCTCTGCCGCGGCAAGGGCGGCCACATGCACCTCTTCGACCGGGAACGGAACTTCGCCTGCAGCGGCATCGTCGGCGCCTCCTTCCCCCAGGCGGCCGGGGCCGCCTTTGCCTTCCGTCATCGGGGCGAGCCCCGGGTGGCAGTGGCCTTCGCCGGCGAGGGCGCCGCCAACCACGGCACCTTCGCCGAGACGTTGAACGCGGCCGCGCTGTGGCAGCTGCCGCTGGTGATCGTCATCGAGGACAACCTCTATGCGGACTCCACCCCCAAGTGGGCCGGCCTCGCCCAACCCCACCAGTTCCAACGCGCGCTTGGCTACAACATCCCGGCCGCCCTGGTCGACGGCATGGACGTGATGGACGTCCGCCGGGCGGCCCGTCGGGCGATCGAGGACGCCCGGCAGGGAAGGGGCCCGAGCGTGATCGAGGCCGTGTGCTACCGCTACCGCGGGCACTTCGAGGGCGACGCCCAGGAGTACCGGACCGAGGAGGAGGTGGGGCGCTGGCGCGCCCTGGACCCCATCTCCCGGTTGAGAGGACGCCTGCGGCGCTTGGGCTGGGCGGACGATCACCGTCTGGCGCAGGTCGAGGCCGAGGCTCGGGGTGAGGCCACAGCCGCCGTGGCCTTCGCCGAGCGCAGCCCGCTGCCCCAGCCCCGGGAGGCGCTGGTGGGCGTCTTCCGCTGAGGGGAGACCGGCAGGTCGGGTGAGGAGGAGGTAGTCGGATGCGAAGGATGCGCGGCATTGCGGCTGCGATCGCGGAGGCGGTCGACCAGGAGATGGCGTCGGACCCCGCCGTCGTCGTGCTCGGGGAGGACGTCACCTACTGGGGGGCGGTGTTCGGGTTCTCGATGGGGCTGCTGCAGAAGTACGGTCGGGACCGGGTCGTGGACACCCCGATCACCGAGCAGACCTTCATGGGCATGGCGGTGGGGGCCGCAGCCGTCGGCCTGCGCCCGGTGGTCTCGCTGATGTTCGTCGACTTCCTGGGCGCCGGCTTCGACCAGATGTTCAACCACATGGCCAAGAACCACTACATGTCCGGCGGCCAGATGGCGATGCCGGTGACGGTCCTGACCGCCGTCGGCGGCGGCTATGGAGACGCCGCCCAGCACTCGCAGGTGCTCTACGGGCTCTTCGCCCACCTTCCGGGATTCAAGGTCGTCGTGCCCGCCACCGCCTACGATGCCAAGGGCCTCACCACCAGCGCCCTGCGGGACTCCAACCCGGTGGTGGTCTTCGGGCACAAGTTGCTCACCGGTCTTCCCTTCCTCCCCTTCGAGGGGACGGAGGAGGAGGTGCCTGAGGAGCCCTACACCGTGGAGCTGGGGCGAGCGGCGATCCGACGCGAAGGCGGCGACCTGACCATGGTCGCGGCTGGCCTCATGGTCCACCGCTGCCTGCGGGCCGCCGAGCGCCTGGCCAGTGAGGGGGTCTCGGCCGAGGTGGTGGACGTCCGCACCCTGGTGCCGCTGGACGCCCAGACCCTGGCGGCATCGGCGCGAAAGACCGGCCGGGTGCTGATCGTGGACGAGGACTACCAGAGCTACGGCATGTCCGGCGAGCTGGCCTTTCGCATCCAAGCCAGCGCCTTCGGCGCCCTTCGGGCCCCGATCCGGCGGCTGGCGGTGCCCGACGTCCCTATCCCCTTCTCGGAGCCACTGGAGCAGGCCGTCATCCCCAGCGTGGATCGCATCTGCGAGGAGGCGCGGGCGCTGCTCGGGACCACCGCGGTCGCCCCCTCGTCGTGAGACCCGGGCCGACCTCGGTCGGGGCCGGCCATCAGGGGCACTGCCGACCGGTCGCTCTGGCTACCCTCGAAGGATGATGGCGAGGTGGCTCAGGGCATGCGTGGACGGTCCCCGCTGCCAAGGGGAGGGCCGGATCAGTGGGGCGACGGGGGGATCGCCGGTTGGAGCCTGAGATGAGCGGGAGACTCCTCTCCATGTACGAGGCCGCTGGCGGCGAGCCCACCTTCACCCGCTTGGTCCGACGCTTCTACGCCGGGGTGGCCGAGGACCCGATCCTCCGACCCCTGTACCCCCGCGACCCGGCCCGGTTCGCCGCCGCCGAGGAGCACCTCCGCCTCTTCCTCATCCAGTACTGGGGAGGGCCCTCCTGGTACAGCGAGCGCCGCGGCCACCCCCGGCTTCGCCTGCGCCATCTCCCCATTCCCATCGGCCGGGTCGAGCGCGATGCCTGGTTACAGCGGATGCGGGAGGCCATGGACGCGGTCGAGCTGCCGCCCCCGGTGCGGGAGGCCTTCGAGCGCTATTTCGAGGCGGCAGCGACCGCGCTGATGAACCGTCAAGAGGCGACGGAGTAGACGATCGTGGGCCCGGCCACGATGGCGATCCCAGCGGATCGCTAGAATTCCGAGCGTGGCTTACGTCATCACCCAGCCCTGCATCGGCGTGAAGGACGCCTCCTGCGTCGAGGTCTGCCCGGTCGACTGCATCCACACCGACGACGAGGCCGAGATGTACTACATCGACCCCGACGAGTGCATCGACTGCGGCGCCTGCGTTGATCCCTGCCCGGTGGATGCGATCTACCCCGAGGACGAGGTCCCGGCCGAGTGGACGCATTTCATCAAGATCAACGCCGACTACTTCAACAAATAGCGGCGTCGCCGTGGCCCGTCATGCCGTGACGCTCATCCCGGGCGACGGTGTCGGCCCGGAGATCACTGAGGCCACCGTCCGGGTCTTGGAGGCGACCGGGGTCGCCTTCGACTGGGACGTGCAGCAGGCTGGGGAGAACGTGATGGCCCAGTACGGGACCCCGCTGCCCGACCATGTGCTCGCTTCGATCAAGCGGCACAAGGTCGCGCTCAAGGGGCCGATCACGACGCCGGTCGGGACCGGGTTCCGGAGTGTCAACGTGGCCCTCCGCCAGGAGCTCGACCTCTACGCCTGCGTGCGCCCGATCAAGGCTTATCCTGGCGCCCGGAACCTGCGGGACGACCTCGACCTGGTCGTGATCCGAGAGAACTCCGAGGACATCTACGCCGGGATCGAGTTCCAGATGGGCACGTCCGAGTGTGGCCAGGCCATCGCCGAGATCTCGCGCCTGGCCGGGCGCCCGATCAAGCCCGACAGCGGGCTCTCGATCAAGCCGATCTCCGTGTCGGGCTCGGAGCGGATCGTCCAGTTCGCCTTCGACTACGCCCGTCGCTACGGGCGGCGCAAGGTCACGCTGGTACACAAGGCGAACATCATGAAGTACACCGACGGGCTCTTCCTGGCCGTGGGCCGGGAGGTTGCGGCCCGGAACCCGGACGTCGCCTTCGAGGACCGCATCGTCGACAACATGTGCATGCAGCTCGTCCTACGGCCGAGCGAGTACGACGTGCTCTGCTGCCCCAACCTCTACGGGGACATCATCTCCGACCTGGGGGCGGGCATGATCGGTGGCCTCGGCCTGGCCCCAGGGGCCAACATCGGGACGGTGGGGGCGGTGTTCGAGGCCACCCACGGGAGCGCCCCCAAGTACGCTGGCCAGAATCGAGTGAACCCCATGGCGCTCATGCTCTCGGGGGTGCTGATGCTCCGCCATCTGGGCGAGGTCGAGGCGGCCAACGGGCTTGAGCAGGCGATCGCCGATGTGATCCGGGAGGGGAAGTCGGTCACCTACGACCTGAAGGAGCGTCGTGACGACCCCACCGCCGTGGGCACGAGCCAGGTGGCCGACGCCATCGTGGAGCGACTCAGAGCGGCGACGGTGCCGTAACCACCTCGCCCAGCAGGCCGGAACACGCCAGGACGGCCGCCCGTGCATCTGGGCGACGAGGTCGCGACCATCCCTGAGCTTGCCGGCGACTCGTTCCTCAAGCTCTTGCCGCCTCCGCCCCACGTCTCTCGACGCGGCCTGTAGGACCTGCAGCCACCCGCCGTTGCCGATCGGGGGCAGGCGGCTCATCACCACCGGCGACGTACGGGGCACGGCTCGTCCCCGCCGAGCCCACGCTCAAGGGAAGCGCCAACCCGGGCAAGGTCCGCTGACGGTGGCGTCTCGGGCAGGCCCTGGGCAGCACCGCCCTCGCCGTGCGCGGGCCCGAGGGACCGGGCACCCGTTGACGTCTTGGGCCTCGCAGGCATCCCCACGGGGATGGCCTCAACCCGCGGAAGCGTCGCACCGCCCCCGACCTCCGGAGGAAGGCGACGGGCCGTCCGGCGCCGGTCCAACCTGACGGGGCGATGGCTGTTCGACCGCTCCGACCACCATGGGTAGCGGTCGGGAGTTGGGCAACGAGCTGACTTGATTACCCGAGCAACTCCAGATACTCTTCTTACAGAAGAAATCATGAGGGACTCGACATGGATGAGCGAGTGAGCGAGGACATCGAGCACCAGGTCAAGGCACGGTTCCCGGAGGGCGTCGTGCGTCAGGTCGTGCTCCTGCACTACGGCGACGACCCGACAATCGAGCCGGGCGGGATGGGGATCCGCCTCATCATCGACCCGGAGCACGTGCCCGAGGGGTCGGAGCATCCGGTGGGAGCCTTCCACCAGGCTCACCAGACGGCCATCAAGCAGCTCAGCCGGGACCTCCCGCATCTGGCTCCAGGGGCGACACGGCTGGAGATCTCCGACGGCAACAACTCCTTGTTCCTCATGCGCCCCGGCGCGGCCCAAGAGGGACGGGCCAGCGATCTCACCCCGGTGATGACCCGGCTCGGGCCCGCCGACCTGGAGACCTTGGACACCCTGATCAAGGCCGGGATCGCCAGCAACCGGGCCGAGGCCGTGCGCTGGGCGCTCGCCCGGCTTCGCGAACGGCCCGCGTACACGCAGCTCCGCGAGCGGGCACGGGAGATCGAGGAGCTAAAGACGCAGTTCTGAGGCGGGCCCACCTCATCGCCCGGCTTGGCGCCGGTCCCTTGCCCTGGCCGCGGCTTTGAACCGGGCGTGAGGAGGGCGATCCGGGCCTGTCGAGGTCAGACCACCCCGAGGATCGAACGTGGGGGCCAGCGCACTCGGCTTGGTCATCACCGTCGATGTCGCCTCCGCCAGCACGGGGCATCCGCCCTCCTCATGGGTCAGTCGGAGCGGCGGGGAAAGCGGTGACGAACGCGAACGAGGCCGGTCGTCTCACGCCCTCGAGGGGAGGCGAGCAAGGACCTCGCGGTAGGCTTCGGCCATGCGCATCGCTCTGGTCGACTCCGGCCTGGGGACGTTGGCCACGGCCGCGGCGCTGCGGCGGATGCGGCCCGACCTTGATCTGGTCCTCTCCACCGATCCCGATCATGCCCCCTGGGGGCAGCGACCGCCAGAGGAGGTGGCAGCGCTCGCCTTGGCGTGCGCGCAAGCGGCGTTGCGGTATCAGCCCGATGCGCTGGTGCTGGCCTGCAACACCGCCTCGGTCCACTCCTTGACCCGTCTTCGGGCTCACCTGGAGCCGCGCATCCCGGTGGTGGGCACCGTGCCCGCCATCAAGCCGGCTGCCGCCACCGGCGGCCCGCTCGCCATCTGGGCCACCCCGGCCACCACCGGGAGCGCGTACCAACGGACCTTGATCCAGCGCTTCGCGGCCAACCTCCCTGTCACCGAGGTGGCCTCCGCCACCCTGGCCAGCGCGGTCGACGCGGGCGAGGAGCCGGCGATCGCGGCCGCGATCGAGGAGGCCGCGGCCCAGACCCCGAGAGAGGTCCGAGCCCTGGTCCTGGGCTGCACCCAGTACCGGCTGGTGGCCGACCGCATCCAGGCCGCCCTGCCCGCTGGGGTCGAGCTCTTCGATGCCGCCGAGGCGGTGGCCGCTCAGACGCTCCGGCGCCTGGGGCTGCCGCCCTGCCCGGAGGCGACGCCAACCGGGAGCCTGGACGTGGTGACCAGCGGCCGGCCCGGGCAGCTGCCGCCGGCAGCGCTCCGCTACGAAGCGGGGCGGATGCTGACGCACCCCAGAGATGGGAGGACCCCTCCGATTGGGGCCATGGGCGAGCGGGCGAGCCGCCTCGGCCTCCCGCCGGTCACGACCGGGTGAGCTGCCTTCTCCGAGGGAGATGTCCATGGGCTCGAATCCAACGGACGAGGCGACGTCTCCACCGCCGGCCACCTTCGACGGCGACCCGAACCGGCAGGAGCGGCCATCCCCCCGTCGCCTCCCTTTCCGCTCCCGCCGGGTGCTGGCCGGATCGGCCCTGGCCCTGACCGTCGCCGTCCTCATCGCAGCAACGGTGGTATGGGGGCCCTCCACCCCCTGGATGCCCCGCCCAGCCGCCCCCCGACCGGTGGCGACTCCGTCGGCACCGCAGGAGTCCCCCAGCCCACTCCCGGTGCCGCCTCCCCTCGATGAGACCTACGCCCTCGAGTACCCGCAGCCGAACCTCGAGATCCACGCTCAGAGCGCGGTCCTGGTCGACCTGGACACGCTCCAGGTGCTGTGGGAGCGCGACCCCCACTCTCGTCGGGCCCCGGCCAGCCTGACCAAGCTGGTGACGGTGCTGGTGGCGATGGACCTGGCCACCTCCTTGGACCAGGTGGTGACGGTCCCTGCCTCCGCCACCCAGGTGGAGCCGGACTCCACCTTGATGGGGCTCTCGCCGGGGGAACGGCTCAGCGTCCGGGACCTCCTGTATGGGATTTTCCTGGAATCCGGCAACGATGCCGCCGAGACGCTGGCCAGCGCGTTCGTGCCCCGTGATCGGTTCATCCAGCTCATGAACGAGAAGGCGGCTCAGCTCGGGATGCGAGACACCCACTTCAGCAACCCCACGGGGTTGGACGCCCCCGACCACTACAGCAGCGCCTATGACCTGGCCATCGCCGCGGCCGTCATTGCCGTCCACGAGCCGGAGCTGCTCGCCATCGCCGGGGCGCGCTCCGTGGTCATCCCCGCCGACGCCGATCACCCCGAGTACGACATGCGGACCCTGATTCGGTTGGTGGAGGTGTACCCAGGGGCGACTGGCCTCAAGACCGGCTACACCGACGACGCGGGGTACTGCCTGGCGGCCACGGCGACCCGGGGCGGACGTCACCTGCTGGCGGTGGTGCTGCACTCCGACACCAACCTGACCACCGACGCCGAGCGGCTCCTCGACGACGGATTCTCGATCCCGGTCTCGGCCGAGCCCCCGCCCCCACCCGCAGTAGACTTTCTGACCCAGTGATCCCCATCGAGGGGGTGAGCGCGATCGAGGTGCTCGACTCGCGCGGCAACCCCACCCTGAGCGTCACCGTCACCACCGAGTACGGCTCCGGGACCGCGGCCGTCCCCTCCGGCGCCTCGACCGGCGTCCATGAGGCGCTCGAGCTCCGCGACGGAGACCCCAGCCGCTTCGGGGGGAAGGGGGTGCGCCAGGCCGTGGCCAACGTCGAGGGGGAGATCGCCCAGGCCGTGGAGGGGATGGACGTGCTCGCCCAGGCCGAGCTCGACCAGACCATGATCAAGCTCGATGGGACCCCCAACAAGGGCCGGCTCGGCGCCAACGCCATCCTCGGTGTCTCCCTCGCCGCCGCCCGCGCCGCCGCTGTGGCCCAGGGGCTACCGCTCTACCGTTACCTGGGTGGGCTGCAGGCCTCGCTCCTGCCGCTGCCCTTCGCCAACATCCTCAACGGCGGGGCGCACGCGGACAACGGCCTGGACGTGCAGGAGTTCATGGTCTGCCCCGTCGGCGTCGACAGCTTCGCCGAGGCGGTTCGGGCCGTGGCCGAGACCTACCACGCCCTGGGCAAGGTGCTGCGCGAGCGCGGGCTCGCCACCGGCGTCGGTGACGAGGGGGGGTTCGCTCCCCGCCTGGAGCGCAACGAGGACGCCCTGCGGATGATCCTGGCCGCCATCGAGCGAGCGGGGTACCGTCCCGGGGAGCAGGTCGCCATCGCCCTCGACCCGGCCGCCAGCGCTTTCTATCGGGATGGCGTCTATGAGCTGCGTGGCGAGGGGTGTCGGCTCGAGCCTGGGGAGCTCGTCGAGCTGTACGACCGCTGGACGCGCGACTACCCGATCGTCTCCATCGAGGACGGCATGGCCGAGGACGACTGGGAGGGATGGCGCTTGCTGACCGAGCGGCTGGGCGACCGCGTCCAGCTGGTCGGCGACGACCTCTTCGTGACCAGCTCAAGCCGCCTCGGCCAGGGCATCGAGCGCCGGGTGGCCAACGCCATCCTGATCAAGGTCAACCAGGTCGGCACCCTGACCGAGACCCTGGAGACGATCGGATTGGCGCGTTCGGCCGGGTATGGGGCCATGATCTCGCACCGCTCGGGTGAGACCGAGGACACCACCATCGCCGACCTGGCCGTGGCCACCGGGGTGGGCATGATCAAGACGGGCGCCCCGGCGCGCTCCGAGCGAGTGGCCAAGTACAACCGGCTCCTGGCCATCGAGGCTGAGATGGGCGGCTCTGCCCGCTACGCGGGCCGCTCCTGGCTCCGCTCGGGGGGAGCATGAGGCCGGACTCGCGGGCGGTCCACGCCGGCCGCGAGCTGCGGGCCCACGACCCGCTCGCTCCGCCCATCGTTCAGGCTTCCGTCTACGTCTTCGACGACCTCGAGGACTACGACGCCGTGGCCGACGGTCGGCGGCCCGGCCACGTCTACACCCGCAACTCCAACGAGAATGTGGCCATGCTGGAGGCGGCGGTGGCCGACCTGGAGGGTGCCGAGGCCGGCCTGGCCACGGCCTCGGGCATGGCGGCCGTCGCCGCGGCTGTGACCACCTTCGCCCCTCGCCCCGCGCCATTGGTGGCGGCCGCGGACGCCTACGGCACCACCCTCGGCCTGCTGCGCCAGGATCTCGTCCCCTTGGGGTACGAGCTCCGGCTGGTCGACACCAGCGACCTCGAGGCCGTGGAGCGGGCCCTGGGCGGGGCCGCCCTCCTGCTCTGTGAGACGATCACCAACCCGCTCTGTCGGGTCACCGATCTGGAGGCCATCTGCCGGCTCGGCACCCGACACGGCGTGCCGGTGCTGGTGGACAACACCTTCGCCTCGCCGCTGCTCTGCCGTCCGCTGGAGCTGGGGGCCACAGCTGTCGTGCACAGCGCGACCAAGTACCTCGGCGGGCACTCCGACCTGGTCGCCGGGGTGCTGGTCGGTGACCGGGCCCTGGTCGAGCGTGCCCGCGCCCGCGTCATCCGCACCGGCGCCTGCCTCGGGCCCTTCGAGGCCTGGCTGGCGGTGCGCGGGCTTCGGACCCTGCACCTCCGCATGCGCCGACACTCCGAGAACGCCCTCTGCCTTGCTCGTCGGCTCCACGGCAGCCCCGGCATCCGGGCCGTCCATCACCCGCTCCTCGAGGGCTCCCCCTACCTTGGGATCGCAAGCCGTCTCCTGCCCCAGGGCAGCGGGGGGATGTTCGCCTTCGACCTGGCCGGGGGGCGGCCGGCGGTGCAGGCCATGCTCCGCCGCCTGCGCCTGGTCCGGTTCGCGGCCAGCCTCGGCGGGGTGGAGACCACCATCTCCTATCCGGACCTCACCTCGCACCGAGGTCTCACCCCCGAGGAGCGGCTGGCACGAGGCATCACCCCAGGGACAGTGCGGGTGTCGACCGGTTTGGAGGATCCTGAAGATCTGGTGGAGGATCTCGCCCAGGCAATCCAGGAAGGATCGTGAGCCTCTATACCCTGGTTCAGCTCTTCGAGGTGGTGCTGTTCGCCGCCGTCCTCGGCTACGGGATCTTGGCCCACCTACCCAGCCTGGCCCTGCTGGGCGGGGGGCTGCTGGTGGGCAAGGCCATCTTGAACATCCTGGCCCCGGAGGGGGGGACCGTGTTCCGGAGGTCGATCTTCGCCTACGCCGTGGCGGGGATCTACGTCCTGGTCGGCGTGCTGCTCATCCATGTCATCCCCTGAGGCGGAAGACGCCGGCACTCGTCCGGGTTCTTGCACTCGACATCTGATGGCGATCAGGACGGCGGTCGACGACTCGATCTTGCGCCTGGTGGGGAACACCCCGCTGATCAGGGTTCACCTCTTCGAGGAGCGGTACCCTGGACTCGAGGTCTACGCCAAGGCAGAGTGGTTCAACCCGGGGGGATCGGTCAAGGACCGAGCCGCCTTGGCCATGGTGGAGGACGGGGAGCGGCGCGGCACCCTCACCCCCGATCGCATCATCATCGACTCCACCTCGGGCAACACCGGCATCGCCTATGCCATGGTGGGGGCAGCCAAGGGCTATCGAGTTCAGCTGGTCATGCCCGCCAACGTCAGCGCCGAGCGCAAGCAACTGGTGGCGGGCTACGGGGCGGAGATCGTCCTCTCCGACGAGCTGGAGGGCTCGGACGGCGCCATCCGTCTGGTCCGGGAGCTGGTCGCCCAAGCTCCCGAGCGCTACTTCTACCCCGACCAGTACAACAACCCGGCCAACCCCCTGGCCCACTACCACGGCACCGGGGCCGAGATCCTGGAGCAGACCGGCGGCCGCATCCGCTACTTCGTGGCCGGGCTGGGCACGACCGGCACCTTCGTGGGCACCGCCCGCCGCCTCAAGGAGTTCGATCCCCGCATCACCACCATCGCCGTGCAGCCCAACGACGCCTTCCACGGCCTTGAGGGCTTGAAGCACCTGCCGACCTCGATCGTGCCCGGCATCTGGGACCCCTCTGTGGCCGACGAGGTGTGGGGCGCCCCGACCGAGCCAGCCTACGAGCTGGCCCGTCGGCTGGCCCGCGAGGAGGGCATCCTGGTCGGCCACTCCTCCGGGGCCGTGCTCTGGGCGATCGAGCAGCTCGCCGCCCGAGGCGGTCGGGGAGTGGTCGTGACCGTGTTCCCCGACTCAGGGGACCGTTACCTCTCAACCGGCCTCTACCGCGGTCGAGGCCGCGCGTAGCTGAGGGGGGACCTCGCGTCGAGATGCCGAGATGAGGATCACGCGTCGAGCCCTGGAGGAGGTGCACGCGCACGCGGCCGAGGGCTACCCGTACGAGATCTGCGGGATGCTGATCGGTCGGCGTGGCTCCGGTCTGGTCACCCAGACCCGACGGGTCCGGAACGTGGTCGTGGACCGCGCTCGCGATCGCTACGAGATGGACCCGCACGACCAGATCCGGATCCAGCGCGAGTGCGATGACAACGGCTACGAGATCCTCGGCTACTACCACAGCCACCCTGATCATCCCGCTCAGGCTTCGGTCACGGACGCGGTTCGCTCCTGGGCCGGCCCCGTCTACCTGATCGTGAGCTGCGTGCGAGGCCAGGTCGTGGACGGCAACGCCTTCGTCGCCGAGCGGGACGGGGGGCCGATGCGGCCGGAGCCGCTCGAGGTCGTCGACTAAGCGGGGCCGGGCGCTGGATCTCCCCGAAAGAGCGTCGTTGGCTCAACCGGCGGGGAAGAGCTCGGCCGTGACCGCGGAGGCGTGGTCCAGCAGCCAGCGGGAGGCCGAGAGCTCGGCTGAGGCGCGGCGCAGGGTCCCGATCGCGTCCCCGGTCAGTGCCACCTCCGCCACCCAGGTCAGCGGCACCCGGGCCAGCTCATGCGGAAGCGCCGCCAGCTCGGCCTGCTGGAGAGGGCGCTCGGTGGCAGCATCGTAGGCGGCCAGGAGCCGGCGTAGCCTTCCCCAGGGGTAGCGAGCGGGTGGGACCCCTGGGGCGAGGCGACGGAGAAACGTCCACAGGCTTCGGGCCAGGTCGAAGGCACGCTCCCGAGGGGCCAGGAAGTCGAAGTCGAGCACGGCCGCGATCTTCTCTCTCCGGAAGGTGACGTCGGCGCAGCCGAAGTCCCCATGGATGGGCTGCCGGGGCAGCCAGGCGACGTGCCGCCGCCACCAAGCGGTGAGTCGCTTGAGCAGGCAGCCGGTCTCCCTGCAAGCGGCACGTCCGAGCGCGGCCTCCGGCCTGGAGGGAAGGTGGGACAGGGCCCACTCCAGCCGCTCCAACCAGGCCAGGATGTAGAAGGGGCCGCCAGCATGGCTTACCGCGGGGAGGAGGAGAGGGGCGGGCGTCACCCGGCGGAGGGCGTCGTGGAGGCGCCCCAGGAGAGCGAAGGCGATCTCGGCCCGATCCCAGGTGTCTGCCACCCGGTCATGGACGACGAACTCCTCGACCTCGACCACGCGTCCTTGGACACGCAGCGGGACCCCCACGGGCCGGGCCACGGGGAGACCGACCGCGGCCAGCCGGGAACGGGTCTCTTGGAGGGCTGCCACCCGGGCCACGGAGCTCCAAGGTCGATGGACCCGAAGCACGTGGTGGCCAGACCTGGAACGGATCAGGAGGTTCAGGTTGTAGGTCCCCCCAAGATCGCGTTCCACGACGAGCTGATCCAGGCCGAAAGCGGCCTCCACCGCGGTCAGCAACCGGTCGTTGGCCACAGCACGGGGGCCATAGCGCGTGCCACACGCGTCCCGCAGCCGTTGGAGCCATGCCGGTGGATCGTCCCCCTGCTCTCCGGCTTGCCGCTGGGTCGTCAAGCGCAGATCCCATCAGCCAGTGTCACACACCCTTGGAGGGGCGTCAATGCGCTCCCCGGCCTGACCTTGCCGAGTGGCCAGGACGGTGGGCGTGAACGTCCTGAGGAGGCCAGGGTTGAATTGCATAAGGCCGCTCCAGCCCGTCGGAGCCGCCAGATCAGCCGCTTGCTCCCCGGCTCACGGCCAGGGAGACGCCCAGGGCTCGCCCGCAGGGTCGGCGGTGATCTTGCGGATCGCCTCGATCACCTGCCGCCCCACCCTTCGCCTCTCCTCGCAGCTTCCGCGCCCGGGCCACCTCTGCCTCCGGCCAATCGAGCAGGGCGACCTTGACAACCACCTCGAAGGCGTCGGACGGGACCTCGAGCACGGTCGTGATGGCGTCACGGGCCACGCACTTCGACTGGTCGAGGTGGTGGGCCTGCTGAGCATGCCTCGCACCTCAGGCCCCCGATCGCCCCAGCGTCCGCTCCGTCGGCAGCGGGGCTGGATCCACCTCCAGCTCTCCCAGGCGCTGGGCGCTTTCCACGAGGTGGATGGGCTCCTCTCGCCCCGCGTCAGCGAGATCCGCGCTGGGGACCCACCGCGCCTCGAGCTTGCCCTCGGCCGAATCCCGACAGCGAAGACTGGCACCTGAGCCGCCCGAGGAGACCTGAGCCCGATTTGCGCGGTGCAGAGGGAACCGGCAACGACCGTTGGGGCTGCGAGGGAGTGCGGCGGCCATCAGTGAACCCTCTGAGCGGGCGCTCGCTCAGGGCGCCCGTCCGCAGACCGCCTGCCGCCGCTCCCACGCCAGCAAGCCCCCGGCCCCGGCACGCACGTGGGGCAAGCTCTCCTCGGTCGGCCCCTGGAGCCCTCGACGCCAGGCAAGGGCTGTCGTCCGGGTCCGGGTGGCATCGGATCGTGGTCCTCGCGGGGCAGTGCCGGCAACGTCCACCGGGGTCCCTCGCGCAGGCCAAGGAGAGCCGTGCTCACGCATGGGCGCGTTGCTGGCAGGACTGGCGCCGCGGTTCCGGGGCCAACCTCAGCCCGGGGGATCGAGAAGCTGGTCGGCGCCTTGAGCCTCGACCTGACCATGCGAACGCCCCTCGGTGTCCAGGTCGAGGAGGCCAAGCGGGCCATCACCCAGCTCAGTGAGCAGCAGCCCAGATCGCTGGATGGCCTGCGACGTCGCCGGTAGGAGGGGGTGATGGGATGCGCCGGTGTGGGGAAGACGCTGTCGGCGGCACGGAAGGCGCAGCAGCTGGCCGGGTAGGGCCTCGTCACCCTGCTGACCTGCTACAACCGAGCGCTGGCCGACTACCTGCCCGAGAGCCTTGTTGCGCTCCGTCGATCGTCTCGGCTCGGCCTTCGACGCCGTCGTGGTGGACGAGGGCCGGGGCCTCGCCGAGGCTTGGACGGAGCGGACGGATCTGTCGGGTTGGATCGGAGGCTTGCTGGGGCTGGCCAAGAGCCCGAGGTCTCCCCCCTCCAACGCCCCCGAGCCGGTCGAGTTGGCGGAGCTGGCCTGGGTGGCCTCTGCCCGCCTGGACGATCGAGGAGGGCCTCAGGCCGCGCAAGGGGGAGTTGGGCCTCGATCACGAGAGGCGAGGCTTGCTCGAGCCTGGGGCCACCACCTCACCTTGGTGCGGCATGGCCTCGGCGTTGGTGAAGGTGGGGCCGCGGGAGCGGGGGGAGCCGCGACCTCCCGGCCGGCGTTCCCGAGGTCGGTCGGTGGTTGGTGGCGGCCCTCCCACGTCCGATGTGGGGCCCGGCGGCGGTGATCGCCTGGGAGGGGTGGCAGCGGAGACGGAAGGCGGTGGCGCAACCCGGCCAGAGCGATGGCTTCGTCCGGCAGCCCCAGCCCTTGCGATCGCCCTCAGCGACCACGACACCTCCTCGGTCAGGATGACGAGGGCGCGCTATACCCAGCTCAGTGGCGCCTCGACGGCCTTGGTCAGCCGGGTCAGTCGAACGCACGTGCTAGTCGGGGCGGGGCCGTTTCCGTCAGCGCCCGCTCCGGTCTGCCATCGTGGGCGCCACCAGCCGATGGGGCTCACCCACTCGGCGGGGGTGGGCCGGGGAACGGGCTCGCCCCTTCCCTCATCGGTCTCGGCCCGGCTTGCGGCCGTAGGCAATGGCGATGGGCCAGACCGTCCGATACTCCTCGAACTCCTGGGTGGAGCGGCGGATGAGGTCCAAGGCCTCCTCACCGGAGAGAAGGCCTCTCACCTGGAGGACCTCGCAGATCCGGGTCGAGGCCGCCCGGATGTCGCTGGCCAGGAAGGAGCCGACCCGGCCGCCCCACTCGCCCACCGGGAGCTCGAGCTCGCGCCGGGCCACCTCCTCCAGCCCAGCCTGGCGCAGGTAGTGATCGACCGACCTGAAGACGGCATCGCCGGTGTCCAGCCCCAGCGAGCCGGCCCTCTCCTGGAACATCCGCTGCAGGCGATCCGTCGCCGGCCCAAGACGCCGGCCGCCCATGACCGGCTCGGCCAGCTCGACCCAACCCCCGGGCCGGGCCACCCGGACCAGCTCCGCCACCACCCGCGGCCATTCCACCAACGGGATGCCCGAGGCCAGGTAGCGCTGATGCACGAGGTCGAAGCTGTCATCCCGGAAGGGCAGCCCCCGGAGCACATCCCCCCGCACGTGCCGGTAGCCAGCCGGGGCCCCGGGCTTGCCCGGGACCAGGTCCAACCCCACCACCAGCGCCTTTGGGTGCTCCCAGCAGAGCTCGAACCCCCACTGCCCCGTCCCCGTGCCCACATCCAGCACCCGCTGCGGCCCCTCCACCGGGGCCAGGTAGCTGCGGCCCAGAGCCTCGCGCAGGGCGTGATGCTGGAGGTCGAGCCGGTCCGCCTCCTCAGGATGCCGGGGGAACACGTACGAGGACCGCTCCCGCTCCATCCGCTCCGCCGTCGCCCGCTCCACCTCCTTCTCGGTGGGCGACTCCAGCCTCCAGGTGATCGCCCCCGTCTCTCGGGCCGTGGCCAGCAGCGTGCGCAGGGTGGCGAGGCGACGCCGAACAGTGGCCTGGGCCAGGCCCCGGCGGCGCAGCTCGACGGCGTAGTCCAGCAGCAGCCATCGGGCTGTCTCAGGACCCAGCAGCAGCGATCGCACCACATCCTCCGTCGAGGTCTTGTGGAAGCGGGCCAGGTCCTCCAGGTCGGCGGCGTAGGCCCGGGCCGTGGTCGGGGGCCGGCAAGCCAGGAAGCGTGTGATCAGCCAGCCAGGGTCAACCTCGGGGGCCTCGGCCGGGGCATGGCCGCCGCCCCTGGGGGTTCGCGTTTCCTCCACGTGTTGAGTATGCACTCGACAGATGCTCGACGGCCGGAGGGATGGCGAGGTCGCGCTCACGTAGACCAGCGCGGGGCGCCACTGGCCATCCCGTCAGGTTGTACCCCCATGCCGATGGATGCCTACGAGACGGTCGAGTCGCCCTGATCGACCCTCGGCGGAGATCTGGCTCCAGTCGCTTCTTCCCCGAGCCAGGCGGGATCGAGGAGCTCGGTCATCGTCCATCGTGCCAGCGCCGAGGGCCATGGAGCGGACGGACCCTTGGGCCTGAGGTGGAGCTCGGCCCCGGATGCGCTCCCTCAGATGAGCGATCCGCTCTGGCCGCCTCACGCTTCGGCGGTCGTGGGCGATGAGCGAGCACTGGCCCTTCAGGGGCTGCATGACGCCCTCGACCCCAGGCCGCACCGGGGCCAGCGGCCCGAG
>Ga0209061_1002018_pt1 | contig 28573 bp, 24 predicted proteins | sample Coa_R1_10_FD_187157 | JGI IMG/M metagenome (GOLD analysis project Ga0209061, IMG submission 187157) | Surface soil microbial communities from Centralia Pennsylvania, which are recovering from an underground coalmine fire - Coalmine... | ecosystem: Environmental > Terrestrial > Soil >... | reverse complement strand
CCTGCTCCCACCGCCAGACCGTATTTTTGTCCACGCCGATGTATTCGGCAGCCTCTTCCAGGGTCCAGCCTTTCAGTTCGCGCGCCTCGCGTAAAGCGGTGCGTTGCATTCCTGACCTCCCTCTCGCCTCTGCAATCTACTGATCTTCCTGCTTAGAGTATAGCCAACCGCGAAGGGCTTGTCGAGCCTTTTTCATGGAGAGCGTCAAGATGATGATTCGCCGGAAGTTGATGAAAAGTCTCAGATGATGATGCAAAATGGTGAAATCGTGGGTAGATATGGTGAGATGATGATGAAAAGTATGGGACGATGCTGGACCTGGAGTAGCTCCGGTGAGATCTGAGGAGGCTCCTGATTCGGGGATAGGTGCAAGGTAATCGCGCCAGCTTGCACATGTGGCACTAATTTGGTATGCTTAAGACAAAGGACAGCAGAGACAGGTCCTCGCGGAGCGGAAAAATTTCATGAGGAAAGCGAGAGCTAATGGACAGTTCTCTTCACGGCAGTAATCTCACGACCAGCGAGTTAGATACAGCCAGAGCGGTACACCAGGAAGAGGCCGGGAGTTTAGAGGTAGAGGAGGAGCATCAGCCCCATATCCATCTGCCCAATCCGAGCTACTGGCCGCTCATTCTGGGCGCGGCCATTTTGCTGACTATCATTGGCTTGCTCTTCATTCCCGATAATCCCTGGCTGGTTATCGTTGGCATTCCATGCATGCTCATCGGCATCATGGGCTGGGCGCTCGAAGATCCCAACGCGCCGCGCCAGCCGAGCTTTGCCATCGTTCCCATCGATCCGGCCTTTCTCAATTCACAATTTCAGATCGGCCAGGAAGTTATCGACAAAGACCGGCAGTGGGTGGGCGTAATCAAAGCGCGCCTCCCTCATTACATCCTTGTCGAGCGGGGCGGTTTATTCTTGAAGACATACTACATCCCGGAGGAGCTAGCGCGGGAAACGGTCAGGGACAATATCGTGCAGCTCACGGTCAGCGAGGATGAACTGAAGGCCAGGGGACTGAACAGCGTGCCCGACGAGTTAATCTACGAACAGCCCGCCAGCAGCGAGATCCCCAGAGTCACCGGTGTGCCACTCTACGGGCGCAGCCCGCTCTCGCCAGCGGAGACCGGCCACTACAACTACGGCCCGAATTACCCCGGCATCAATACCGATGCCAGTGGTTCCTACCGCCGCGACGAAGTGCGACCAGACCCGGAGCGCTATGTGGGCGAGCGGCGCAAGGTGCTCGCGGCGCGGCGCGCAAGACCAGCGCAGGGATGAGATTATGGTCTCTGGCAATCAATCTCAAGTCCAGACGTTGCGCAACTACATCGGCGGCCAGTGGGTAGCCGCGCAGGCAACCGGGCAATTGGAGGTCCGCAACCCGGCGACCGATGAAGTCCTGGCGCTGGTCCCCCTCAGCGGCAAAGCTGATGTGGACGCCGCCGTTGAGCAGGCGCGGGCAGCTTTTCCGGCGTGGCGCGCTACTCCGCCCCAGGAGCGGGCGCGCTACTTCTTCAAGCTCCGGCAATTGCTGGTCGAGCACAGCGAAGAGCTGGCGCGCATGATTACAACCGAGATGGGCAAGACGCTAGCCGACGCGCGCGGTGAGGTGCAGCGCGGTATAGAGAACGTCGAGACGGCCTGCGGCATTCCGTCGCTGATGATGGGCTATAGCCTGGAGGACGGGGCCGCGAGCGGCATCGATGAGGAGGTAATCTACCAGCCGCTCGGCGTCTTCGCCGCCATCACCCCGTTCAACTTCCCCTTCATGATCGCCTTCTGGTTCTGGCCCTATGCCGTCGCCACCGGCAATACCTTCATCCTCAAACCTTCGGAGCAAGATCCGATAACACAGCAGTATGTCTTTCAACTGATCGAGCAGGTCGGCTTCCCGCCCGGCGTCATCAATCTGGTGAACGGCGGGAAAGAGACGGTCAACGCGCTGCTCGACCACCCCGACATCAAGGGCATCTCGTTCGTCGGATCGAGCAAGACAGCCGAGTATGTTTACGCGCGCGCCTCGGCCAGCGGCAAGCGCGTACAGGCTTCCGGCGGCGCAAAAAATGCACTCGTGATTATGCCTGACGCCGACTGGGACGCTTATCTCTCAACCATCATGAACTCGTGCTTTGGCTCCGCCGGCCAGCGCTGCCTGGCGAATTCGCGTATCCTTGCCGTTGCCAGCGCGCATGACCAGGCGCGCGAGCGCATAACGCAGGCCGCCTCACGGCTGCGGCTTGGCAATGGTCTCCAGCCAGGAGTGGACATGGGACCGGTTGTCTCGGCGGCGGCGCGCGAGCGCATCATAGCCGCGATCACGCAGGGCGTGGAGGAGGGCGCGGATCCTGTGCTGGATGGTCGCAAGGTGGTCGTGCCCGAATATCCGAGAGGCTACTTTGTCGGACCGACGGTCCTGGATGCCGTCCAGCCCCAGATGCACATTTACCAGGAGGAGATCTTTGGCCCTGTGGTCGCTATGACGCCGCTTGATAGCCTGGACGAAGCCATCGAGCTGATTAACGCGCATGATTATGGCAATGCTGCCTCCATCTTTACCCAGAGCGGCTATGCGGCACGCGAATTCCGCTATCGTGCGGAAACCGGCAACATCGGCATCAATGTTGGCGTCGCGGCGCCGATGGCCTACTTCCCTTTCAGCGGCGCGAAACGCTCGTTCTTCGGCACGCTGCACCCACAGAGCCGCGATGCCGTGCGCTTCTTTACCGAGAGCAAGGTGGTCATCACACGCTGGACACCGGGCGGTGATGGCCCCGTCACGGGCGTCGGGCGCTAGCTTCAAAAGCGGGAGGCCCAGGAGGGCGGCGCCCTCCTGGCGGAGCATGGGGTGTCCCCACCTGAATTAGTATCAGTAGTGTGCCCGCAGGACACGCTACTGATAGTCATAAAACCCTTTCCCGCTCTTTCGACCATACATGCCCGCTGCTACCATGCGTCGCAGGAGGGGCGGTGGAGCATACAGAGGCTCTTTGTATTCGTCATAGATCACCTCCGCTACATACAGGGTCGTATCAAGCCCCACATAATCTAGCAGCGTGAACGGTCCCATCGGATAGCCGCAGCCGAGCTTCATGGCCGTGTCGATATCCTCGCGCGTCGCCAGGCCGTTCTCCAGCATACGTATCGCGGCCAGCAAATAGGGGATCAGCAGGAAGTTGACGATGAAGCCCGCCGTATCTTTCGCAACGACGGGCGTCTTCCCCAGCGAAACAGCGAATTCTTTAACCTTCTCAACCGTCTCATCCGAGGTTGTCAGCCCGCGCACGATCTCGGCCAGCTTCATCACGGGAGCCGGATTGAAGAAGTGCAGGCCGCAGACGCGGGCCGGATTTCTGGTGACAGCCGCCATCTGCGTCACGCTGAGCGAAGAGGTATTGGTGAGCAGCAGCGTATCGGGCTTCACGATATGATCGAGCGCGGGGAAAAGCTTGATCTTCTCCTCCATATTCTCGATAATCGCTTCGATAATCACGTCGCAATCGGCGAAATCGGCCAGTTCCAGCGTGCCATGCAGGCGCGCGCGGTTCGCATCATGCTCCTCGCGCGACAATTTGCCCTTGCTCGCCATCATATCCCACGCGTCGTAAATACGCGCCAGACCTTTATCGAGTAGTTGCTGGTTGACCTCGCGCACAACCGTTTCGTAGCCGAACTGTGCGCAGGTCTGCGCGATGCCACTGCCCATCAGGCCGCAGCCAACGACGCCAACTTTGCGAATCTCCATCGATCCTACTCCTTATCTATAAATTTGCGTATTTCCTGTGCCGGCCCCTGTGCCGCCAGGAAAAGAATCGTGTAGTGGTTCAGGGTCGGGAAGTTTACATAACGACACCGCGCTATACCCGCCCGGATCGCCTCCGCAGCTTCTTCCGACAGAAGCTGGTCGTTGTCGGAAAACAATCCCTGGCCCGCCCGCAGCAGAAGCGCCGGGACCTGCACACGCGCCCACTGCTCCTGTGGCGCGGCCTCCTGGGAGCGCAGCCCTTCTTCAAGCACGCCCGCGCGGTAGGCTTTGGCCGCGACTGAGCCATCGCTTTGCTGAAAGACATCGTGCTGGAAATAGATATCAAAATACTCGTTCCAGTACGGCCCCATGAAGGGCGCTTGCTTCAGGCGTTCGATGTATTCCCGGTAGGATGGCACAGGCGTCCCCAGGCGGCTGATCGCTGCCGTGAGCCACGCGGGCTGTTCTTCGGGCGTTTTCCAGGGCAGCGGCGCGCCGGCATCGACCAGGACGAGCTTGCGTAATTTGCCGGGATGGTGCGCGGCGAAATAGAGCGCGATGAACGCGCCCAGCGAGTGCCCGATTACTACCGGGCGCTCCAGCCCCAGCTCGTCGATCAACTCCGCCAGATCTTCCGCGTGAATGGGCACGCTGTAGCCCTCCTCCGGCTTGTCGCTATCGCCGCGGCCACGCAGATCGTAGGCAATGACGCGATGATCGGATGCCAGTTCGTCGGCGAGGGGCTGGAAGCAGAAAGCGTTCGCCGTGAGGCCATGAATGCAGACCACAGGCGCGCCTTCTTCGCCCCATTGCACCCAGTGCAGCGTCGTATCTCCGGCAATGGCAAATTCATCTCGTACCGGACTAATCGGCATAGTTCACCTCGTGTTGTTGAAAGATGCGCCACCTGGCGGCTGCGGATTCTATGAGCGGCCTGCCTTCCTCCCGTCGCTGCTGCGGCGTGCGCCATCCCTTGTACGCGCTGTGAGCGATGGCGCCAGGTCGCAGTGCCCGCTGGATGACGTGGAGATAGTGCTCCATACCGGCGGCGAAGAGGAAGGCGCCGTGCGTATCCTCCAGGTAGAAGTAGTGGCCCTGGGAAACATACCACTCACGAATATCATCCTGCGACCTGACGACTAGCTTATGGATGGCCTCGGCGGGGTTATACTCTGTCGCGCCGAAGGGAAAGCAGTGCAGATGCGCGTGAAAGACGGTTTGCCGGAACACGCCGTGCTCCCAGAAGATGGCCGGCGCATAAAACCGGGCAAAGAAGCGCCTGACCTCGCGCTTTAACGCAAAGAGTTCCTCATCCAGTTCAGGGGGAACAGCTCCATAGCAGCTATAGTGATTCCTGGGAACGATCAACAGGTGGCCCTCGACGAGGGGTGCATGGTCAGCGAGAATACGAAATGCTGGCGTCTCCTTGAGGATATAGCGGGCGATGCCATCGCGCTGGCAGAACGCGCAATCGCTGCGCATCTCCGTGATATCCAGGGAGGCGCTGCTCCCATATTGCATGCAGGTTTCTCCTTATTCCAGGATATCTCATGTTACCCATCGAGTATAGCCCAGGAATATCGCGTTGCGCAAGTTGAGCAAGTTGGCCCGAAGGTCGTTGAAGGGATCATATAGTGCATAGGGAATCTTCTCGTGGGCCGCCACAAGGACGGCCCACGCGCTCCCCCTCGTGGCGGAAACTGGCCTCCGCCATGCTCTACCCCGCGTGGCGGAAGCCGGCTTCCGCCATCGTGAGCGCCGGTCCCTCCGCCAGCATACCCGCGTCCACTATATCGGCGACGAGCAGCGTCGAATCGCCGGCGGGTGTCGTCTGGCGCACCTCGCAGGCAACCCAGGCCAGTGCGTCGCGCAGAATCATGTAGCCGCTTTCGGTGATATCGTAAGCCAGGCCCTCCAGCTTGTCCGGGTGCTTCAAAGCTGACTTACCCAGCTTGCCGGCCAGATCGCGCTGTCCCGAACGCAGCACGTTGACGGCGAACTTGCGGCTGCGCAGGATCATCGGCAGCGATTTGGTGACATTTTCAACGGAGACGGCGAGCAGCGGCGGCTCAAACGATACCTGGGAGAGCCAGTTCGCGGTAAAGGCGTTGACCTCATCGCCATCGATACACGTCACGGCATAGAGGCCATAGGTGAAGAGACGCAACACCTGCTTTTTTACGGCGGGATCCATGATTCTATTCCTCGCTTAGTGTTTTTATCCTATTATTGTCATGGGTTCAAGAGTATAGCAACCGCTCACGGTTGCGGTTGCCGTCACACATCGCCACCGGGAGCATGTGGAACATTTTCTTTTGCCCACCCCTTGACAACGGGAACATCTGATGATATTATTTAGACAGCTAATGGTTAGCCAGCTAATAAAGGGAGATATTCGTGATACCGATTCAAGACTACATCGGGTTTCAATTGCTCCAGATCCATAGAGCACATCGCGCACGGGCTGAGGCAGCCTTGAACAAGCTGGGCCTGCATACCGGTCAGGAAATGCTGCTGCTCCAACTCTGGAACGAGGAAGGCATGACACAATCGCAGCTCGCCGCCTGTATGGGGGTTGAACCCCCAACGGCGACCAAAATGCTGCAACGCATGGAGAATGCCGGACTGATCGAGCGCAGGCCAGACCCGGAGGATGCGCGGATCTCGCGCGTCTACCTGACCGAACGTGGCCGCGCACTGGAACAGCCCGTGTTGGAGGTATGGAAGCAGCTCGAAGCCTGCACTGTGGCCGATCTGTCGCCAACCGAGCAAGCGCTTTTACGCCGCTTGCTCATGCAGGTGTCCGCGAATCTCTCCTGACTCGTCGTTGTGCTGGTGGCCCCGTTCTTCCAGTCGAGAGCGCGGCCATCCTTTCGGCAATATACTTTGCCGTCTACTTACTTTATGTAAGAATGGAAAGGAGAAAACAATGGCATCCACCGCTATTCGTCCCGCCTCCGGACAAAGGTTCGCACTGCGCAAGCTGGTGTGGGTAGGGCCGCTGACCATCGTCGTCGCTGCCCTGGTCAATCTGGTGATACGGACCATCGCGGTTGCCTTCTTCGGCGTTCCAGATGGTTTCACCTACTTGCAGGCGCCCTTCGTCACTGGCAGTACCGTCATCTTTTTGCTGCTGGCGCTGGGGGCCTTCGTGCTGGTTGGTCGCTTTGCGCGCCGCCCTGTGCGGTTCTATCGCATTCTGGCTCTGGTCGCCCTGCTGGCGTCGTTTCTCAATCCCATCATGGCGCTGAACGGTGCGTTTCCAACTCCGGGGATGAATCCGCACATCTTCTGGACCATGATAGTGATGCACGTGGTGACAGCCATCATTACGGTGAGCCTGCTGAGCTGGCTTGCCGTCGAATCGTAGCATAATGAGGTGCATGATGTTTTCAGAGCAAGAACTGGATTTTCTGAGCGCGCAGCCCCTTGCCAGAATAGGCACCGTGGATGACGAGGGACAGCCTACCGTTGATGCCGTGGGCTTCGAGTTCGATGGGACACGCTTCTACATCGGCGGTCATCGGTTGGAGACCACGCGCAAGTACAAAAATATTGTGGCGGGCCACCACAAGGTGTCCCTCCTGATCGACGATCTCAAGTCGCTTCGTCCCTGGCAGCCACGCGGCATCAGGATTCACGGCACCGCCGAGATCGTCCAGCGCCAGGGCCACCTCGGCCCGGGGAGCTACCTCGCGATTACCCCGACAGTCTCCTGGAGCTGGGGACTGGAGGAATCAGGGGTAGAGCCTGGCAGAGTCGGTCCAAACAAAATCGTATGGCATTGAGAGCAGCCCCGGAGCCTTATAGATGTTAACGAACAAGTCAAGTTCGGCCATGTCATCCTGAGCGGCAGCGAAGGATCCGCATGTGCCTCGAACCGGATCCTTCGCTGCCGCTCAGGATGACAGGCTGGCTTACTGATTTGGGCTGGTAACATTCATCATCTTCTTTTCGCAAGACCTGCATAGCGCGCTAGCTATACAGAAAACGTTCGATGCGCTGGCGGATCCCGCGCGGCGTGAAGCCAATGGCCTCATCGTGCTGCTCCGGCTCGCCATAATGCGAGAGCACGACACGCGGGACGCCGATGGTCTCGATGCGCACTCGCCGGTGCTGCATAGCAGCGCAGACATCGGCCACCAGCGCACCTTCATAGTACGGTTCGACCAGCACGATATTGTCGCTCTCGCTGACAGCCCGCAGCGTCCCCGCATCAAAGGGGGCAACGGTGGTGCAGTAGAGCACCATCACATCGAGATCTGCGACGGCGGGCAGGACGCGGGCCAGCGCCGGGCCGACGGCGATGACTGTCGCTTGCGTGCCGCGCTTCACAACTTCGAGCTTGCCGAAGGTCACGGGATACTCAACTGGATTGCTGGTGACGCTCAGGCGAAAGTAGGTTGGTGCGCCATTGGCATACGCCGCGCGGAAGAGGCGGTCAAATTCGCGCGGCGTACCAGGAACAACGATCTGCATGCCCGGCAAGTTGCGCAGGATCGGCACATCCGCCGGACCATGATGCGTCATGCCCTCGGTGCTGTAATCGTAAGAGCCGCCGGTGCTAATGAAATTTCCGCCGAGGCGCTGATAACAGAAGTCGTCCTTGATCTGCTCGTAGGGGCGCTCAACCAGGAAGGGTGTGATGGAATGCACCACCGGAATGAAACCCTCCATTGCCATGCCCGCTGCGACGCTTATCATTGTCTGTTCGAGAATGCCAAGATTGAGTGCGCGCTGCGGATGCTCCCTGAGCAGCCGCCGGAAAAAGTCCGTGCTGATCTCGGCCAGCACCAGAGCAAGCCGCTCATCCTGCTCGAAAAGCTCTTCGATGGTCAGCCCCATTTGTTGTCGCATCGTGATGGTCATGATTGCTTCCTCTCTATCTCGGCAATTACGGCGGTAGGACGGTCAGGATAGACCTGGGAGAGCGCGCTGTAGATCTGCTCATGATCGCGCCCGTTGATGGTGCTGGCAGCCCAGCCGAAGACGGCGAACTTCGCGGCAAGATCGCCCAGGTCGAGCGGACTCGAATGGTTGTTGATAACGATGCAGGTCAGGTTGGAGAGGTGCCGGTTTCCGGCCAGCAGGATCGACTCCCAGATGCTCCCCTCGTTGCACTCGCCGTCGCCCACCAGCACAAAGACTCTGCGGTCACTCTTTTTCGCGCGCAGTGCCAGCGCCATTCCCACCGCCATTGGCAGCCCATGCCCCAGCGAACCGGTTGACGCCTCTACGCCCGGCACCTGGTTGCGGTCAGGATGCCCGCCAAGAATACCTTCCCAGCGTTCAAAATTCTTCAATTGCTCAACCGGGAAAAAGCCCTTATCGGCCAGGATCGCGTAGAACGCTATCGGGCCGTGCCCCTTGCTCAGTACAAAGCGGTCTCGCTCCTCGCTGCGTGGATTCTTTGCATCGTAACGAAGGACGAGATCATAGAGCACCCAGAGCACATCGAGCGTGGAATAGGCGCTCCAGTCGTGCTTCTCGTCCCCCGTTTGCATTGACATCAATCGATGGATATGCGTCAGGTCGCTTACCATTGTTCACCTCGCTATTTTTAGCATCTCATTATTTGTAGCATCAGCGTACCTCAGACCCGGAAGCTCGGCAATGGCCTGACGGCCAGTCTCGCTGCTGTACGTCAGGACAGTCCACTGGCGACCACTGACGCATGAGGTTCGCTAGCGAACCTCAATGCTCTCAAGAGGTGAGGATAGGCGGGCCGTGGCTGCGCCACGGCCCGCTTATCCTCACCTCTTGAGAGCGACGAAGTCGCGATGTGTGAGGGAGGCAATGTCTCTCTACACACTCTGTTAGCAAAAGCATTGACAAACGGTTCTGAGCAATCTATAGTAGTTTATAGTTCTATATTATTATTTGAAATGCTAAGGAGGAAACCAATGGAACCTTTAATGACATCGGATGAAGTGGCCGCACTCTTGAAAGTCGATGTCGTCACTATCCGGCGGCTCGTCAACCGGGGCGAGCTTGCCGCGTATCGTGTGGGCAGCGAATTTCGCTTCACGCAAGATGATCTTGACAACTATCTCAAGCGCCAGCGCGTCACTGTTGGAGACGAAGGTGAACTGAGTGACCTTCCAGCCATAGGGGGCGAGCAGATCACGGACCGGGCGCGCAAAATGTTCACGGCTCGCCCCCCGCAGGGCCGCTTCAACAAATTCACTGAGAAGGGAAAGAAAGTCTTCGCTTTCGCGCAAGAAGAAGCTCAACGGCTTCAGCATACCTACATCGGCACCGAGCACCTGCTCTTAGGATTGATAAGAGTGGATGACGGCGTGGCCGCAAGGGCGCTGAGCAGCCTGGGCGTCGATCTGGAGCAGGCGCGCAGCAGTATAGAAGCGATGACTGGAAAAGGTGACAGGATTGCACTCCGAAAGGTCGGGCTAACGCCGCGCGCCCAAAAAGTGCTCGAACTGGCCGTAGTCGAAGCGCGGCGCATGAATCACCATTTTATCGGCACAGAACATCTCTTACTGGGTATGCTGCGCGAGGGTGAGGGCATTGGTATCAAGATATTGGAGAGCATGGGTCTGACCACAGAACAGGTGGGCAGGCGCACGCTGGAAGTATTGCGCCAGACTCAGGGCTACCCTGACGAAGAGAGCGTCGCGGAGCCAGCCTATGGCCCCGTGCCGGAACAGGCGGCCTCGCTGCTCGCCGAAGGAGAAGAAGGCGTGACGTGTGAGCGCTGTGGCGCGCGCAGCCCCGCCTACTTCCAGTACTGCTTTAATTGCGGCGCGCGCCTGGCACACGCAAGCGATTGATTTATACACATCGATAGAACTGGAGTGAGCAGAGATGCAACAACCGCACATATCGTCGCACGTCAACCCTGAGTGACAGGCGGCGAAAAGGTTCCAGGTGGTCATTGTCTTTCCTTGACAATATGCGACCTGATGCGTAAAGATAATGGTAGCACTGAAAGCACTTTGCAGCAGAACAGACGCTGCCGTTCCTCACAGTGTCGAAGGAAATGCACAATGACCACCACCAGAAGGAAAACCGCGCCAGAAACGCTACAACAGCCAGCCAGGATAGCGGCGCTCGCGCGCAATCCGGGCATGCCTCTCGATCTCGACTGGGTACGCCAGGTGCGCATCAACCGCAGCGCCGTTGAGCGACGAGCCGCCACGCTGCCCACGCGGCGCACCGTCAAAAAAGAGTGGCAGGCGGCGTGGCTGCTGCGCGCCATCACCTGCCTCGACCTGACCACGCTCGCCGGAGACGATACGCCGGGCAACGTGCTGCGCCTCTGCGCGAAGGCCCGCCAGCCCGTGCGCCAGGAGATCCTCGCCGCACTCGGCTGCGACAGCTTGCAGGTCGGCGCGGTCTGCGTCTACCACAACCTTGTTCCCGTCGCCGTCTCGGCCCTGCGCGGCTCAAATATACCCGTGGCCGCCGTTTCTACCGGCTTTCCCGCCGGACAGAATCCCTTTGAGCAGAAGGTGCAAGAGATCGAGGCGTCCGTAAAGGCCGGGGCCGAGGAGATCGATATCGTCATTTCGCGCGCGCATGTGCTGACCGGCAACTGGCAGGCGCTCTACGACGAGGTGCGGGCGTTTCGCGCGGCCTGCGGCGATGCGCATATGAAGACAATCCTGGCGACGCACGAGCTGGCGACGCTGCGCAATGTGGGTATGGCAAGCCTGGTATGCATGATGGCCGGCGCCGATTTCATCAAAACGTCCACCGGCAAGGAGCCTGTCAATGCGACGCTGCCGGTGGGACTGGTGATGGTGCGCGCCATTCGCGACTACTACGAGCGCACCGGCTACAAAGTGGGTTTCAAGCCTGCCGGCGGCATCCGCACCGCGAAAGCCTCGCTCGACTGGCTGATCTTGATGAAGGAGGAGCTTGGCAACGACTGGCTGAACAATACGCTTTTCCGCATCGGTGCCAGCGGCCTGCTCTCCGATATCGAACGCCAGCTCTCGTACTTCGTCACTGGCCGCTATGCGGCGGCCCATCATAATCCGATGGTCTAAAAATATGCCTGATTTTCAGCACTATCGCGTGCTCGCGCCTGCGGCGCTCACCTTATGAATGATGTATCGAGAAACATGCGCTTCGCGCATGTTTCTCGATACATCATTCATCCCCTGCGCGGCAAGGCCGCGCGAACGCCCGCTGAAAGAGCGCGAGGGTGCTGGGAAAGGATTTGCTATGAGCGTGATGGATATTTTCGCCACGATGGAGTATGGACCGGCGCCGGAAGCCGCTGCCCCCGCGCTGGATTGGATCAAAGAGCGACAGCCTTTCGGCCTCTTCATTAATAATCAATGGGTGCAGCCGAGCAGCGGCGAGTATCTTGAGAGCGTCAGTCCCGCAACCGGGAGGCTGCTGGCGCGGGTTGCCGCCGCCGGCAGCGCCGACGTTGATGCGGCAGTAGCGGCGGCGCGCGCGGCCTTCGCCACCTGGAGCGAGACATCGGGGCATGTACGCGCGCGTTATCTCTATGCTATCGCCCGCCATATTCAGAAGCATTCACGCCTGCTTGCGGTTCTGGAATCGCTCGACAACGGCAAATCGATCCGCGAGACGCGCGATATCGATATCCCCCTGGTCGCCCGCCATTTCTACTACCATGCCGGCTGGGCGCAGCTTATGGCCTCCGAACTGCCCGGCTACCAGCCCGTCGGCGTGGTGGGGCAGATCATCCCCTGGAACTTCCCCCTGCTGATGCTGGCCTGGAAGATCGCTCCGGCCCTGGCGATGGGCAATACCGTCGTGCTCAAGCCCGCGCGCTACACGCCGCTGACCGCGCTCAAATTCGCCGAGATCGTGCAGGAGATCGGCCTGCCGCCGGGCGTGGTCAACATCGTGACCGGCGAGGCATCGCAGGCAGGCGAGGCCCTGGTGAAACATCCCGATGTCAACAAGATCGCCTTTACCGGTTCAACCGAAGTCGGGCGCAGCATTCGCCGCGCCACCGCCGGATCCGGCAAAAAGCTCTCGCTCGAACTGGGCGGCAAATCGCCCTTCATCGTCTTCGATGACGCCGACCTCGACAGCGTCATCGAAGGTATCGTCGATGCCATCTGGTTTAACCAGGGCCAGGTCTGCTGCGCCGGCTCGCGCCTGCTGGTGCAGGAGGATATCGCCGAACCGCTTATCGCCAGGCTGCGCGCACGTATGGAGAAGCTGCGCACCGGCGATTCGCTGGATAAGGCCATCGACATCGGCGCGATTGTCTCACCGGGACAGCTCAAAGAGATCCAGCGCCTGGTGGATCAGGGAGTGGCGGAAGGCGCCGAGATGTGGCAGCCACAATGGACGCCGCCATCTGAGGGCTGCTACTTTCCGCCGACGCTCTTTACCAACGTCTCGCCGGCGTCCACGCTGGCCCAGGTCGAGATCTTCGGCCCCGTGCTCGTGGCAATGACCTTCCGCACGCCAGCAGAGGCCGTGGCGCTGGCGAACAACACGCCCTATGGCCTGGCGGCGAGCGTGTGGAGCGAGAACATCAACCTTGCGCTGGATATCGCGCCCAGACTGAAAGCCGGCAGCGTCTGGATCAACTGCACCAACCTCTTCGATGCCTCCAGCGGCTTCGGCGGCTATCGCGAAAGCGGCTTCGGGCGCGAGGGCGGCAAAGAAGGACTCTACGAATATGTGCGCCCTGCCTGGGAGACGCACGCCGAGGCTACCAGCGCGACAACCGAAGAGCGCGCCGCCAGGGCACCGGAGCGAGACGGCGCCTCCGAGAACGGTACATCTCCCGATGGCGCTTCGGGCGAGATGATCGACGATAAGCTGAGCACGCCCGGGCAGTCGAACGGGCATGCATTCGCCGCGATGCTGCCCGCGATTGATCGCACGCCGAAGCTGTTCATCGGCGGCAAGCAGGTGCGCCCGGATTCGGGCTATAGCCGCAGCATCTACACCCCCGATGGGAGACTGATTGGCGAGGTCGGCGAGGGCAACCGCAAGGATATTCGCAACGCCGTCGAGGCGGCGCACGCGGCCAGCGGTTGGGCCAGCGCCAGCACCCACAATCGCGCGCAGATCCTCTACTATCTTGCCGAGAATCTTTCGATACGCGAGGACGAGTTCGCGCGCAGAATAGTGCAGCAGACAGGCCGTTCCTATGCAGACGCGGCCAGCGAGGTGCAGGTCACGCTCTCGCGGCTCTTCAGCTATGCCGCCTGGTGCGACAAGTTCGAGGGCGTGGTACACCGGCCTCCGCTGCGCGGCGTCGTGCTGGCGATGCCCGAAGCTATTGGCGTGATGGGCATTGCCTGCCCCGACGACTATCCCCTGCTCGGCTTTATCTCGCTGGTGGCCCCGGCGATGGCGATGGGCAATACCGTTGTCGTCGTCCCTTCACAAAGATCGCCGTTGAGCGCCACCGATTGCTATCAGGTCTTCGAGACCTCGGACCTGCCGGGCGGCGTCGTCAACATCGTCACAGGTGAACGCGACTCCCTGGCTCAACTGCTCGCCGAGCACGACGACGTGGATGCCGTGTGGTACTTTGGCGGAACCGAGGGATCGCGGCGCGTCGAGTTCGCGTCGGCAGGGAATATGAAGCGCACCTGGGTAAACTACGGGCGCGCACGCAACTGGCTGGACGCGCTTCAGGGCGAGGGCGAAGAGTTCCTGCGAGAAGCCACCCAGGTCAAGAACATCTGGGTGCCGTATGGGGAATGAGATGGACGGCCGGGGACAGGTTATTACAGAGCAAAAACGCTGTCCCCGGCCTGGATGGCGACCGGTTCCTGGGCCTCCGCCAGCGTAGCGTAAAATCCACGCTGGCCCGCGTCCAGAAATTGCAGCGCCTCTTTCAACTCCGTATTCGCAAGCGGGGGCACCATACCCGTTATGCCGGTAGCGGCAAAGCGACTAAATTCGACACAGGGCGTGGCTACGAGCAGATCTTTCAGATAGATCATCTGGCCCGCTGCCGCGCTTTGAATCGCTACACCCCGCTCAAGATCAGCAAGGCTCTGCCGCGCTCCTGTCTCCACGAGAATATTTTCGCCGGCGATACCATCGATCAGGTGCACACCGAAGTGATCTCGCATGGCCGCATAGTGGCTGCTAAACCCTATGGAGATGCCATTGCAGCCATTGACATTGCGCGTTTCGGGATGATCGGCATTGTGCACATCTATGATCTGCTCTCCATCCGCTGTGACGCCAATCACGCCTTTTGCCATCAACAGTAGTCTGCTCACGGGAAGCAGCGGCGCCGGATCGTAATAACGATCTGGTTTCTCTCCGAGTTTCAGCCTGGAGCGCTGTACCTGGAGCCGCTTGATACGCCCGATTTCACGCATGCCTTTTCGAGATCCTTTCTCACGCTTAAAGCCGGGTATGCCATCCTTCGCTGCGCTCAGCATGACATGTCCGCCGGGATGGAATAGCCACCAGGATGACATTACCGAATTATGTCACCTTCCGACAACGGCACGCAACTGCGCGACGACCTGTTCCAGTTGCGATGCCGCCTCGGTTGCGGAGGTTGCGCCGGTCACGAGCTGCTCCGTCACCTGCGTCGCCACCTTGAGGGCGGTTGCCAGTTTCTGGTTGCTGGCCTCCTGGTACTCTGCCGCGTTCTCAATGTAGCGGGCGGCGACGATAAAGCGCTCTAGCGCCTGCATGGCGGTGCGCGCATCAATGAGTTGCGTCCGGCGCTGTTCGAGATCTGTCCCCATACTGCTGAGCTGGCGGGCCGCGACCTTGATAGCCTGGGTGTAATACTGCACCGATTGCAGACCGACCTGGGAGGAATCGACCACCCACATCTGCTCGGAAGCCGCATCCTGCTGCCGCGTCGCCAGCTGGCTCAAGGACTGGCTCCCGCTGCGCAGGTATTGCACCGAACTGAGGATCGGGCGCGTAATATTCTGTCCGAAGATGAGGCCGATAATGGCGACCAGCGCGGACATCAGAACAGCGACGACGATGGTGAAGAGCAATTGCTGGTTGGCAAGGGCGGTCACAGTGTTGACCGGGCTGAGGACGAAGTAGTGCCAGGGCAGGACAGAGGAGGCTTGCTGTACTACCTGGAACGACTCTTTCTGACCGGCGGGCTGCGCCTGGAAGGTTGTGAGCGTATTTTTCGCATTGAGCTGCGCCGCCATCGCGGCATCGGAAAGGACGCGGACGTTACCCGTGCTGCCATACCGCGCCTCCTGGCTGATGAGCATCTGCACATCCGGGTTGAGCTGATGCGCCGCCGTGAAAAGCTGCGTGTGATCGGTGTCGGCGATACGCACCCCGTTCTGATCGAGAATAAAGGCGTAGCTGCCGGATCCGTTGTCGCCCTTATCGCCATCGACGATATTCCAGACGTAATCGAGGTTGAGCGTGGCGCGTATAAAGCCGATATAGCGGGGCTTTGCCGTGGCCTGCGCGGCGCCCGGCGCTGTCGGCGCATACATTGGCGCGTAGAGGTAGACATAGGCTTTGTTTATCGCCGGTGAGTAGTAGACCGGCGAGACAAAGGTCTTGCCGCTGCTAACGGCCTGTAGCTCCTCTGGCGGCACAAGAAACTGGCCCTGCTTCTGCGGCTTATTGTTCAGGGGATAATACAAACGGACGTTTCCATGCGTATCGCGAAGCTGCCACGACAAGTAGTGCTTATCGCGGAAGATGCCAGCAACCAGCGCGTAACTTGCATGCAGCGCGAGATCCTGGTAGGCAGGCAGAGGCGTTGCCGGCGGCGGAGGTGCAGCAAGAAATTGCTGCGCCGAAGTCACCTGGGCCAGCGTCGCGACATCAAGCAGGCGCTCTCTAAAATAGGTATCAATTAACTGCACACGATTTTTCGCGTCGCTCGTCATCGCAGCGTTCGCCTGAGCCGTCAATGCAGGCCGCGTCTGATACTCGCTAAAAACGACGGTAATGAGAAGTGGTATGACAGCGGCGAAGACCAGCCCAAGAGGGACGGCCACAGACAACGAAATGCGGCGCCGCCGTGACTTTAACCCTTGTTGTGACATCGTACTCACCATCCTTTATGTTGACTGCTATGCTTCAACTAATCCAATGCGTATCAGATCGCCCAGTAATCTCTGTACCTCGTCGTGCCTGCGCCCCATCAAACGAACCAGCTCTGGCATCGTCCGGTGCCCGTCGATCAAAAGAAACAGGCGCCGGTGCAGCCGTGAAAACCCGGCCTCATCCAACAGATGGAGCGCCTCATCGGGCTGGCGCTTACGACGCGGGGCAGGAAATGCTCCCTCCAATGGCCCCGTCGTCCGTGGCTCGCCTGAACCCTGCATGGGAGGCGCCGGAGTATGAAGTTGAGGGTTGGTTTCGTTTGCTGGCGACGGTAATGCTGTCAGCGGCCTGGTCACTCTATCTGGTACAGAGGGATAGAAAATGAAACGGCACAATCCCCATGCGCTGAGCCAGCTTACTGCCTGCTGACCGTAGAACTGGCCCACTCGCGCCCCGATGATACGTCCCTGATCGAAAACAATCTCACCCTGCTCACCCGTTTTCCCTTCGCCACGCTCGACAATCAGGTGCCCCGTTTTTCGTCCGAGCTGGATAACCTGTATGATGTTGACAAGTCTATCAGTAGTGGTTCCCCGTCGTTGCGACATGAACATCATCGTATCGCCTCCTGGCGATTCAATGCCTCCGTCCTTGAGCGTAGCGTGTCATTATGTCAATAAGCCTTACAAAGCATAACACAAGATGAATGCGGTACGAAAAGATCTCAACTTATCTATACAGCAGCGCCTGAAGCCCGTGATATCATGGTACTTCCGGGGGACGAACTCGATATTCTCGTCTTTAATATATAAGAATAAACGCCCATTGCTCTCAAAATAGCTAGCTTTCGCCCTTCAAACGTGCGATAATACATAAAACCTGTGTAAAAGTCAGTGGTGTATGTCTTCTTTTTTTGCAGACCTTGCCTCCTTCCTCAGACACCTCAGCGCCTGCGGCGCTTCGCACAGGAGGAGAGAAATGCAAAAGATGACGCGCACCGCCAGGATATGAGATAGCTTGTGCCTTGATGCCAGGCATGTTATACTGCAACAACACATCAAGAAATGACAGGCATTAATGGAAGCAGGAGCAATGCCCGATGGAGTCGCGGAATCCCTCCCGGCCTTCAGGTTCACAGCCAGGCGTGACAGGACAGGGCGACGGCGCGCCACAACCCGAGCTACTTTCAGTTAATGATCTGGCTCGTTGCTGCGCCGAAGAGACCAATAAATTTCTCAAACAGAGCGCCTCAAATGATCGCTTCTGTCTGGAGCTATTTCGCCGCGCCATCGTCAGGCGCGATGAGGATGCCTGGACCTGCATCTATCAGCAATACGCGCCGCTTGTGCTCACCTGGATTACACAGCACCAGAGCGCGGCGCCGCTTCTGGGGCAGGATGGCGGCGCTCCACTGGTCAATGCCGCCTTCGCCAAGTTTTCGCAAGCGTTGACGCCGGCCAAGATGAAGAACTTCGACTCGCTGGCGGCTGTATTGAAATATCTCAAGATGTGCGTGCACAGCGTTGTTGCCGATGAAATACGCTCGCGGCAATCGCGCCAGTATGAAGAGACGCTGGAATCCATAGAGCATGAGCCTGCTGCCGACGATCCCGCCGATGATGTCGTCGCCAGTATTTCGGCACAGGGATTGTGGCAGATCATTCAAGAAGAACTCAACGGGGAGGAAGAGCGCGTCCTGATCTATCTTGCTTACGTCCAGGGAATGAAGCCAGGCGAGATCAGCTATCGCCACCGGCGTCTCTTTCCCAGCGTGGATGATGTCTATCGTATCAAGCGCAACGTTCTGGAGCGCCTGCGGCGCAACCGGCGCTTGCAGGCAATGTTTCGCTCTCCACATTGAGAGAGACGGTAACTATCCGGGTTCGCTCTTTCCCGAACTGCTCGGCCCCGGGGGCGCTTCGCAAACGTGAGTACTGGCTGCGTCTGGGGGACTGCATCCGCCCCACACGCAGCCGGTACTCACGGATAAGCCGCCAGAGAGGGAGCCTGAATAGTTGCTCGATACGCCAGGTGTAATGCTCGCATAGATGCGGGCGCAGAATGCTAAAAAGCCTGAGCGTCCCGTTTATAAAAGAAACAAACTAAATGAGGAGCGCCCCGGCGACGCAGGGAGAGTCGCCGGAATACCGTAAGCGCTACTCTGCTTGAGTATCGAGGAAATGTTATGGAGTGTAGTGAACCGGGTGCTATTCGCGATGAAGAATTACTCGCCTATAGCGCGGGAGAGAAAGTGCGGCCCGCCGTAGCGGAGCATATCGCGCATTGTGAGCGCTGCGCTGCCCAACTGGCGGCTTACCGGCGTATGGAATTGAGCTTGAGCGGCAAGCTCTACAGATGGGATTGTCCATCTCCTCAGACGCTCGGCGAATACCAGCTCGGGCTGCTCGATCAGCAGCAGGCCAGCGCGGTTAAAAATCACCTGCGCGCGTGCATGCGCTGCGCCGCCGAAGTAGCGACGCTCACAGAATTCCTGGCGAATGATCCCTGGCTCGTTGAACCGGCCCCGGCTGTAGAACAGCGCAGCGCGGTACAGTCCTCCCCGCTCAACAATCACGTTTCTGCGCAGCGGGTGAAGCAAACACTGCGTCAACTGGGCGACCAGGCACACAACGAGGTCCGGCGCATCGTGGCAACGCTGCTCCCGGCGCAGCCGCGCCTCGCCTACCAGCGCGATGCCGCTCAGCAGATAACAGCATGGCCCCGTCGCTACGCCGCCGAGGATGTGAACATTTCTTTGCAGCTTGAGAGCAGCCCTGACCGCAGAAATACTTTGCAATTGATCGGCTTTGTCTCGCGCAAAGGCACAACGCTGGAGGCGCTGCAAGGGACGCCGGTACAGCTTTCAGCGCCAGCGCACGTCGTTTTCACGCAGCAGGTCGACGAGCTTGGCAACTTTGTCTTCTCCGCGCTCGCCCCCGCGATCTATACCCTGGAACTACACTTCGCTGATAGCATTATCGTAATTGATCAGTTGCCTGTAACAGCGCAAGATTGATCGCTGGCACCTGACGCACTATGACACCCCAGGAACTCGTTTCGCAACTCTTAGAGCTGAAGACCGATGAAAAACAGGGACGACAGCTCCTGCAAATGTATGTTCCCATGTTGAGCGAGGTTGCCCTTGAGCGCCTGGTCAACCTCGTCAAACGGGCGGCAGACCGCTGCTGGATTAACGATCCCGCACTCTCTTTCACGCTCACCGGCTATTTGCTCGTCATCGGCGAACTCACACATAATAGCGCCTACCATGCGCTGGGGTTGATGGCGCGCGGCGATGCCCTGCGGCGTCAGGATCGTGACGAAGAAGCGCTGCCGTTCTTTGACGCAGCCGGCGACGAGTTTCTGTCAATAGATGACGAGATAGGTTGGGCGCGGACACGTATCGGGCGCATTGGCGCCTGCCTGCACCTCAATCGCGCCAGCGAAGCCCTGCGCGATGCCGCGACGGCCCATGAAATCTTCATGCGACATGGCAACCTGCGCCGCGCCGGGCAGATCGATGTGAACGCGGCAATGGTAAACTTTGAACTGGGACAGTACGAGGCGGCGCTGCATCTCTTCGACAGGGCCATCGAGACCTATCTGCTGCATGGGGAAGGCGTCGAACTGCACATCGCGCGAGCGCGCGGCAACAAGGCCCTGACGCTGGCGGCCCAGGGGAAGTTCCGCGAGGCGATAGCGCTTCATGAGCAGGCGCGCGCTACATTCGCTGCGTATGGCGAGTCGCAGGAGATAGCGGTGGCGCGCGAAGATCTCAACATCGCCGATATCTATGCCGCACAGGGCCACTACAGCCAGGCGCTGCTGCTCTACAATCAGAGCCGTGCGCTCTTTCAGAAGCATCAGATCCCCAGTTCGGCCGCGGAGGTTGCGCAGCAGATGTGCATGTGCCTGGTGCGATTGAACCGCGCTCGCGAGGCCGATGAGCTGGCCGGAGAGGCAGTGCGCTACTTCCGAACGGTGCCCGGCCAGCGCGACAATCTGGCGCGTGCGCTGATGCAGCAGGCCGAGGCGGCGAGGCTGGAAGGGGATTTTGAGCGCGCCGACCAGGCTTTGCAGGAGGCAAGTACACTGCTGGAAGAGGGCGGCCTGATGCGGCTGGCGGCGCTGGCGCGGCTGCGGCGGGCCGAACTCTATTTCGCCGGCCAGCAGCTGGATGCCAGCTTACGCGAGGCGCAACACGCTGCCGATGCCTTCGCGGACCAGGAAGATCTACCGCACCTGGCGCGCGCCATGCTGCTGCAAGCCCGCATCGCCGACAGCAAAGGCGACAGCGCAATGGCACAGGATTTCTGTGACCAGGCGCTCGATATCGCTCAGGGACAGGAACTGCTCGACCTCAAATATCAATGCGATGATCTGCTAGGCCAGCTTGCCGAGCGACGCGGCGATCTAAAGAAGGCAGCCGATTATTATGATCGCACGATCAGAGAGATCGATGAGATGCAGAGTCGCCTCGTGCTGGATGAGCGCACCAGCTTCCTCGAAGACAAGGGCAGCATCTACCAGCGCGCCGTAACGCTCGCCTTGCAAAGTGGCAACGTTGACCAGGCATTGATCTATGTCGAGAAAGCCAAGTCGCGCGTGCTCGGTGACTATCTGCGCAATAACATCGATATCCGGCTGCGCGCGGGCGATGAGGCAGGCGCGGCTATCCTGGGAGAACTGGCGCGGCTGCGCGAGGACCAGGCGTTTTACAGCTCGATTGTCTACGGGAGCGAAGACCAGGCGAACCTGAGCGACACAGCGATCATGCGCATCCAGGCCATCGGCCCGGTCAACGCCCGCAAAGAGATGAAGCAGCGCGAGCGGCGCATCGAGCAACTGCTTGAACAGATGCAACTGCGCTCCGCCGGCGATCTCGTCGCCAGGCCGCGCGCCCAATGGACGAACAGCATCGTGACTTCGCTCTGGCCGAAACTGGATCCGGCTGCCCTGATGCTGGAATACTATTTCGCCGAGCAGGATCTCTACATTTTTCAGCTTACGCGCGAGGGCGTGGCAGTGCAGGTCGTCGGGGGTGCGCTGCCGACATTGCAGCGTCTCATGTCGCTGTGGCGAGCTAACCTGGATGTCGCGGCGCAGGCCGCTGGCGGGCCTGAGCGCGCGCAGGCTTTCTCCGGCCTGCAAGAAAACAGTCTGGGCTTGCTCCAGCGGCTCTACGATCTGCTGCTGCGCCCCGTCTCCGCCGCTCTGGACGCATGCCGGCATCTCATTATCGTGCCGTATGGCCTGCTGCACTATCTTCCCTTTCACTGCCTCTTTGATGGCGTACAATTCCTCGTTGAGCGCCTGGACGTGTCCTATCTGCCGTCCGCCGCGCTGCTGGATATCTGTCGCCAGCGCGGGCTGCGCATCCGCTCGCAGGGCGTGCGCTGGCAGGACTCGCTGGTACTGGGACTCTCCGATAACGGGCGCCTGGCCTTCGCCGCGCAGGAAGCCAGCGCCGTAGCGCAAAAGCTTGGCGCGCGCTGTGCACTGGATGAGGCCGCGACGGCTTCCCTGCTGTGGAGCGCGGGAGCGCGGGCACCCATCATCCACATCGCGGCGCATGGCCTTTTTCGCCTCGACGCGCCTAACTTTTCACATATCAAGCTTGCCGACCGCCAGTTGAGCGCCATCGAGGTCTTCAACCTCGATCTGCCCGTCTGCTCCCTGCTCACATTGAGCGCGTGCGAGACAGGACGCGCGGTGGTGAGCGGCGTCGACGAGGTAATCGGGCTGGGGCGCGGCTTCCTCTACGCCGGAGCCGCCTCGCTGCTGCCGACCTTATGGAAAGTGGACGATGCCAGCAGCGCCGAACTGATGCAGATGTTCTACCAGGCCCTTCTTTATGGCTATAGCAAAGTGGCCGCGCTCTCCAGCGCACAGCGCGCCTTCCTGGCTTATGCCCGCACCTCGGCGCAGCGCTACCGCGTCCACCCGTACTTCTGGGCCGCCTTCCACCTCATCGGCGACTCCGGCCCGCTCATGCCATCCTGAATACTCATGTCATCTCGGGCGCAGCGAAAGAATTACCATACAGGGAGTCAATCTGCTATCAGTTTCTTTGCTGTACCTGATTAACGCCATGGGCATGTTTTCCTGCCCGCTCACCGCCGCGCGGTTCGTCCGGGAAGTGGAGTCCGCCCGCGGACTCCACTTCCCGGGGTGCGCCGCAGGCGCACAACAACATGCCCATCGGGTTAGGAGAGCAGCGGAGATCGCAGGGCGATTGACTTCTCTTCAGAAGCGGGGATCAAGGGGGCAGCCGCCCAAACTCTTCCTTTCGGGAGTGGGGTGGACAGTATTAAATAGCCCTGCGGAGATCATCGAGCAACTTGACAGTTCGGCGGCTGAACGTGAAATAATCTATCACGAGAACGAGGACAATTGTTCAGGTTATACTAAATCGAATATTATGAGAAAGAGAGGAAAACGATGCAACCAAAACTACTTGGACCAGGCGAGGGAGAGATCTATGTAGCTGATGCAAAAGGTATATTCATGGATATGGAGAGGAAGGTAATCAATACTGTGTCTACGAAAGTAAAAGCTGTACGCCCGGGCTGGTCAGTCCAGGGGTTGTAATATCAAATCCGGTGGAGTGAGGGTCAAAGGAGGTTGAGGTGTCCCCACTTTATCACTCCTTCCACTGGATTTGATATAATGCAAAAATTTAAGGGAAAGAAAATCTCAGGAAAGCAAACTTCAACAAGCGCGCGTGAAAGGTTATACATGAAACATCTCGCCCCTGATTTCGTATATACGCCGCAGGGCCTGCAATCCAACATGCTTATCTCCATTTCCGACGACGGGCACATTGCCGCTATCGCCAGGCGCCAGCAAGGGAGCGAAGTCACGGATGCGCTGCCCGGCATGGCGCTGCTGCCCGGCTTTGTGAACGCTCACAGCCACGTCTTCCAACGCGCTCTACGCGGGCACACACACCGCCCTCTCTCGACTCAGGATACGTTCTGGACGTGGCGCAACGCCATGTACGCGGAGGCGCAGCGCTTGAATCCCTACAGCCTCTATACGCTGGCGCTGCGCACATATCGCGAAATGCTGGCCGCAGGCTATACCAGCGTGGGTGAGTTTCATTACCTGCATCATCAGCCCGGCGGGCGGCCCTACGCCAGCCCGAACGCGATGAGCGAGGCCGTAGTGCAGGCCGGGCGCGATGCCGGTATCCGCGTCGTGCTGCTCATGACGGCCTACGCTCAGGGCGGATTCAACCAGCCACCGGAAGAGGGCCAGCGCCGCTTCTGCGATGCCTCGGTGGAAGCCTATCTTGAGCGCGTGGAAGCTTTGCGCGCCACCGGAGCGCTGGTCGGAGTCGCGCCGCATTCGGTACGTGCCGTGCCGGAATCGTGGATGCGCGCCATCGTCGATTACAGCCGGGCGCAGCATCTGCCGCTCCATATACACGCCGATGAGCAGGTGGCGGAGATCGAGCAATGCCTGGCGGTGCATGGCTGCACGCCGGTAGAACTGCTGGCGCGCTGGGAGGCGCTGGGACCGGCAAGCACCGTCGTCCACGCCACGCACGCCAGCGCCAGCGAAATCGCGCTGCTGGCCCGCTCAGGCGCGACGGTCTGCGTCTGCCCGACGACGGAAGGCGACCTGGGCGACGGCATCGCCCCCTACGCCGAATTCGTCTCGGCCGGCATTCCGCTCGCCATCGGCGCTGACAGCAATACGCGGCTCGATCCCATCGAAGAACTGCGCTGGGCCGAATACTGCGCGCGCATGCGTTACCAGCGCCGGCGCGTGCTCGTCGCCGATGCGCTCGCTTCACCGGGGCCGCTCCTGCTTGACTACGGCACGCGGCGCGGCGCGCAATCGCTGGGCCTGCAAACGGGTATCATCATGCCTGGCATGCTGGCCGACTTTGTTGCCGTCGATCTCAGCCACCCGTCGCTGGAGGGCTGGAACGCCGGGCAGGGGGCCGATTTGCTGGATGTGCTGTTCTTCGGCGCCTCGTGCGATGTGATTGCGCAGACGTGGGTGCAGGGGAAGAAGGTTTTTGCCCGGGCATAGCAGCGCGCAGATGATTGAAAACGTTCAAAAACCTTGTATGGCGAAGGGATGCTGGCATTCTTTCGCCATACAAGGTTTCTCCCAAAGGCACCCGATTTCACCCGATTTCACCCGGTTTCGACACACGTTTTTCGCCGGCACTCGACATAGGCTCAGGATGACATGGGTGATGCCTTTCCCCTGCGGGGTCGCTCGCCCGGCTGCGGCTCCAGCGCTGGCTGCTCATCGATGAGGCGCAGAGCCTCGGCAATCGCGCGTTCGAGCTGCGGATCGACCCCTTGCGCGTAGTCCTGGGGCGCGATATCGATCTCGATGTCGGGATCAGTGCCGTAGTTTTCGACAGCCCAGCCGACATCTTTGAACCAGTTCGCGGATTCCGGCTGCGTCGTGTACGAGCCGTCAACAAGCCGGTGCTGGCCGAAATGGCCGACCACGCCGCCCCATGTGCGCATGCCAACCATAGGGCCGAGGCCCATCAGCTTGAAGCAGTGGCTGAAGATGTCGCCGTCCGAACTGGTATATTCGTTGGTCAACGCGACCATCGGGCCGCGCGGTGACTCCGGCGGGTATGGCCTCGGCTGACCCCAGCGCGGAAATTTATAGCCAATGCGACGGCGCGCCAGCTTCTCCAGCAATAGCCCCGAGATATTGCCGCCGCGATTCCAGCGCACATCGATAATCAGCGCGGGAAAATCGAACTCGACAAGGTAGCTGCGGTGGAATTCGGCGAAACCGTGTACTTTCATGTCCGGGACATGGATGTAGCCCACGCGATTCCCCGATTTCTCATGCACCATGCAGCGATTACGCTCAACCTGATCGCGGTAGCGCGCGGCCATCTCCTCGGAGCGCGAGATAGCCGTCACCGTGACGCTGCGCGTCTCCTTCGTTTCCGCCGCCTCGATGGTCAGTTGTACCTCGCAGCCCGCTTGATTGACGAGCAAGGACTGGGGGCTGCGCTGCGGGCTAACGCGCTGCCCATTGACAGCGATCACTGCATCGCCCACGCTTATATTGAGACCCGGCGCAGTCAGCGGAGAGGTTGCCTCTTTGTCGGTCGGGTCGCCCTTGATGATACGCGCGACGCGATAGCGCTGCGCCGCAGCATCGTAGCGCCAATCGACGCCCAGAAAGCCCTGGTAATAGTTGCGTCCCTGGCGATAGTCGCCACCGCCTTCGTAGGCATGCGAGGTCCCCAGTTCGCCTTGCAGTTCGTGAATGAGGTCCGAAAGCTCCGAGCGCGAACCGACGCGTTCAAGCAGCGGTGCGTACTGCGCGTAGATCGCGTCCCAGTCGACGCCGGACATATCCTCGTCCCAGAAGTGCTCGCGCTGCAAACGCCATGCCTCGGCAAACATCTGCTTCCATTCGGCCTCCGGCTGAACCGAGACCTTCACACGGCTCAGGTCGAGCCAGCCGCTTTCACGGCCCGGGTGATCATTGCCTTCGCGTGGCGGCTTCTCGCCGGCCTTCAAGACGCGTAAACGTTGGCGCGAGCGATAGAGCAGCCATTTGTAGTCGCGCGAAAGGGTGAAGTCGTTGACATTCTCGATGAGCCTTTCGTTCTTCTGGTTTTCAAGATCATAGCTCTCGATCCAGCCACGAAGCGGGTAATCGTCCGAGGATACAGGGGGTATAGGAAATATCAGGAAGAGCGCCTTGCCGCGTATCGCACGTACAGCAGCGTAGCGGGCCTCGCCTACCGGGAAGGGTATAACGCGCTCGGTAATACCCTCCAGATCGATAGCGAATGATGGCTCTGACCTGGCGGTCTCCTCTTCCTCCGCGCGCTCATCCTCCGGCGCCGTTTCCCCGTTCTTGTCAGATCCATTCTTCTCGCTGGCTGCCTCTGACTTCTTAGCGCCATTCTCAGTTTTGCCTGGCAGCAATTTTGATTCGCTGTGAAAGGGCGAGTGCAGGTCGCGGCGCAGCGTGATCGCGTAGGGCAGTATGCCACGGGGAAAGCTCCACTCGAATTGGAGCATATCGCGTACAGGACTGAAGGAGCGGTATCCCAGGAAATAGAGATACTTGCCATCTGGATCGAAAGCGGGCGAGACATCTTCCAGCACGGGTTTCGTGGCGAAATACGTTTCCCCGCTATCCATGCTGCCGAGCTTGATAGCGCGCTGCTGGTTGCTGGTGGCGAAGCTGTAGGCAAGCCAGCGCCCATCGGGCGACCAGGCAAGATCATAGATGGGGCCGTATTCGCTGTGATCAAGCAGGCCATAGCGCTGATTCTCTATATCGATGACGATGAGTTCATTGCGATGGTTGGCAATGGCGATAGCGTCATCGATGGGCGAGACCGCCGTTTCGAGCGGGCGCCCGAACTCGATATCCACTATGGTTTCGGGCTTACCGGCACTATCGGGATCGAAGATGACCAGCGCATCTTTTCCTGGCTGATCGCACACCGCAACGAGGCGCCGTCCATTGTTGAGCCATTCCAGGAAGCGATAGCGCACACCGTCCGGCTCGCCATATTGCAGCACAGCGCCCTCCCAGTTGCTCATGGCGAAGGCTTTGCCGCGCGTGGTGATGGCCGTGGCATAGCCCTGGGGATGCAGCGCGATGCTATCAAGGTAGTATTCAGCCGGGACGAACTTGCGATTAAGCTGCGTGCGCTGGCTGGGCAGGATGACATCCAGGCGCCGCGTCTCTTCGGCAGCCGGGTCGAAAAGATACAGTTCGGCGCCGGCCTGAAAGACCAGGCGCCGCCCATCACTTGAGAGGTGGCGCGCGTAGAAGTCCTGCTGGCTGCTATGGCGGCGCAGGTCCTCACCCCACGGCGTGCAGGAGTAAAGGTTGCCGATACCCTCATGATCGGAGAGGAAATAGATGCGCTCTCCCACCCAGCAGGGATCAGCAAGGTTGCCGGAGAGGTGCAGCAGGCGTTGAAACGTGCCATCGCCGCTGGCATCGCACCACAGATGTCCTACCCGGCCGCCGCGATAGCGCTTCCAATATGCTGGTTCATCGATATTGCGCCCCAGAACAACGCCTCCGTTGGGGCCGTAAGAGATGGCGTTCGCGGGACCGAGGGGCAATTGCTGGATGTGACCATTCTGGGGATCGACGGCATAGATTACCTTGTATTGATGGGTAAATTGCCCGGCGCTGCTGGCATAGAGGATCGTCGTGCCGTCAGGCGACCAGCCGAGGACGCGGCAGCCAGAATCGCCTTGAAAGGTGAGGCGCTGAGAGCGGCCACCCGATGCCGGCATTATATAGACTTCGCCAGGGCTTTCTTCATGGCCGACAAAGGCTAACCATTGACCATCGGGTGAAAAATGGGGATGGCTGGCCCTGCCCACTCCGGCAGTCAGGCGTTCGGCGCGTCCGCCCGCGTCTGAAACCTGCCACAGATCGTCCTCGGCAACGAAAACAATGCGGTCTTGATAGATGGTCGGGAACCGGACATATCCCTGAGCTGGCATCTTGCCTCCCCTTCTTCTATTGGACGACATTGTAGCACACGTGTAGAATCGTGTCGAGAGCAGTCAGGGGGAAGACAGATTAAAGACGACCGCAAGGGTCGTCTCTCCATTTTATGGACATCGGTGCGCACGACATGTAGAGACGACCCTTGCGGTCGTCTTGCTACCCCTCTGACCTCCTGGTCGTCTTGCTACCCCTCTGACCTCCTGGTCGTCTTGCCTGCCCCTCTGACCTCCTGGTCGTCTTGCCTGCCCCTCCGACCTCCTGGTCGTCTTGCCTGCCCCCTCGACCTCCTGGCCGTCTTGCCTGCCCCCTCTGACCTCCTGGTCGTCTTGCCTGCCCCCTCTGACCTCCTGGTCGTCTTGCCTG
>Ga0209061_1002017_pt1 | contig 28621 bp, 24 predicted proteins | sample Coa_R1_10_FD_187157 | JGI IMG/M metagenome (GOLD analysis project Ga0209061, IMG submission 187157) | Surface soil microbial communities from Centralia Pennsylvania, which are recovering from an underground coalmine fire - Coalmine... | ecosystem: Environmental > Terrestrial > Soil >... | reverse complement strand
GCGGCGGTGTCTGCGAGCTGGCCATGGTGGTGGATCCCCGGATCGGGGCGGTCGTCCTACAGGCCCCGATCAGCAGCGACATGGCCGACAACGCGCGCACCTGGTGGGACCAGCACCCGGAGGACCTGGGCGCCCTGGGCACACCGGATAGCAACCCCGAGGGATACCGGCATCTGTCCCCCCGGAACTACTTCGCCCCTGGCCAGCCGCCGGTGCTGATCGTCCAGGGCACAGCGGACCACACCATCCCGGCGGCCTGGACCCAGGCCACCTACGACGCGCTCACGCAGCGAGGGGTGACCGCCAGGCTGCTCTGGATTCCGGGAGGCGACCACGACCTGGTCGGGGCGAATCTCGCCACCGCGGTGGCGGCGCAAGAGGCATGGATCCGCCAGGCCCTCCACCTGAGCTGAGGGCCGGCGGAGCCTTCCGGTCCGGCCCTGGGATGCCCGAGGGTGACCTTCCGGGCCCCGGCGAGCCGTACGATGGAGGACCGTGACCAAGTCGGTGATCGTGGCGGGCGCCCGCACGCCCATCGGCAAGTTCGGCGGCGCCCTCAAGGATCTGAAAGCGGTCGAGCTGGGCGCGATCGCCATTCGCGCCGCCCTGGAGCGGGCGGGTGTCGAGGCGAAGGAGGTCGAGTACGTGATCATGGGCCAGGTGCTCCAGGCGGGCACGGGCCAGATCACCGCCCGACAGGCCGCGATCGCAGCCGGCATCCCGATCGAGGTGCCGGCGATCACGATCAACAAGGTCTGCCTCTCCGGGCTCACCGCCATCGCGCTGGCCGACCAGCTGATCCGAGCAGGCGAGGTCTCGACCGTGGTGGCGGGAGGGATGGAGTCGATGTCCCAGGCCCCCTACCTGGTGCCCAAGGCCCGCTTCGGGGCCCGCATGGGCGACGCCGCGCTGGTCGACGCCATGATCCACGACGGGCTCTGGTCCACCTTCACCGGCCAGCAGATGGGGGAGTCGTCGGACGAGATCAACCGGGAGTTGGAGATCGGCCGAGGGGAGCAGGACGCCTGGGCGGCGCGATCCCACCAGCGGGCCGCGGCCGCCTGGGCGGAAGGGCGGCTGGCCGAGGAGACGGTCCCGGTCGAGGTGCCGCAACCCCGCGACGGGCGGATGGTGCTCACCTCCGATGAAGGAGTGAGGCCCGAGACCACGATCGAGACCCTCTCCCGGCTGCCCCCGGCCTTCCATGAGGACGGCACCATCACCGCGGGCAACGCCTCCCAGATCTCGGACGGCGCCGCCGCGGTGGTGGTCATGGCCGAGGAACGGGCCCGCGCCCTCGGGCTCGCCCCGCTGGCCGAGATCGTCGCCCACGGGATGAGCGCCGAGCGCTACGCCTGGCTCCACACCGTGCCCGCGCTGGCCCTCTCCCGCGCACTGGAGAAGGCGGGGCTGACGGCCGCTGACCTCGACCTGGTGGAGATCAACGAGGCCTTCGCCTCCGTGGCCCTCAACTCCACCCGCATGCTTGAGCTGGACGAGGATCGGGTCAACGTCAACGGGGGGGCGGTGGCGCTGGGTCATCCCATCGGCGCCTCGGGCGCCCGGCTGGTCCTGACGTTGGCCTGCGAGCTGCGCCGGAGGGGAGCGGAGCTAGGGGCAGCCGCCCTCTGCGGGGGCGGTGGGCAGGGAGACGCGCTGATCATCCGCCGCGCCGGCTGAGCGCCCTCCCCGCCTGCTGCCCTCGCCCGGTGGAGAAGGCCTCCACCCCCGGATGGAGCAGGCCGCGCTGAGGATCCAGCCCCGCTCCGATGGCAGCCGGGGCCGTTGTGACCAGACTGCTCCTCGTCGGAATCACGGCGAAGGAGAGGATCGAGATGCGGTTTGGCACGGACCCCCTGGTCGAGATCGTGGTGGTGGCCGCGATCGTCGTCTTCGCCATCGCCCGGCAGCTCGCGACGCGGCCCATCGACGGGCGTCGGCTCTGGCTGGTGCCGCTGGCTGCACTGGCTTGGAGCCTCTCCCAGCTGACCAGGGCTCCCAGCCCGGACACGACCGATCTGGCCCTGCTCGCCCTCCAAGCCGTCGTGGTGGGTGGGCTGGGCCTCGCCCGGGGCTTGAGCCTACAGGTCTGGATGAGCGCCGACGGCACCCCCCTGTCGCGCGGCACCCTCCTCACCCTGGCCCTCTGGATCGTCTCCTTCGCCGCCCGTCTGGTCGCGACCCTGCTGACGGGTTGGGGTGGCCCCACCGCTACCGCCGAGCTGCTCCTCCTGCTCGGGATCACGTTCGGGGTCCAGAACGCGGTGGTCTGGGCACGGATGCAGGCCCTGCCCGGGGTCGGAGCAGGACGGCGCTCGTCGCCGGCGTGGCGGCGCTGAGGCCGCGGGCGCTTCGCCGGCCGTAGGGCACCGACGGTCTCCGCCAGCTCGCCCGGCAAGCTGGCGGAGGCCCGTTCTGGTGATGGAAGTCGGTGACAGGCCCGACGAAGGCTAAGATCGAGGCTGGTGGGCACCGACGAGCTGGTCGCGATCCCGCCCCGGTACGCGCTGCCGGTCTCCCTGCTGACCGGTGGGCTGGTCCTGTGGTGGGTGTACCTCATCGAGCCCATCCCTTATCGGCCGCCCCACGTCCTGGGGGTCGGGCTCGCCGCCCTGGGGCTGCTGGCAGCCCAGGCCGACACCTGGGTGCGCTCAGGGCGGCGAGGGGACGTGGAGCGCCTGCTGGCGCTGGGCGGGCAAGGGGTAGCCGCCATCGCCCTGCTCCTGCTCGGCGACCAGGGGCCAGGGGCGCTGGGCCTGTACCTGGTTGCCATCAACGCACCGCCCCTGGGCCTCCTCGGGACGGTCGTGGCCGCCGTGGTCTGGCTGTTCTACGGCTTCCAGGTCATCACCGGCGCGCTCGCTCAGCACCACCTCGAGGCAACCTCGCTGGTCGCCAACCTGCTCGGCCCGGTCCTCGCCTACCTCGGCTCGGCCTGCGCCCGGGTGCTGCGCCGGGAGCGGGTCCGGCTGGCAACGCAGCTGGAGCGGGAGCGGCTGGCCCGTGAGGTCCACGACGTCCTGGCCCACACGCTGTCGGCCCTGGCCGTGCAGCTGGAGGCCGCCCGGGCGCTGGCTCAGCAACGCCCCGGGGACCCGGCCGTGGAGGCGACCCTGGACCGCTGCCAGCGCCTGGTTCGCGAAGGGTTGGTGGAGGCCAGGCGTGCCGTCGCCACCCTACGCGGTGACGACCTGCCCGGCCCCGAGCAGCTGTTCCGGCTGGTCGAAGACTTCGAGCGGGGCACCGGCATCCCCTGCCGCCTGGAGGTGGAGGGACAGCCCGCCCGGCTGGCCCCCGACGCGCGTCTCGCCGTGTACCGTGCCGCCCAGGAGGCGCTCTCCAACGTCCGCAAGCACGCGCAGGCCACCGAGGTTCGGATACGGCTCGCCTACCGCCGCTCCGGCATCGACCTCACGGTCGAGGACCGGGGCCGGCCGAAGCCGTCCCTGGCCCCCGGCGGCTACGGGCTGACCGGCATCCGCGAGCGTGTCGCATTCCTCGGCGGGACCCTGGAGGCGGGCCCGATCGACGGCGGCTTCCGGGTCCGGCTCTCGGTGCCGGTGTGATCCGGATCCTGGTCGCCGACGACCAAGCGCTGGTCCGCGAGGGCCTGGTCACGCTGCTCAGCCTCGCCCCCGGCATCGAGGTGGTGGGGGCCGCGGCCGACGGCGAGGAGGCGGTGGCCATGGTCGCCAAGTGGAGGCCCGACGTGGTCCTGATGGACCTCCGCATGCCCCGATGCGACGGGGTGGAGGCCACCCGGCGCATTCGGGCCGAGCATCCCGGGACCCAGGTCATCGCCCTCACCACCTACGACGACGATCGCTCCATCCTCTCGGCCGTGCAGGCCGGAGCCCGCGGCTACCTGACCAAGGACTCCACCAGCCAGGAGATCCGCCGGGCCATCGAGGCGGTGGTGGAGGGCAAGGCGTTGCTCGAACCGGCCGTGCAGGCCCGGCTGCTGGAGGCGCTGGCCGCGGGCGGGGCATCGCCCACCGCCGTCCAGGAGCCGCCGGCGCTGCCCGACGGGCTGACCCGCCGCGAGGCCGAGGTCCTGGGGCTGATCGCCCAAGGTCTCTCCAACCAGGAGATCGCCGTCCGGCTCGTCGTGAGCGAGGCCACGGTCAAGACCCACATCAACAACCTCTTCAGCAAGATCGGGGCTCGGGACCGGGCCCAGGCGGTGGCCTACGCCTACCGCAACGGCCTGGCCGACGGTCCCCCCCGGCCCTGAGAGCAACCGGCCCTCAGCGGATCGGACCACGCGCACGCGGCGTGGGGCCGAGCCCACGCGGCGTCGGCCGTCACGGCCTCGCCGAAGGGATGGGCCGCCGGGGCAAGGCAGGCGCGATCGCCTAGGTCGACGTTCTTCGAGACCAGGAACCTGAGGCCGCCCGGCCCTCGCAGGGGCAGGTGGGGACGGGAAGGTACCCAGGACGCCCTCGTCCGAGCCACCGGCATGCCGGGATCGATCGGCCTGGAGGCGACCTTGGTCACGGTGGACGGCGGTCACGCCCCCCGGCGCAGGGCGCGCGGGGGATCAGGCGCCGGGTCGGCCGGCGGCGTGCTCGATCACGCCGTCGATCAGGCCCCAGGCCTTCGCCTCCTCGGGGGTCATGAAGAAGTCGCGCTCGATGTCCCGCTCCACCTGCTCCCTCGGCCGACCGCAGTGTCGGGCATAGATGTCCACCAGCTCGGCTCGCTGACGAAGGATCTCCCGGGCCTGGATCTCGAGGTCGGTGGCCTGCCCCTGGAGCCCGGTGGCCCATGGCTGGTGAACGACGATGGTCGAGTGCGGCAAAGAGAAACGCATGCCAGCGGTGCCCCCGGCCAGCAGCAGCGACCCGCCACTGGCGGCGAAGCCGATGCACAGGGTGAGGACCGCGGGCCGCACGTACTGCATGGTGTCGTAGATGGAGAGGGCGGCGGTGAGCGAGCCGCCGGGGCTGTTGATGTAGACCGCGATCTCCTTGTCAGGATCGTCGCTCTGCAGGAACAGCAACTGGGCCACGATCAGGTTGGCCAGCTGGTCGGTGATCTCGCCCCCGATGAAGATGATGCGGTCCCTCAACAGGCGCGAATAGATGTCGTAGGCACGCTCGCCACGGCTCGTGGTCTCGACGACGGTGGGTATCAGCATGTCTCTCACCTCAGGAATCCGATCGGCCGCTTGCGAGCGGCGCCCTCGGTCGTGGCCAGAAAGGCGGTGAAGCGGGCCACGGTCCGAAGCGCGTCCTCGTCGAGCGCCTCGCTCATCTGGCGTAGCTGAGCCCGGGGGTCGAACTCGGAGGCGACCTCCATCGCCTCGGGGGCGCCCAGCCGCCGAGCCAGCTCCAGATACACTTCGGCGACGCTCATGCCCAGCGCCCGCACGATCCGCAGCAGTCGCTCGGTAGAGACGTCCTTCCGACCCCGCTCCACCTCCGACAGGTAGCCAGTCGAGATCCCGGCCCGCTCGGCGACCTCCGCCAGCGATCGCCCCCTGAGCTCCCGGCACCGACGCAGGATCGTGCCCAGGGTCGAACGGACACGGGCGGGGCTTTCACCATCAGCGAACACCATAGCTCTGGGCGTAACGTACCAGCTCGGGCCAGGTCCGCGGCGTATGGCGGGGCGCTCAGGTCAGCCTGCGCCCCGAGCGCGGGCGGGTGACCGGTACCCTTCCGACCTCCTTGGGGGGCTCACGACCCGGGTGCCCCGGCCTCCTCGACATCGGCTCGTCGACGCGCGTGCCCGATCGGACCCGCCGGCGACGCCGACGACCTCCAGGTCCTCCTCAGCCGGGCACCGAGACCGTGCGCCGGTGAGGCCGCCGCCATGCTCGCGCCCTCAGACGATCCCGGAGGCCCACGTCACCTGACCTCGCCATGCCGGACCAGCCGGTCGCGCCGCCCCGTCGGGCATACGCCTGGCCGGCAAGCTCACCGCCCCGCGGCCGGGCGCCCATGGGGTGGGGGCGGACATCTGCCCTCCTCGATCGCCCAGAGGCATGCGATGGGATCGTTGGCCGCGGCACGTACGACGCAGCGAGCCCGCCCTGCCAAGTGCCGGCGTGCCCGGGTTCTCTCAGCCGCGGCCCCACCCGGAAGCCCCCCACGGGTTCGATTGGCCAGTCCCCTGGCGGCCTCGGGACCGACTCAGAGGGTGAGGGCGACGCCACCGTCGCCACGTGGATCGGAGGCACCGCTCAGCGACCCGTCCTCGGCGACCTGGACCACCTGGACCCGGGCGAAGTAGGGGTCGTAGGACCACGGCCGCCGCTGGACGCGATAGCCAAGCTCCTCCAGCCCCCGAACGACCCGGCTGGGGATCCGCAGCTCGGCCTGCACCACCTCCCCCTGGAAGTCGAGCCGGGGGGCGCTCACCGCCTCCACTGGGCTCATCCCATGGTCGAGAAGGTTGACCAGGGCCTGCAGGACGCCGGTCACGATCCTGGTCCCCCCCGGCGCCCCGATCACGATCGAGAGGCGACCGTGCTCGAAGACCATGCAAGGCGTCATCATGGTGACCCTGGTCTTCCCCGGGGCGAGCGAGTTGGGGCGGTGGGGCCGGGGGTCGAAGCCGTTGAGGTAGTTGTTGTACAGGAACCCAAGCCCGGGCGTGATCACGCCGCTGCAGGCGCCCAGGGTATGGGTCAGCGCCACCGCGTTGCCGGCACCGTCCAGCACGCAGACGTGGGTCGTAGTGGGCGCCTCGTGGACCGAGCGGGCGGCAGCCGCGCGCCCCTTGGCGATCAGCGCCTCCACCGGCACCATGACGAACGCGGGATCGGCCAGGTGCCGCTCCCGCTCCCCCATGGCCCAGTCCATGGCCTGGACCAGGAGCCGGGCCGCCTCCAGCGAGGGCCATCCCCACCCCGCCAGGTCGAACCCCTCCAGATAGTTCAGCATCTGGAGCAGGGTCACGCCCCCTGCCGGCGGCCCTGCCGCCAGCAGGCGCCGGCCACGGTAGCTGCCGACCACCGGGGCGGCGATCCGGGGGCGGTAGTCGGCCAGGTCGGCGGCGGTGATCGAGCCGCCGGCAGCCTGGAAGTCGGCGGCGATCGTGGCCGCGATCTCTCCCCGGTAGAAGTCCTCCGGCCCGGCCTCGGCCAACCGTTCGTAGGTACGGGCCAGGTCGGGGTTGGGGATCACCTCTCCGGGCCGGTAGAGCTCGCCGTCCCGGGTGTAGATGCGCCGCGCCTCCGGGGTCCACTGGATGCGCCGGCGCCCGTCGACCACATCCGGCCCGTGGTCACCCACCCAGTACTCGTAGACGGTGCCGGTCACCCGAAGGCCACGCCGGGCCGCCTCCAGGCCGGGCCGCAAGGCCTCGGCCCAGCCGATGGTGCCGTGGCGGCGCAGGGCCTCGGCCAGGCCGGCGACCGTGCCCGGCACCCCCACGCTCTGGTGGCCGCAGTCGTTGACCCATCCCTCCAGGACGTAGCCGTACCGATCGGCCGCCTCACGCAGGAAAAGGTGCTCCCACTGGTCCTCCCGCACCCCGGACCCGGCTCGGGCATAGAACTCGATGACCTCATCTTGCCCTTCGGCCGTGTGCACGAGCATGGCTCCGGAGCCGCCGATGCCGCACATCATGGGGTCGATCACCCCCTGGACCAGGGCGGTGGTGACGGCGGCATCCACGGCGTTGCCGCCCGCGCGCAACACCTCCAGCCCCACCTCCGCCGCCTCCGGTTGGGGGCAGACGATCATGCCTCCCACGTCGCCCCTCCGGACCTCTAGGGGCCGCCCTGCACGTAGAGCGTCTGCCCGCTCACGAAGCCGGCCTCGTCGCTGCACAGGAAGGCGATGACGTTGGCGATGTCCACCGGTTGGCCGACCCGGCGAAGCGGGGTGCGCTCCGCCGCCATGCGCTTGAACTCCTCCCAATCGATGCCGAGGCGTCGAGCCGTGGCCTCGGTCATGCGCGTCTCCACGAAGCCAGGGGCGACCGCGTTGACGTTGATGTTGAAGGGTCCCAGCTCGATGGCAAGGGTCCGGGCCATGCCCTGCAGCCCGGCCTTGGCGGCGGAGTAGTTGGCCTGGCCCCGATTGCCCAGAGCCGAGGTCGAGGAGAGGAACACGATCTTGCCGTAGCGCTGGGGAACCATCACCCGCTGCGCGGCCTGGGCGCAAAGGAAGCTCCCCCGCAGGTGCGTGTTGATGACCGCATCCCAGTCATCGTCGGTCATCTTGTGGATCAGGTTGTCACGGATGATGCCAGCGCAGCAGACCAGGATGTCGAGGCGGCCGAAGGAGTCGACCACGCGCTGCACCGCCGCCTCCACCTGGTCACGCCGGCTGACGTCGCAGGCCACCGCCAGCCCACGCCCCTCCAGCCGTCCCGCCACCTCCTCGGCCGGGGCCTGGTCCAGGTCGCAGACCGCGACCTTGGCGCCGTCGCGCGCCAGCACCTCACAGGTCGCGGCTCCGATGCCACGACCGCCCCCGGTGACCAGGGCGACCTTCCCTTCGAATCTCACCCGTTCCCTCCTCTGCTGCGTACTGCCCGGGCATCGCGGCCGGACGCCAGTTCAGTGTAGGGATCCGGCGCCACGGCCGCCCGTCCACGGCTGGGCGACGTGGGTCGCCCCCCTCGCCACCCGCTCTCGGCGGGCCGCCAGCGTCGATGACGCTGTGACGAGCGCCGCTCCAGGCTCGCCCATCGCCCAGAGAGGCACCCCGGGCTGGGCGAGGAGGTCATCGGCCCCCGACCGGGCCGCCCCCGTCGGCAGGCCAGCTCCTCGCCGCCGAACGACGGGTCAGGAACGCTGGCCTGGCCCCCGACCCGCGACCAGCCCCGAGCGCCCGGTCAGGCGAGGCGGCCCGGCCGAGGGACGTCGACGCCCCTCGGCCATGGCCCTCGTCGCTTCCCCGCTCGCGATGACGGCGAGGCCCTTGGCTCCCCGGCCCCCGCGATCACAGAACGGCCCCGTCCGGCCCTGGCTCTTCCTCCTCGGTCTGGGTCCGGAAACGCAGCCTGGGGCCAGAGGGGGTGTCGGTCCGATCGATCACCACCCCGTCCAGCGCGGCGCTGATCTCGGCCGGGATGTGGAGGAGATCCTGACCCTGGCGCTCCACCACCTGGTCTCCCTCACGCGCCTCGCCGAGGACGAGGCCCAGCCGCTGCTCATCGATCTGCTCCAGCCGGACGACCCGACCGGAGGGACGATCGAGCGTCGCCAGCAGATCCGCGGCGCTCTCGGTTACCTGAATCATGGCCTCCACCTCCTTGGAGCCGGTGCAGCCGGTAACCAGGCCCACCCTACCAGAGAGGCCGCCGGTGATGCCCGGGCCCCTCCCCCGCCGCCTCGACGGCGGGAGCGAGAACATGCCATGCTTCAGCCGCCATGAGCCTGATCGGCGCCCGACGTCCACGAGTTGAGGACGAACGACTGGTGACCGGCCGCGGCCGGTTCGCGGCCGACGATCGACCCTCCGAGCTTTGCCACCTCGCCCTGCTGCGGTCACCGCATCCCCACGCCCGGGTACGTCGTGTCGACGTGAGCGCCGCGCGCGCTCGCCAGGATGTCCTGGCCGCCTGGACGGCGGCCGACCTGCCCAGGCCGGGGACCATGCCCAGGGCCGAGTTCCCGCCCCCACCCCCACTCGCCGACATCCGCCTCCAGCCCATCCTGGCCGGGGAGGAGGTGTGCCACCAGGGGGAGGCCTTCGCGCTCGTGGTCGCGACCTCGCCCGAGGCCGCGGTCGACGCGCTCGAGGCCATCGAGGCCGAGCTGGAGCCCCTGCCCAGCGTGGCCGGGGCCGCCGAGGCAGCGGCCGAGACGGCACCCCCGGCCCACACCGGCGCCGCCGGGAACGTGGCCGGCCGATCCACGATCGCCTTCGGCGATCCCGATGCCGCCTTCGCCAACGCCCCGGTGACGGTCTCCGCCACGCTGTCGCTGGCCCGGATCTGCGGAGCGGCCATGGAGCCGCGGTCGGTGACCGCTGTGCCCCAGCCCGACGGCACCCTGCTCCTGCGCACCTCGACCCAGTCGGTCTTCGGCGTCCGGGACGCGGTCGTCAGCGCCCTGGGGCTGGAGCCGAGTCGGGTGCGGGTCGTGGCCGAGGACGTCGGCGGGGGCTTCGGGGCCAAGGGCAGCCCCTACCCGGAGGAGGTGCTGACCGCCCTGGCGGCCCTGCGCCTGGGACGGCCGGTGCGCTGGGTGGCCACCCGGAGCGAGGATGGCGCCACCACCAACCAGTCCCACGGCACCCGACTGGAGCTTGAGCTGGCGGCCGAGCTCGACGGGCGGCTGCGGGGGATGCGCGGCCGCCTGCTGCACGACATGGGGGCCTACGCCGGCGAGGGCGCGGGCCAGGCCACCAACATCGCCCTGCACCTGCTCTCGGTCTACCGGCTGCCGGCGATGCGGGTCGAGATCTGGAACCTCTACACCAACTCGGCGCCGACGGGCTTCATCCGGGGAGGCGGGCGCGAGGTCGGGAACTTCGCCGTCGAACGGCTCATGGACCGGCTCGCCGACCGGCTCGGCCTTCCCCGGGATCAGGTGCGCGAGCGCAACCTGCTCCGTCCGGGGGACATGCCCTACGACACCGGGCTCAGGATGGGACCGGCGCCGGTGCGCTATGACCTTGGCGACGTGCCTGCCATGCTCTCCCGCCTCCGCACCCTGATCGAGGGCGAGCCGGTGGGCGTGGAGGGCAGGCGGGCACGCGGCCTCGGGATCGCCTGCTACGCGGAGTCGACCGGCTTCGGGCAGCGCGAGCCAGCCCGGCTCCAGGTGGCGAGGGACGGGATCGTGACCGTCCGCCTTGGCTCCACGCCTCAGGGGCAGGGCCACCAGACGATGGCCGCCCAGATCGTCGCCGAACGTCTGGGATGGCCGATCGACCATGTGCGGGTCGTGGTGGGCGACACCGCCGCCGTGCCGTATGGGCTGCTCACGGCCGGCAGCCGCTCGGCCGTGCACGTGGGCAACGCCGCCGCCGGCGTCGCCCTGGAGGCACGTCGGCGGCTGCTGGAGCTGGCGGCGGAGCGGCTCGAGGCCGATCCCGCCGACCTGAGCCTGACCGATGGGGTGGTCGAGGTTCGGGGGGCCCCCTCGCGCCGGGTCGCCGCCCCCGAGCTGGTCCCCGACGGGGGCCTCGAGGTGGGGCACGACTTCGCGCCCGAGCAGGGGACCACCTGGGCCAGCGGCTGCCTCGGGGCGGTGGTCGAGGTCGATCTCGAGACCTACCGTGTCGACGTCGTCCGCGCGCTGCTGGTGCACGACTCGGGACGCCTTGCCAACCCCATGCTGGCCGAGGGCCAGCTCCACGGCGGGCTGGCCCATGGCATCGGCTACGCCCTCTTCGAGGACGCCGCCTACGAGGCCGACGGCAACCAGCGTGCCCCCAGCTTCCTCGACTACGCCATCGTGTCGGCGCCGGAGATGGCGACCTCGATCCGGGTCGAGCATCTGGAGACGCCCAGCTCGGCCAACCCCGAGGGCTTTCGCGGCATCGGCGAGAGCTCGACCATCCCGGCCCCGGCCGCCATCTGCTCCGCGATCGAGGACGCGCTCCGGCGCGCGGGACGGCAGGTCGAGCTGCATGAGCTCCCGGTGACCCCGGATGGGCTCTTCCGCCGGCTCAGCGCCCCGACCGAGCGAGAACGATGAGGCTGGAGCGCGTCGAGCTGCGACGGCTGCGGCTCCCCTTGGTGGCGCCCTTCCGCGCCGCGACGGGGGCGCAGGCCGACCGCGACCTCCTCCTGGTGAGGGTGACCACCGACCTCGGCGAGGGGTGGGGAGAGTGCGCCGCCCTCGGAGAGCCGACCTACACCTCCGAGTACACGGAGGGGGTCCGCCACGTGATCCGGGCCCACCTGCTCCCGCGCCTGCTCGGCCGGGAGCTGAGAGGCGCCGATGAGGTGGCCGAGGCGCTGCGCTCGATCCGAGGGCACCCCATGGCCAAAGCATGCCTGGAGATGGCCTTCCTGGATGCGGAGCTCCGGGCGCGGGGGGAGTCGCTCGCCCGGCACCTCGGGGCGGTCCGCCCGACGGTGGAGTGCGGGGCCGCGGTCGGGCTCCAGGACTCGGTCGACCATCTCCTCGAGGCCTGCGCGCGCGCGCTGGAGGCCGGCTACCGCCGCCTCAAGCTCAAGATCGAGCCCGGCCGAGAGCTGGAGACGGTCCGGGCCGTGCGCGAGTGCTTCGGCCCTGTGCCCCTCCAGGTCGATGCCAACGGTGCCTACGAGCTCGAGGACCTGGACCGGCTCGCGCGCCTCGACGAGTTCGACCTGCTGATGATCGAGCAGCCGCTTGCCGAGGACGACCTTCGCGGCCATGCCGAGCTGGCCCGCCGGTTGCGCACCCCCATCTGCCTCGACGAATCGATCACCTCCCCGCGGATGGCCGCGGCCGCGATCGCCGCCGGGGCCTGTTCCATCATCAACCTCAAGGCCGGTCGCGTGGGGGGATACCTCGAGGCCCGTCGCATCCACGACCTCTGCCGGGCCCAGGGGGTGCCGGTCTGGGTGGGCGGCATGCTCGAGACCGGCCTGGGCCGCGCCGCGAACCTGGCCTTGGCCGCCTTGCCCGGCTGCACCCTGCCTGGAGACCTCTCCGCCCCCGACCGCTACCTGGCGCGCGACCTCGTCGACCCCCTCCCCATGCAGGACGGCCGTCTGCCCGTCCCCACCCAGGCAGGGGTCGGGGTGAGCGTGCACGAGGAGGCGGTGCGCGAGCTCACGGTTGACCTCGAGGTCGTGGCCCCTGAGCGACCGATGCTCCGGCGGCCCTGAGCCGACCCGATCAGGGGATGCCCTTGGGGTTGCCCTGGCTGTCGGTGGTGATCTGGGCCAGCTGGTTGGCGACCGGGGTGCCGTCGCCAGGGTAGACGATCACCGGCATCCCCACCTCGGCCCAGTTGAAGACCCACTGGGCGTCCGCGTAGGGCACGTGGATGCAGCCATGGCTGCGGGTCGAGGGATCGTACTGGGAGCCTGGCCCGAGCTCCGAGTCGGGCTCCCAGTAGGCATCGTGGATCGACTCACCGGTGTTGGTGAAGAACGTCGCCCACTGGACCACGGTGTCGGGATACCAGTACGGGGAGCCCGGCGGCCAGGGCGAGTGCATGGTCCAGGGATGAGACTTGAAGAGCACCTTCATCGGCCCGAAGTCGGTCCCGATGTCGCCCACCCCCCGAATCCCGGTCGTGACCGGCGTGTCCATGACCACCTGTCCGTTCTGGTAGGCCCAGAGGTGTTGAGCCTGGAAGGAGACCACGATCGCCTTCGGGGGCAGCCCGGCGATGAAGGCCTGATGGATCTGCGCCGCGTAGCGCTCGACCCCGGCGGCCCCCAGGGCGGCCTGGTTCACGTCCGCCGACGCCACCAGCGGCGCGAAGTGCTCCAGACGGCTGATCGCCCGGGCCACGGCCGCCTCGTCGGGGAAGGGCTTGGAGACGTTCATATAGGCCACCACCGACGCGTCGTTGCGCCCGGCGGCGATGGCCTGCTGCCCCGCCTGCTGGATGGCGGCCAGGTTTCCCCCGTCCTGCGCCAGGAGCTGCTGGGCCGCCTGCTGGACCGCTTGGTTCTCCTGCTGGGTCTGGGCATACAGGGCGGTCGCGTCCCGCACCACCCCCTGCGCCTGCTGCAACGCGTTGCGGTAGTCGCGCAGCGTGCGGGCGCTCGCGTCGGCCTGGGCCGCCGCGTCCAACCGCTGCTGCAGCGACTGGAGGTCGGGGTCGGCGGCGCCGATTTGCTGGTCCTGGTTGACCTCGCTCCGCCCGGCCGCGATCTCTCGAGCGGCGTCGGAGCGGGCTCGGTCGAGGACCTGCCGCTCCAGGGTGCGGAGGCGGCCTTGGAGGGCTGCGGCCTGGCGAGCCAGGCCGTCGAAGTAGCCGGGACGGCCTGGGATCCACCATGGGGGCGAGCTCCTGTCCATCGCCTCCAGCTGGCCCGTGATCGGTGCCAGGTCCCGGCTCGTGTACCCGAGGCGAGCGTCGGCCTGCAGCCTGGCGCTCAACAGCTGCCGCTGGTGGTGATAGGCCGAGGCCGCCTGGCCAGCGGCAGCGTCGCTCCAGGCGACGAGCCCGCCCCCTGCCAGCACCATGGCAGCCGCCGTCACCAGCGCCCCAGCCTGGCTCCGGCTGCTGCCCTGCAGCCGTCTCAGCCACCTCCTCAGCGCCACCACGTCCAAGCCCACGGCTCACTACGAACATACCGCGGCGGCCCCGAGGCTAGCGATGGAGGACGAACGTCGCCCTTCGCCGGTACTCGTCGAGGGTGCGGGCGTCCAGGTAGGACATGCTGCTGCGGAGGCCGGCCAGGTACCGTTGGAGCACGACCGCGGCCGGGCCCCGGTAGGGCACCAGGGTCTCCGCGCCCTCGATGTACTCCGGGTCGGATCGTCCGAGCTGCTGCTGGACGGAGAACGACGCCGCGCCCCGCATGATCTTGAACTTCTTGCCCTCCATCGCGATCACGCGTCCCGGCGCCTCGTCAGTGCCGGCCAGGGCGGAGCCGACCATGACCACGTCCGCCCCCAGCGCCAGCAGCTTGCACATGTCCGCCGGCTTGCGCACCCCGCCGTCGCCGATGATCAGGGCCCGCCTTCGGACCTCAGCCGCCTCGGCGACCGCGTACGGGGTGGGGACGAAGACCCCGGTCTCGGTGCGGGTCTCGCACACCGAGCCGCCGGCGATGCCGACCCGGATCGCATCCGAGCCTGCCTCCTCCAGCCAGCGGAACGCCTCCGCAGTGGCCACGTTCCCCGCGATCAGGAAGACATCCCCCCAGGCGGCGCGGACCCGCTCGATGGCCCGCGCCACCTGGACGTGGGCGCCGTTGGCCGTGTCCAGGCAGAAGATCCGGCAGCCAGCCTGGTAGAGCCGCTCGAAACGTTCCAGGAAATCGCCGGTGACCCCCACCGCCGCCCCGATAGGCTCTGGCCTCCCTGCCAGGCCCTGGGCCGCGCACTCGAACTCGGCGACCTCAGCCTCGATCGAGCAGAAGCGATGCAGCACTCCCAACGCGCCCTGGGTCGCCAGCGCCCGGGCCATGGCCGAGCCGCACACGTCCGGCATCGGCGAGGCGATCAGGGGCACGGAGAGGGTGAGGGGCCCGAAACGCACCGTCGGGTCCGCCTCGGAGCGATGCATCAGCGTCGAGGGGACTCGTGGCGCGATCGAGATCTCGTCGAAGTCGAAGGCCAGCGGCCAGGGGCCGCGACCGCGATCGGACAGCACGTCAACACTCTCTCACGGCTGGCCAGGTCGGCGCTGACCCCCGGCCCGACGCGGACCGCGCCCGCCGGCGAGAGGCCCGGGCAGGGGAGCTCGACCCTGCCAGGGAGCGAGCGTCAGCCCGGCGGCCTCCACGGTCGCCCGGCGCTCAACCAGCGTCCCACAGGTCGCCAAGGGCCGGTCACCGGGCCCGCGCACCCGAGGTGGGCCCCCCTTCCGCAGGGTCGCCCCGTGCGAGGCCAGGCCACGCGCCGGCCTCGTGGGGCACGCCGGGGCTCACAAAAGGCGGCGGCGTGGTAAAGAGGCATGGCGAGGGCGAGGGACGGTCGCCTCGTCCGTCCGGACGTGGAGGTGGTGACATGCAGACCATTCGAGCCGACCAGGTGGGCAGCCTGCTGCGGCCACCGGAGCTGCGGCAGGCCCGGGAACGCTTCCTGGCCGGGCAGCTCGAGCGCGACGCTCTGACCGAGCTCGAGGACCGGGCGATCACGGTCGCGCTCGAGCGTCAGCGCTCGGCCGGGATCGATGTCTACACCGACGGCGAGTTCCGGCGAGCCGCTTACATGACCGTCGTGACCGACGCGATCGAGGGCTTCTCAGCGAGCGAGGCCGGCCCCCGGTTGGCATGGCGGGCGGACCCCGGCCGGGAGGTGCCGCCAGAGGTGGCGAGCTTCACCCTGCCGGTCGTCTCCGACCGGCTGCGGCCGAGACGTCGCATCGCCGCCCACGAGGCAGCCTTCCTGCAGGCGCAGGCCCCGGGACCGTTCAAGGTGACGCTGCCCAGCCCCACCCACTTCTCCCCCCGGTGCTTTCGTCCCGGGGTCACCGACCGCGCCTATGCCAGCCCGTCGGAGATGACCCGTGACCTGGCGACGATCCTGGCCGAGGAGGCGGCGTACCTCGCCCGCGAGGGCGTCGGCTACCTCCAGGTCGACTCCCCCACCTACTCCGCCTGGCTGGACAGGGCCGCCGCCCAGGAGCAGGGCCCGACCTCCGCCCAGAGGCTGGCCGAGGCCATCGCCGCGGACAACGCCATCATCGAGGCGGCCCAGGCCGGCGGCGCCGTCACCGCCCTCCATATCTGTCGGGGCAACGCCAGCGGCGCCTGGCTGACCTCCGGCGGCTACGAGCCGATCGCCGAACAGGTCTTCGGCGAGCTGCGTTGCGATCGGCTCCTCCTTGAGTACGACACCGAACGCGCCGGCGGCTTCGAGCCCCTACGCCTGGTGCCGGCACCCAAGCTGGTCGTCCTGGGCCTGGTCTCGACCAAGTACGGCCAGCTGGAGTCGCGGGACCAGCTGCTGCGACGGATCGAGGCGGCGAGTGCCTTCGTGCCGGTCGAGCGGCTGGCGCTGAGCCCTCAGTGCGGCTTCGCCTCCAACTTCCGCGGCAACCCCCTCACCGAGGAGGAGCAGTGGCGCAAGCTCGAGCTGGTGGCCTCCGTGGCGCGCGAGGTGTGGGGCTGAGCCACCCCCGCGACCTGGTGATGGGAGCGCCCCCGGCCCACGAGCGGCGCGAGGGCCCACGCCGGGGTGGCAGCCTCAGGCTGCCGCCTCCTCCCGGGATTGGAGCCCCTCCGCCACCTGTCGTCGACGGGCCAACAGCAGGACCGCGCTCCCCAGCACCGCCATCGCCGCCAGCAGGAAGGGCGACCGGGGTGACACTCGCTCGGCCAGGACCCCGGCCAGCACCGGTGCCACCGCGGCCCCCGACCACCTGAGCAGGTTGTAACCCGCCGAGGCGACGGAGCGCGTGAAGGGCGAGACCTCCATCGCCAGGCTGGTGAAGAGGGCGTTGTTGACGCCCAGCAGGGCGCCAGAGATGATCACCCCCGCGATCACCAGCGACCGGGTCGCAAGCGCCATCACGACCAGGTCGGCCGCCAGGAGAAGGAGCACCGCCAGCACCACCGCCATCGGCCCCAGCCGGGCTCGGAGCCAAGGCGCGACCAGCACCGAGAAGACCGCCACCAAGACCCCCCAGCAGGCGAAGATCAGCCCCAGATCGCGCGGCGACATCCCGAGCAGGAGCGGGGTGTAGGCCAGCACGATGAAGAAGCCGAAAGCATAGAGGAGGCCACCCAGCGCCAACGCCAGCAAGGCCGGATGCCCGAGGGCGCGGAAGGTGTCGGCCGCACCTCGACGTTGCTCGGGAGGGCCAGCGTCACGGACCATGGTCGAGGTGAGGATGAACGCGATCGCCATCAGCGTGGCGGTGCCGAAGAACGGATAGCGCCAGCTCATCGAGCCCAGGGCCGCCCCCAGGATCGGGCCGCAGGAGATGCCCAGGCCCAGGGCCGCCTCATAGAGCGTGATCGCGTTGCCGAGGCCCCCGCTGGCCGCGCCCACGATGATGGAGAGGGCGGTGGCGGTGAAGAGCGCGTTTCCGAACCCCCAGCCGCCCCGGACCAGGGCCAACATCGTGATCGAGTTGCTGAGGCCGGAGAGGGAGGCGAACACCACCACCACCAGCAGCCCGGCGAGCATGGTCCCCTTCGCCCCGTAGCGGGTGGCGATGGCCCCGGTGACGAACATCGCGCTCGCCATGACCGCGATGTAGGTGGTGAAGAGCAGCTCCACCTGCCACGCCGACGCCCGCAGCCCTCGGGCGATGGTGGGCAGGATGGGATCGACCAAGCCGATGCCCATGAAGGCCACGCAGGCGGCGAAGGCCGTGGCCCAGACCGCCCGAGGCTGACGAAGGAGGCCAGCCCCGAGCCCCGATCCCCCGGCCTGCTCCTCCCTCACGGCCACCCCTCGAGGAGGCGGTCGAGCGCGGAGACGGCGCCAGCCAGGGCCTGCCGCTCCTGGTCGCTCAACCGCTCCAGCCGAGCTCGCAGCAACTCCGTGCGGCGGGCCATCACCTCCGCCGCCAGCGCCCGGCCGGCCTCGGTGATCGTGACCTCCACGCAACGCCGGTCGTGGCTGTCCATCCGTCGCCGCACCCAGCCGTTCCGCTCCATCCGGGTCACGATCTCGGTCATGGTCGGCAGCGCCACCCCCTCGGCGTGGGCCAGCTCGCTCATCCGGTGGGGACGGCCATCCAGCAGCGTGCCCAGCACCAGCGTCTGCGACATGCTCAGCGCCAGCCCCACCGTCTGCCGGCGCAGCAGGTGGCTCAGGCGAGCGAGCCGCGGCCGCAGCTCACGGGCCAGCTCCTCGGCCGAGGAGCTGGCCCCGCTCGCCATCACCCGCCGGCTCTCCCCAGTGGCCATCATTTCGTGGTGCGAATACTTAGGATAACGAACTTTTCCTCCCTGGCGGGCACCGCAGTGGGCGCCACCGCACGGGCGGGCCAGAGCCCTCCTCATCGCACCTCGAGCGCGGTGTCGTCGATCAGGAACGAGGTCGCGAGCGAGGCGTCCTCGCTCCCCACGAACTGGATGGTGACGGTCTGGCCGGCGAAACGGGACAGGTCCACCGTTCGCCGCACGTAGGTCCCGCTGGCATCGAGGTTGGAGTAGGTGGCGACGGTCTGGGAGCCGACGCGCACCGTCAGCGTGTCATGGGCGACCCCAGTGTGGTCATCGCTGACGACCTTCAGCCAGAAGCTGAGGACGGACGAGACGCAACCCGAGGGGATCGTCACCTGCTGGCTCAGCGTGTCAACGTGAGGGACCCCGTAGCCATCGAGCCAGGCGTAGTGGGTCCCGCTGTGGGCGGTCTCGCCGTCAGCGTTGGACGCGATCACCCCCGGCGTCGCCGTCCAGGGGGCGGTGCCGTCCTCGAACCCGGGGTTCCCGAGCAGCTGGCGCGGCGCGCAGGCCGGGACCACCACCCAGTCGAAGGTCGTGCTGCCCGTGGCACCAGCCTGATCCCGGGCGGTCACCGTTACCCGGAAGGTGCCAACCCGAGTCGGGGCACCGGCGATCTGCCCGCTGGCGGGATCGATCGAGAGCCCGGGAGGCAGCCCCATCGCGCTCCAGCGGTAGGGGGGCACGCCCCCGGAGGCGTGCAGCCGCAGGTCGACCGCCTGGCCAAGGGAGGTCGACTGGGTCCCCGGGGGGGCGACGCTCACCGGGGCCGGAGGGGAGGAGGTCGGAGCGAAAGCCGCGACCCCGCTCGGCGTCCCCAGGCCGGTGGGACCATCCCAACCGCTGCCGGCGGTGCAGAGCAGGTTGCCACAGCCGCCGTTGCTGCCGTCGGTCACGTCGTTCAGGTCCGAGGGATGCGCGTAGGGATAGCTGGCTGGCTCGTCCCCGGCGCCGGGGGTGCCGGCCAAGGCATAGACGGCGGCGATGAGCGGCGCCCCCACGCTGGTGCCCCCGAAGACGTTCCAGCCCCCGAGCCCTCCGTAGGTGTCGTAGACGGCGACCCCCGTGGATGGATCGGCGACCGCGGAGACGTCGACCACGGCGCGTTGGGCGCAGTCGGTGACGACGTCCTGCCAAGAGGGTCTGGCGACGAAGGACGAGCAGCCGGAGCCGGTGCCTGGCCAGGCCGCCTCGACCCAGCCTCGGGGGTTGGCGGCCCGCATCAGCGTGGTGCCGCCAACCGCGGTCACGTACCGTGAGACCGCCGGGTAGGCGGTGCCATAACCGCTGTCACCGGCGCTGGCCGTGATCACCACCCCGGGGTGATCGAAGGTTTGCGCGTCGGTCGTGACCTCGCCTGCGAACTCGGGCTCGCCGTAGCTGTTGGAGATGTACCGGGCCCCCATGGTCACGGCGGTGCTGACCGCGGTGAAGAGGTCGGCGTCCTGGTTCGACGCGGCCTCGAGCAGGAGGAGGTGGCAGGCGGGGCAGATGGCCGAGACCATGTCCAGGTCGAGCGAGATCTCCCCTGCCCAGCCCACGTCGGGCGCCGGCAGAGGAGCGGCCTGACCATACTCGTTCACCTTCCGGAAGCAGCCGTTGGCGGTGGTGCACGGAGGCAGGGCGAAGCGCTGTCGGTACACGGCAAGGTCGGCCTCAGCGCTGGGATCGTCGTAGGCGTCGACGACGGCCACGGTCGCCCCTCCGCCGGAGCCGGTCGGCAGCCGGTAGGCGCTGCGGAGGTCGGCCGGCCCGTAGCCGGCGGGCGCGTCGGGGGTGGCCATGAGCAACCGCATGGCGAAGCACTGCACCTGGTGGGGGAGGGAGGGCGTCGAGCACAGGGCCTGGCTGGTGGGCTGGACGTTGTCCGCCGCCCGGGCGGCCGGGATCGGGACCGAACCGAGCAGCAGGGTGAGGCCGCAAGCGAGGAAGGCGCGGAAGGCAGGTGTGGGCATGTGGCTCTCCGGGTGCAGGTATGGGTCGATCCGGCGAAGGCGCTCGCCGCCCCGGCGCCGGTGGCCGGAGCAGGGTGGCGGGCACGCCTCTGTGGGATGGCTACGTCGCGGGGACGGCCCTGGAGCAGGCCCGGAGCGGGCGAGGCCGACGCCCGGCGCCGGCCGATCCCCCGGCCGCAGAGCGGCCACAATAGCTCCGTGACCACCACGGCCGACACGAGCGCCGCACGGCTGGACCCCTACGACCTCCTCGACCTCGACTCATTGCTCGACGACGAGGAGCGGCTCGTTCGCGACACCGTGCGTGACTTCGTGCGAGCCCGGATCCTGCCCGAGATCGACGAATGGTTCGAGCGCGGGATCTTCCCCCGGGGACTGGTCGCTGAGATGGCCAAGCTGGGCCTGCTGGGCATGCACCTGCACGGCTACGGTTGCCCGGGCGCGGGGGCGGTGTCGTACGGGTTGGCCTGCATGGAGCTGGAGGCCGGCGACTCCGGCTTCCGCAGCTTCGTCTCCGTGCAGGGGTCGCTCTGCATGTTCCCGATCTGGCGCTTCGGCTCCGAGGAGCAGAAGCAGGAATGGCTGCCGCGCATGGCCCGAGGCGAGGTGATCGGCTGCTTCGGCCTGACCGAGCCAGACGCCGGCAGCGATCCGGGAAGCATGCGCACCAGCGCTCGCCGCCGCGGCTCGGACTGGGTCCTGAACGGAACCAAGCTCTGGATCACCAACGGAAGCCTCGCCGACCTGGCCATCGTCTGGGCTCGCACCGAGGAGGGCATCCGGGGCTTCCTCGTGCCCACCTCCAGCCGTGGGTTCAGCGTCCGGGACATCCACCGCAAGCTCTCGCTACGCGCCTCCGTGACCTCGGAGCTGGTGCTCGAGGACGTGGTCGTGCCAGGCTCCGCCATGCTCCCGTCGGCGGTCGGGCTCCGCGGGCCCCTGTCTTGCCTCAACGAGGCTCGCTACGGCATCGTCTGGGGGGCCATGGGCGCCGCCCGGGCCTGCTACCAGGCGGCGCTCGAGTACGCGAAGGCACGGATCCAGTTCGGCCGTCCGATCGCGGCCCACCAGCTCACCCAGCGCAAGCTGGTGGAGATGGCCGTCCAGATCGGCAAGGGCACCCTGCTGGCGCTCCACTTGGGCCGGCTGAAGCAACAGGGCCGCCTCCTGCCCGAGCAGGTCAGCGTGGGCAAGCTCGACAACGTACGGGCCGCCCTGGAGATCGCCCGCGAGGCCCGCAGCGTGCTCGGGGCCAACGGCATCACCCTCGAGTACCCGGTGATCCGACACCTGAACAACCTGGAGTCGGTCTTCACCTACGAGGGCACCCACGAGGTCCACACCCTGGCCATCGGCGAGGCCATCACCGGCCTCTCCGCCTTCCGCTGATGCCGACGCTCGGTCACCCCGTCTGACGGAGGGCGACCTCCAGCCCGTCTCCGAGCGCTTGGGCGATCTCCTGCTGGCCGGAGGCCGAATCGGCCAGGTCGGCCTCGGCGGGAGCGGTGAGGAAGAGCGGCTCGACCAGAGCGCCGGGCATCCGGCTGGGGTGATCGAGGTACCCAGGTTGGGCAGGCCCGAGCAGAAGGAGGTGACCGTAGCGGTCGGCGCGGTCGCTCAGCGTGTAGGCGTCGAGCTGGTCGTCGGGGACCACGCCCCGATCGGTCAGACCCAGACGCGCGACCATGGCCCGCTGGAGGTCCTGGGCCAGACGCAGGCTCTGGGTCGAGAAGGGCCGGGCGTCGTCGTAGATCGTCTCGGTCCCCCCCACCGAGGGGTCGTCGAAGCCATTGCAGTGGATGGAGAGGAGGACGGCGGCCCGAGAGGCGTTCGCGCAGGCGATCCGTGCCACCAGGTCGCGGTGGATGCCATCCGCGCTCATGACCGGCGGGCTGTGGGGGCCGAAGGAGGCCACCGTGCTGTCGCCGGTGCGCGAGAGGACGACCCGGTAGCCGTCGCGACGCAGGCGAGCGGCCAGGTCCAGGGCGACGTCGAGGGCCACCGTCTTCTCCTCCACCCGCCGGCCGTCCGAGGTGGTCCCGACCACGCCGGGATCGGGGCCGCCGTGCCCAGGGTCGATGAACACGGTCCGCCCACGGTCGGGACCGAGCGGCGCGAACGCACGGCAGGCACCCGGCGCCAACCCGGACAGGACCGTCTTCGCGGGGACCTCGGTCGCGCCGGGGCCGACGATCGCGGCGCAGGCGCGGCCAGCCAGGAAAAAGGCCATCACGCAGGCCAGCAGGGCGAGCATCGCCGGTAGCCGGCGTGGACGCCGTCGCGGAGGCCGCCGAGATCGAAGCGGGACGTGGGGTGAGCGGTCGATCGGCGACGCTCAGTCTAGCGACGAGGTCCCTCGCCCACCAAGCCCGCGCTTCCGGCGCTCAGGAGAGCGCCCAGCTCGGTCAGAGGCGCCCACACGCCAGCCCGAGCGGCAAGGTCCCGGGCCTGGGCCAGGGCCCGGCCATCCACCTCCCCGGCACCGGCCGAGCGGGTGGCCTCGCTGCGGCCGGTGCTGGTGTTGACGATCTCGAGCAAGCGGGCACGGTCCAGCCCTTCGGCCTGGGCGATGCGCAGCACCTCGCGGACCGCGATCAGGTTCAGCGCCGCCAGGGCCCGGCACATGACATCGAGGGAGAAGCCCTCGCGGGAGCTCGGTCGGCCAGCGCTCCTGGCCGCGATCACCGCGTGCACCCGGGTGAAGTCCGCCCCCGCCCCCATGGCTCGGGTCGCCTCCCTCCAGGTCACCAGGGCTCCGGAGAGGAACGGCATCGGCACCGCGTGGGCGGCGCCGATGGCAAGGGCCGTGGCCACGTCCTTCTCCATCAGACCGGCGCTGAAGCCAGCCGCGTAGCTGCGGGGGAGCACGTCGCGGGGGTATTTGACCTCGCTGTTCTGGCTCCTGGCCGGCCCCTCGTTGACCGCGCGCACGGCCTCCTCCTCACCTACCCCATAGCTGGCCGCGGTGACCAGCAGCTCGGCCGTTCCAATCAGCGACACGGCCGAGAGGGCGTTGTTGAGGGCCTTGGTCGCATGGCCCGCCCCCAGCGGGCCCGCCCAGCGGATCGTGGAGGCAAAAGCGGCAAGCACGGGGCGTATCCGCTCGAGCAGCTCAGGGTCACCCCCGGCCATGGCCGTCAGGGTGCCCGCCCTCGCGCCTGCCACCCCTCCGCTCAAGGGGCAGTCAACGAAGGCCACGCCCAACCGAGCCAGCTCGGCCGCCACCTTCCGAGTGGTCTCCGGCAGGGAGCTGGTGAGGTCCACCACCAGAGGGGGATGGGCCTCGATCAGCCCGGCCAGGGAGGACTCGACGGCGGCGGCATCGGGGAGGGAGAGGAAGACGATCTCCGCTCCCCTGGCGGCAGCGGCCAGGCTCTCCTTGACCTCCCCACCCGGCGAGAGCACGGGATCGTAGAGGGAGAGGCGATGCCCCGCCGCGCGCAGTCGCTCGGCGATCGCCGAGCCCATCCGACCGACCCCTGCAAGTGCGATCTCCATGCTCCCAGAGTACGTGCGGGTATCACCCATCGAGTACGATCCCATGCCGTGGGGGAGCGGCCTCGGGAGGGATCAGGACGGTCGTCCGGGCCGTTGCGGGTGGCCCTGCTCACCTATCGAGGGAATCCACGCTCGGGCGGCCAAGGGGTCTACGTCCGCCAGCTCAGCCGGGCGTTGGCCGACCTCGGCCACCAGGTCGAGGTGATGAGCGGTCCTCCCTACCCGGAGCTGGAGGTGAGGGAGAACGTCCGCCTGACCAGATTGCCGAGCCTGGACCTCTACCGGCCGGAGGCGCCCTTCCGACCTCAACGACCGATTCGAGGGCCGATCGACCTGCTGGAGTTCGGGATCATGTGCAGCGCCGGCTTCCCCGAGCCGCTCACCTTCAGCCTCCGGGCCTGGGCCGCACTTCGCAGGCGACGTCAATGCTTCGATGTGGTGCACGACAACCAGTGCCTGGGGTACGGGCTCCTCGGCATCGCGGCCCTCGGGCCCCCCGTGCTGGCCACCATCCACCACCCGATCCAGATCGACCGCCGCCTGGAGCTGGCGCACGCGCCCCGTGGTCGTCGGGCCGCGCTCCGCCGCTGGTACGGCTTCGTCCGGATGCAGGCCCGGGTCGCGAGGCGTCTTGCGCACGTGATCACCGTCTCGGCCGCCGCCCGGGACGACGTCATCCGGGAGATGGGCGTCCAGCCGAAGCGGGTCACGGTCGTCCCCAACGGGGTCGACACCGAGCTCTTCCGACCGCTGCCCGGACGGCCTCGCCAAGCCGGTCGCATCATCTCGATGGCCGGCCTCGACACCCCCATCAAGGGCTTGGCACCACTGTTGCGCGGCTTCGCCCGCCTCCGTGCCCACCAGCCGGCGGAGCTGGTGATCGTGGGGCGCCCGCGCCCGGACGGCCCCGCCGCCCGTCTGCTCGAGGACCTGCGCCTGAACGGATCGGTGCGCTTCCTCGGCGGGGTGAGCGACCAGGAGCTGGTGGAGCTCTACGCCAGCGCCGAAGCGGCGGTCGTGCCCTCGCTGTACGAGGGCTTCTCCCTGCCGGCGCTGGAGGCCATGGCCTGCGGGGTGCCCTTGGTGGCGAGCCGAGCCGGAGGGCTCCCCGAGGTCACCGGCGCCGATGGAGAGGCCGCCCTCCTGGTGCCACCCGACGACCCCGAGGCACTGGCCGGTGCGCTCCTGACCGTCCTCTCCGACCCCAGCCTGGGCCGACGACTCGGAGCCCACGGTCGCGAGCGGGCCACCCGCCGCTTCAGCTGGAGGGCGACCGCCCAGGCCACCGCTGACGTCTACCGGACGGTGCTGGCGCAGGCGATGGGGAACCGGTCGGGATGCTGACCATCGACCTCGACCGCCTGGGGGTGCGGGCTGGGGCCAGCGTCCTCGACCTCGGCGCTGGCTCGGGCCGGCACGCCTTCGAGGCCCTGCGACGCGGGGCCAGCGTGACCTGCCTGGACCTGCTCGCCGACGACCTCCGGTCGGCCCTGGCCACCCTCACGGCCATGGTGGAGGCCGGCCAAGCTCCCGGTGGCGCGACCTTCGGCGCGGTTCGGGCCACGGCCCTTGCCCTTCCCTTCCCCGACCGGAGCTTCGATCACGTGATCGCAGCCGAGGTGCTGGAGCACATCCCCGACGACAGGACCGCCATCCAGGAGATCGCTCGCGTCCTGAAGCCAGGCGGGACGTTGGCGGTGAGCGTGCCCCGTTGGTTCCCCGAGCGGATCTGCTGGGCCCTCTCCTCCAGCTACCATGAGCGTCCGGGCGGGCACGTCCGCATCTACCGTGGGCACGAGTTGCAGGCCCGGCTGGCCGCGGTGGGCCTGCGTGTGGTCGGCAGGGACCACGTCCATGCCCTCCACACCCCGTACTGGTGGCTACGGTGCCTGATCGGGCCTGACAACGACCGGGCCTGGCCGGTCCGTCAGTACCACCGTTTCCTGGTCTGGGACATCGTCCACCGGCCCCGCCTCGTCCGTCGTTGCGAGCAGGCGCTCGACCCGATCCTGGGCAAGAGCCTGGTCCTCTACTGTGTTGCCTGAGCTCCCAGGCCTCCTGAGCGCCGCACAGGCGGAGCAGACGGCGCAGGCCATCGCCGCCGTCCAGCGCCCGGATGGCTGCATCCCCTGGGAGGATGGGCAGCACGCCGATCCCTGGAACCATGTGGAGGCGGCCATGGCCCTGGACGTGGCCGGCCTGCACGAGGCGGCGGCTCAAGCGTACGAGTGGCTCGCCCGCCGACAGCGTCGAGATGGCTCCTGGGCCGCCTCCTATCGGGATGGACGGATCGAGAAGGCCTTCACCGACGCCAACTTCTGCGCCTACGCCGCCACCGGCATCTGGCACCACTTCCTGGCCACCGACGACCTCGCCTTCCTCTCTCGGCGCTGGCCCACGGTGGAGCGAGCGATCGAGTGCGTCCTCAGCCTCCAGCGGCCGGGAGGGGAGATCTGGTGGGCACGGGACCCCACGGGCCAGCCATGGCCAGGGGCGCTCCTGAGCTCCTGCAGCTCCATCCACAAGAGCCTGGAGTGCGCGATCGCGATCGCCGTCCGCCTCGGCCATCCCCGCCCCCGCTGGGAGGAGGCTCGCCGGGCCCTGCGGGCCGCCCTCCGTGACCGGCCGGCGGCGTTCGAGCCCAAGGATCGTTGGGCGATGGATTGGTACTACCCCGTATTGGGAGGGGCGGTTCGAGGCCCGGAGGCCGACGCACGCCTGGCCGAGCGTTGGGACGAGTTCGTGGTCGAGGGGCTGGGCGTTCGCTGCGTGGCCGACCGCGATTGGGTCACGGTGGCCGAGTCCTGCGAGCTGGTGCTCACCCTCGACGCGCTCGGCCGACGCCGGGAGGCGTGGACCATCTTCGGATGGCTCGGCCGGCTCCGCGAGCCGACAGGCCTCTATTGGACCGGGATCACCTTTCCGGACGGTGAGCGCTGGCCCCTGGAGCGACCCACCTGGACCTCAGCCGCGGTCCTGCTGGCCGCCGACGCCCTCTGCGGCGCCAGCCGGACCGCGGGTCTTTTCAAGCACCCGGAGCGAACCCACGGCGGTCACCTCCTGGAACTGGCCCGAGGCCAGGGCACGCCGGAATACGTGCCACGGGGCCTGCCCTCCCTGGGAGGGATCGGGGAAGACGTCGTGGATGACGAGGAGGCCGCCAGCGCGTAACCAGGGCGTCCACCCGGCATAGTCGGCCTGAGCGGCCGCCTCGGAGTGACCGCCGTCGATGAAGACCAGGCCAAGCGGGCAACGCCAATGGGCGGCCACCGTCGCAGAGTCGCCGACCACCGCGATCACCACCGGCTCCAGGCCAGCGCTGGCGATCGTCCGCCGGAAGGCCGGCAAGGTGTCGATACGGCCATCCGGGCCGAGGAAGCGAGGATCGAAGTAGGGCTGACCCGGCTGTTGCTCCTCGGAGCCTCGATGGTGGTCGACGGAGAAGAGCACCGTGCCGGTCGCGAGCGCAGCCGCGCCCAGGTAGATGGCCGACTTCCCGCAGTAGGAGCCGATCTCGAGCAGCGGCCCCTTGGCCCCAGCCCGGAGGCCAACCCGATAGAGGGTCATCCCCTCCTCCTCGGGCAGGAAGCCCGGGGCCTCGCGGGCGGCACGCTGGAGATGGGGCTCCAGCGGTCGGTCGTGCACAGGGTCGGGGCTCAGCCTCGCTCCTCCCCGGCCAGCACCTCCAGCTGGCGCCGGATGTGTCGGTCGACGTCCTGGGCCCGCCGCGCCCAGATCCGGGCATGCTCAGGCTGGCTCAGGATCAGGAAGCGTTCCGCCTCCACCGCCTCCACCACCTTGACCGCGAGCTCCTCCGGGGTCACCACCGAGTCCGGCATGCCCGCGGCGGCCACCTCCCCTCCATGAAGGCGGGCCCGATCGAGCAGGTTGGTGGCGACGTAGCCGGGGCACAGCACGGACACCCCGATGCCTCGGGGCCGCAGGTAGAGGGCGAGGCCAGCCGAGAACCCGACCACCCCGTGCTTGGTGGTGTCGTAGGGGATCGTCTGGGGGTTGTGCGGCACCAGCCCCGCAAAGGAGGCCGTGTTGACGATGTAACCGCTCCTCCGCGCCAGCAGGTGAGGCAAGAAGGCCCGCACCCCTCGCACCGGGCCGAGAAGGTTGACCTGGACGATCCACTCCCAGTCGGACATCGGGATCTCCTCGAGCGGCCCTCCCACCACGACGCCGGCGTTGTTCATGAGGAGGTCCACCTGCCCCATCTCGCCCACGGCCCGGGCCGCCAGCGCCTCCACGTCGGCATCGCGCGAGACGTCACAGCGCACCCCCAGCACCCTGCGGCCGATGGCTTGGATCTCACCTTCGACCGACGCCATCCGACGCTCGTCGAGGTCGGCAATGACCACGTCCGCCCCCCGACGGGCCATCTCCAGGGCGCACGCCCTCCCGATCCCGCTGGCGCCACCGGTGATCACCGCCACGCGTCCCGCGAGCTTCACGAGACGATTCTGACCGGAGGAACAAGGCCAGGGCCAGCCCCTCCCCGGGCAGGGGGGAGAACCGTTGCCGCTGAGTAAGCGATAGTCTCATACGGCACCCCTCACGGGGTTGCCCTTGCGGGCTTCGCGCTTCCCCGCCGCGTGCCCGAGAAGCCCGGGTCTTACCGCGGCTCTGCGCTTCACGAAGGCTCCAACTGAGCCTACGGGCGGGGTCCCCACCAAGCCAGCTTGGTGGGGTGCCCCGGGCGAGTACCTCGCCAGGTTGATCGCGGCGTT
>Ga0209061_1002016_pt1 | contig 28643 bp, 32 predicted proteins | sample Coa_R1_10_FD_187157 | JGI IMG/M metagenome (GOLD analysis project Ga0209061, IMG submission 187157) | Surface soil microbial communities from Centralia Pennsylvania, which are recovering from an underground coalmine fire - Coalmine... | ecosystem: Environmental > Terrestrial > Soil >... | reverse complement strand
GGACTGCCCACCGGAACACCCCAGGAAGCCCTCGACACCGCCTGCACCGTCCACCTCGCCGGCCCCGGCCACGAACCCGGCGACTGAACCCCCGACGAACTTACGGAGCTACCCACTTAGTATCAACCGTCGGCAAGCATGGGTGACGGCTATGGAGTCGCGTGACTGCAGAATGACCCGGACCTGTGGATGCAGCGGCGTGAGCTCGCGCCCGGGGGCGAACCGGGGCGTGCGGCGGCCGGGTGCCGGCCGGGCCGCGGCCCTGGCCGCCGCCTTGGCGGTCGTCCTGGGCGGCTGCGGCACCGCGGGCACGGGCGCCGCGGTGCCGCCGGCGCCGATGTCGATCGGTAGCGCGGCGTTCGGCCAGAACGTGCTTCCGCAGCGCTATACCTGCCACGGGCAGAAGATCGCGCCCCCGCTGGAGTGGTCCGGCGCGCCGCCCGGCACCAAGAGCATCGCGATCGTCGTGGACGACTCCTCGGCGCCGATCACGCCCTACATCTACTGGCTCGTCTTCCACATCGGTCCCGATGCCACCGATATCCAGGAAGGATCGCTGCCGACCGGAGCGCGGCAGGCAGCCAACAGCGCCGGCAGCGTGGGCTACGATCCGCCGTGCCCCGGCGCCCGCCCGCATTCCTACCGCTTCACGGTGTACGCCCTGCGGACGATGCCGGACCTGCCGAACGGGGCGTCGCTGCCGTCGGTGCTGAGCGCGATCGCGGCCGCCACGATCGGACGCGGGCGGATTGTGGTGACCGGTTATCCCTGACCGGAGCGCCGCACGCCCGTGCCCGGGGCCGGCGCGGCCGAGATGTCCGGCAGCGCGGCCGAGATGTCCGGCGGGCTTGCCGGGCGGCGGGGAACTTCGTCAATCGCGTGGCGCGCTTCCCGCCGGCAGGCGACAATCATCGTCAACGTCATCGGCCGCGTGCGCCTGGCCGGCGCCCCATGCGGCCGGGCATCCTGGATGGAGACCATGGTGCTGGTCGCGGGACTGGCCGCCGCCGGGATCGCCGGCATCGCGGTGGGCTTCTACGTCGGCGTCCGCTCCGGCGGCGCGCGCGGTTCCGGCAGCAGGGGGGCGGCGGGCCGGGCCGGCACCGCCGGTGCCGGCAGGCCCCCCGGCGCCAGCCCGGCCCCCGGCTCGCGCTCACCGTCTGCGCGCGGCCAGGCTCCGGGCCGGCTGGCAGCGGCTGGCGCCAGGTCCGCCGCGGGCGGTTCCGGGGTTGCCGGCGCGCGGCGGCCGCGCTCGCGCGGCGGGTGGCTGAGGCGCGGCGATATCGATGCGGAACTGTGGCCGGGAGACGCCTTGGGCAGCGTCACCGACGAGCAGTTCTGGGACGACCTGGCGGCGGACAAGCCGCTCGCGACGACCGCGCGCACGGTGGCCTCGCCGGCGCCGGGTGCCGCGCAGCACCCGGCTGCTGCCCCCGCCTCCGCCGCCGCGCCGGCGCGGGCCGCGTCGCGGTCATCCCGGCCGGCCGCCGCACCCTCCCCTCCCGGCGGCCGGCCCGGCGCCGGTACGGGCACGGCGGCCCGCCCGGCCGGCGCTACGGGCACGGCGGCTCTGCCGGCCGGCGCTACGGGCACGGCGGCTCTGCCGGCCGGCCATCCTGCCGACGCGCCCGGGCGCCGCCGTCCCCGTGGCGACGACGACCCGCTGACGAGCCCTGCCTACTCACTCAGGGGCAGCAGGCCCGGAGACGGCCGTTCCTACCGGTCGCCACGGCGGGCGGGGGACCTCGGCGTCGACCAGCGCCAAGCCGCCGTGCTGCCGGGACCGCCGGGACCTCCGGGCGGCGAGGCCTACCGGCCCGGCGGGGGCGCCGGTACGGCGGCGTACCGTTACGCAGCCGATGCGGCCGCGTCGATGAGCACGCCGCCGTACGGTGAGCCTTACCGATACGGCGACGCCGCCGGCCGGGGTCGCCGCGGTGATGACCCGCTCTCGGGACGCCGGGCCCGCCCGCAGGACGGCGGCCACCGTGCACCGTGGTACCCGGGCGACGGCTACCCGCGTCCAGGCGGTCCCGCGACAGGAAGCCCCCGATGACCGGACGGGCGCGGGCCCGCGCCGTCCCGGCGGTGCGCGACCAGTACCGAGAGCGACTGGGCAGGGCGCCGCGGGCCAGGTTCTGGTGTCCGGAATGCCATAGATAGAGCGGCTGCGCAGGCCGCCCGCGACCCGGATGAATAGCCGAGCGCATTCACGCAGGCAACAACATCAGCACCAGCGAGCACGCGACTCGGTAATTCCGGCCTACGTTACGGATCGTGTCCGTCGTGTGATGCCTTGACGATCCGGACAATGCATGTAATAATCTGCCCGTCAGGCATTTTGGACCTTTTACTCGAAAGCATCCTCAATGCCGCCATAATTGCACCTCCGCCCTCTGCCGAGAAACGCCGCTGCGGGGAGGAAGCCGATGGCTGCGGTACTTCGCATTCTATTGGTCGTTCCCGGTATTCTGGCGGGTATCTTTGTGCCCTTCGTGGTCGTGGGCGCGCCCAAGCCGGCTCCGCCCGACACCGTCGGCATGAGCTTCATGGACTTCACGAAGGATGTCGTATACCTGCACCGCGGCCAGTACCTGACCTTCGTCGATAGCTCGCGCAATATCCACGCGATCGGGCCGGGCCGCGACGGGCACATCACCAGCCCGGTGCCCGGCGAGCCGTTGGCCGGCTTCCACCTGATGGAGACGAATGCCGTCTACAAAACTGGCCCGTGGCTGACGCGGGGCACGTACCACGTGACTTGCTCGATCCACCCGATGATGAACCTCACGGTCGTAGTCCTCCCTTGACCGCGAATGGCCCACCAGCCTGGCATCCCGCAGCCACCGCCCCCGCTTCCACAGCCTTTTGGTCCAGGCACTCGGAAAGCAGAAAGGAGGAAGCCATGAGGTCTGTCGTTCGCAGCGCCAAGCACGTTCGCTATGTGCTGGGTTCGCTCAGCGCGGTGATGTTCAGCGCCGCCTCGGCAACCACCCTCTAACCGGCAAGAGCCGATGAGGGCCCGTGCGGGTCGGCGTAGTCCGTCGGCGGGCGGCGCCGACCCGCACATCGAAACCGCACGCGCCGAGGTAGTCGAACTCGACCGTACTTATGACCCAACGGGACGGCTATGTTTGAGACAGGCCTGCGGCAGTTCCGGCTGGCGCTGAGCATGGTTCAGGGGCGGCGGCTTGACCCGCGCAACGTCGCGCGGCTCGTGGACGACGTGCTTGCCACCCTCGCCGAGTTCGGCGAGCCGGGCGCGGACGCGGCCGAACTCGTCGACGGGCCGGCGGCCAACCCGCAGGACCGGCTCGAGATCACGAACAACAGCCTGCGCCGTACGGCGCTCAGGCTGGCCGCCCAGTCGCCGTTTTACGCGCGCCACTTCAGCTCCGCGCAGGTCGACCCGGCCAAGCTCGACGTCGCGGCGCTGCGGGCGGTCCCGGTCACCGTCAAGGCGGACCTGATCGAGCGGCCAGGAGATTTCCGCTGCACCGACGTCCCGGCCTTCCTGGCCACCCGCACCACCGGCACCACCGGCCGCCCCGCGGAAGTGTGGCTGTCGCGCTACGAGATGGAGCTGTGGCCGGCGCTCGGCGCGTTGGCCTCGGTCCTGCGAGACGAACTACGGCCCGGCGATGTCATGCAGGTGAACATCAGCTCGCGCGCCACCGCCGCCATGCACCTGTCGGCAAATAGCTGCCGCCTGGCCGGAGCCGGATGCCGTCCGCTCGGCATCGTTCCGCCGGAGGCAGCGCTAGACAGCCTGGCCGAGGGGGGTGCGACGATCCTGCTGACCTGTCCCAGCTATCTCGCCGAGCTCGTGACGGCGGCGCGGCGCGCCGGCATGGGCGCCGGCGACTTCCGGCTGCGCCGCCTCGTGGTCGGCGGCGAGGTGCTGTCCCCGAGCCTGGCGCAGGCCGCGGTCGGCACGTTCGGCGTCTCATTCGTCGAGGATCCCTACAGCATGACCGAGGTTGCCCCTGTCAGCGGGCGTAGCTGCAGCCAGGCGCACCAGCACTATGACCTTAACCTCGGGTATACCGAGCTGGTCGGCCTGGATACCGGCGAGCCCGCCGCGCCCGGGGAACTCGGCACGCTCGTGATCACCCCGTATTTCCCGTACCGGGACTGCACGCCGGTGTTCCGTTACGACACCCGCGACGTCGCCCGGTGCCTGCCCGATGCGCCGCTGCGCTGCGAGCTGGCCGGCATTCCCGCGACCAGCAAGATCCTCGGCAAGGCCGAGCACGTGCTGCGGCTGCCGGGCGGCGAGGTCGTCACGCCCCGCCAGCTCATCGAGGCGATCGAGGCCCTGCCCGCCGAGCCGTGGCCCGCGCGGTTCCGCGCGGCCGCCTGCGACGGCCGGATCCGGCTGACGCTGCCGGCCGGCGCCATCGCCGGCTACGGCGAGGCCGAGGCCTGCCGCCACTTCGCGGCGGCTGGGCTGGACGTCGACCTGGACATCGTCGGCGACGACCAGGCGGCCTCGCTTCGCCGCACGCGCAGCGACCTGCATGAAGCCACGTTCGCCAACCAGCACGCACTCGTCGGAGCGTGACATGCCTGTACCTATTCAGCCGATACCCATGTGGGAGCAGACATGCATCGAGTTTGGCGTGATCTTGACCGGCGCGATCATAGTCTGCGGGGGCGCGCTGACCTACTTCCGGCGCGTGCGCATGGAGCGCCCGGCGGTGGGGACCTTCAACGCCCGCGACGTCGTCATCCTGCTGGTCGTCATCGGCATCCTGCCGTTCGTCTACGGCTGGCTCCCGATTCCCCTGGTCACCTGCCTGCTGATCCTGACGTTCGCCTCCGCCCTTTACATTGGCTACCGCCCGCTGGTCGGCTCGGTGGGGACATGGCTGGGGATAGGCTTGCTGTTCGGCTTCAACATCTGGTCGAGCAATCACGTCATGGGCACCCTGCCCGGATGGCAGTTGTGGTTCGTGGAGCAGGGCATCGTGGTGGCGCTCAGCGCGATCGCCGTGTGCAACCTGTACCTGCAGGGCGGCATGAAGCTGCGGCACGTCGCCTGGCTGTCACTCGCCCTGGCCGGGTACGACGTCATCTTCGCGGCGTACTATCCGCTGACCGGCAGGCTCATCGCACGCTACCTCACGCACCCGCTCACCCCGCTGCTCGGCATCAGGCTCGGCTACGTCGACTACGCCGTCGGGCTCGGCGACTTGCTTGTCTACTCCCTGTTCTTCGTGGCGGCGTACAAGGCGTACGGCGCGCGGGCGGCCACGGTAGCGGCTGGCGTCATCGTGGTCATGGGCGGCTTGGCGACGGCCTTCATCCCGTTCCTGTTCAATTTCACCAACGCCAACCTTGACGAGCTCGTCCCGGCGCAGTCGCTGTTCGGGCCCGCTGCCTTCGTCACCTACCTGTGGATGAGACGGCACTACGGCCGGGAGCGCACGATGGCGGAGTACCTGGCCAGCCAGAGCGGCGCGGCTGCCGCGCCCCGGGCAGAGCAGGCCCCGGCGCCGGAGCCCGCGTCCGTCTGAGCCGCGGGCGCTGAAGCGGGCAGCCATGCCGGGGATGCACTCGGGAGCAGGCCGGACGAACCCCGCGATGGCCGCGGCGTTCAGGGCGCTGCTGCTGCGCGAGGGGCTGGTCGCGCTGCTGGTCCTCGCGGCGCTGGGAGCCGGCTGGGTCATCGTGCGGCGGCGGCGGGGTGCCGCGGCGCCGGCCTGCGCGGCCGCGCCCCCGCCGGGCGAGCCGCGGTGGCGGCGGCTGCTGCGGATCGGGTTCGGCCTGCTGTGGCTGTTCGACGGGATCCTGCAGGCGCAGCCCGCCATGCCGTCCGGGCTGCCGTCACAGGTGATCGACCCGACCGCGGCCAGTTCCCCGCCCTGGGTGCAGCGCGTCGTGTTCTGGGCCGGCGCCGGGTGGACGCACCACCCCGTGCCGGCCGCATCCGCGGCGGTGTGGATCCAGGTCGGGCTGGGCATCTGGATGCTGGCGGCGCCGCGCGGCGTCCCGTCCCGGCTGGCCGGGATGGCCGGCGCCGGCTGGGGCCTGGTGGTGTGGGTGTTCGGCGAGTCGTTCGGCGGCATCTTCGCGCCCGGACTGACCTGGCTCACCGGCGCGCCCGGCTCGGCGCTGCTGTACGTGGCCGCCGGGGCGCTGATCGCGCTGCCGGAGCGCGCCTGGCGTTCACCGCGGACCGGCAGCCTGGTCCTGGCGGGGCTGGGCCTGTTCCTGTGCGTGATGGCCGGGCTGCAGGCCCAGCCCCGGCTCGGGTACTGGCAGGGGACCTCGCACGGGCGGCCGGGCACGCTGGCGGCTATGGCCGGGGAGATGTCCCAGACGCCGCAGCCCCGCGTGCTATCGCAGTGGGTGGCAGCCTTCGCCGCGTTCGACGAGGCGCACGGGTTCGCGGTCAACCTGTTCGTGGTGGCCGCGCTGGCCCTGACCGGGGCCGCGTTCCTGAGCGGCCGGCCGCGGCTGGCGGGCCCGGCGCTCGCCGGGTTCACCGCGCTGTGCCTGGCCGACTGGGTGCTGATCCAGGACCTGGGGTTCCTCGGCGGGCTCGGCACCGATCCCAACAGCATGATCCCGCTGATCCTGCTGGCGGCGTCCGGGTACCTGGCCCTGCTGGCGGCGGCCGGGCGCCTCCCCGTGCGCCAGGCAGCCGGGCACCTGGCCCTGCGCCAGGCGGCCGGGCACCTGGCCCTGCGCCAGGCGGCCGGGCGCCTCCCTCTGCGCCCGCGACCGAGGCGGAACCTGCGTGACACCGCCGCCGTGCCGCCGGTCGCGCCGCCAGCGGAACCGACCACGGCGCCGCACGACTTGACAAGCTCTAAGCGTTCGATATCGTATCTTTAGATATCGAACGCTTAGGAGTCGGCTATTGGAGCGCCAGCAGCATGTCAGGGATCAGGCCGTGCCCCCATCGATGCGCGGCAGGGTGGCGCTCGTCGTCGGCGCCAGCAAGGGAATCGGCGCGGCAACCGCCGAGGCCTTCGCCGCCGCCGGGGCGGCCGTCGTCCTCGGGGCACGGGACACCGGCGCGCTCGAAGCCGTCGCGGGCCGCATCCGGGACCGCGGCGGGCATGCGGTTGCCGTCGGTACCGATGTCACCGACGCCGACTCAGTATCCCGCCTGGTCGGCCGGGCGCTGTCCGCATACGGCAGGCTCGACGCCGCGTTCAACAACGCCAGCGCCGGCCCGATGCCGGCGCCGCTGGCGGAGATCGATCCCGGCGAGTTCGACCTCGGCATCGCCACCAACATCCGCGGCACCTTCCTCGGGATGAAGTTCGAGATCCCCGCCATGCTGCGCGGCGGAGGCGGCGCGATCGTGAACATGGCGTCCCTGGCAGGCCTGACCGGCACCGCCAACCTCGCCGCGTACGTGGCAGGCAAGGCCGGGATCATCGGCCTGACCAAGGTCGCCGCGCTCGACTACGCCGACCGGGGCATCCGGGTCAACGTGGTGGCGCCTGGCCCGATCCTCACCTACCACCTCGAGCGCGCCGGCGAGCAGGCGCAGCGGCTGGCCGCGATCGCCACGCCGATGCGGCGCGTCGGCAGCGCGGCCGAGGTGGCGCAGGCCGTGCTGTGGCTGTGCTCCGGGCAGTCCTCGTTCATCACCGGGACCGTGCTGCCGATCGACGGGGGCCAGGCCGCGGGCAGCAAGCCGCCGCAGATGTACCGGCAGGGCGAACGGATGGCAGCCCGCCAGGGCTAGGGTCCGGCGCGGTCGTGGCCGAGGTCCATGCGTCCGGCACCGGGGACACCCGGCGCCACACCGAGCCTCGGCATGACACCCCGCACCACACCGAGCCTCGGCATGACCTCCGGCCCTCCCCCGGCGCTCAGGAGCCCTGGCGCTCGCGGGCGTAGGCGTCGAGCCTGCTGAGCTCATCCTCGTACAGCCGCCGCACCGCCCGCGGCGCGAACGTGCGCTCGAAGAAGCCGCCGATCCCGCTTGCCCCCTGCCAGGTGCTGGAGATCTCCACCCGGGATTCGCCGCCCTGCGGGGTGACGGTGAACGTCGTGACCAGGCTCGATCCGGTGTCGGATTCGGTCAGCACCCGGCCAGGCTCGGGCTCGGCGACGCTCATGCGGTACTCGCGGGTGCGCCCGCCCGCGGTCAGCTTGTACCGGGTGACCGTCCCAGCCCCCACGCCGCCGGACTCCACGCGGAAGTCCGAGAAGGCAGGCGGCAGGAAGCGCGGGTGATGCTCACGCATGTCGGCGATATAGCCGTACACCTTGTCCGCGGGGGCGCCCACGGTGCGCACGGCGGAAACGCGGATGACTGCCACCAGGAATGTCTACCACGAGGCCCGCGCGACCCGACGGCAGGACCTGCGGCCACCGTCGTCCGTCGTCCCGCCGCCGTGACCGGTGCCCGCGGACGGACCGGAGAACTGGATACTCTCGGGCCTGGAGGCACGACGATGGAACTGGTCATCGCGGACGCGGTCATCGTCACGATGGCGGCGGGCGCCGGGCCTGCCGACGGCATGCTGATCCGGGACGACCGGATCGCCGCGGTGGGGCGGGCCGACGCGCTGCGCGCGGCCGCCCCCGCTGCCGAGGTGGTGCGCCTCGGCGGCGCCACCGTCATCCCGGGCCTCATCGACGCCCACTGTCACGTGGCCGATGTCGGCTACCTCGCGGCTGCCGCCGACTGCAGCCAGCCGGCGGCCCCTGATATCGCGGCGATCCAGGCGCGGCTGCGGGGCGCCGCAGCCGCGGCCCCGCCGGGCTCGTGGGTGACCGGGAGCGGGTACGTGGAGTACAAGCTCCGCGAGCGGCGCCATCCGACGCGAGCGGACCTGGACCGGGCGGTGCCGGACCGCCCGGCCGTGCTATACCACGCCTCGCTGCATGCCTGCGTGCTGAACACCGCGGCGCTGCGGGAGGCGGGCTTCGCCGACCGGCAGCCCGATCCGCCGGGCGGCGCGTTCGGCCGCGACAGCGAGGGGCTGATCGATGGCGTGGTGTACGAGGCGCCGATGTTCGCGCTGTTCGAGCGGAACCTGCGTCGCGACATCGCCCGGATGAGCGCCGGCGCGCGGGCCGGGCTCGCCCGGCAGGCCACCGGGCGCCTGGCTGCGTTCGGCCTCACCACAGCCTGCGACGCCGACCTGCGCCGCGACACGTTCGCCGCCTTCGCGGAGGCGGACGCGGCCGGCCAGCTCAGCCAGCGGATCTACGGGCTTATCGTGCATGACCAGGCGGACTGGCTGGTCTCCGCCGGCCTGCGGGGCCGCCAGTCCAGCCGACTGGCCGCCGAGGCCGCCAAGATCTGGGCCGACGGCGGGATGAGCAGCCGTACCGCGGCCATCCACGGCAGCTACCCCGTCCCGCCGTACGGCTCGGGCATCTTGTACTTCGAGCGCGACGAGCTGACCGAGATGGTCCGCGACCTCGACGCCCGCGGCTTCCAGGTCTGCGTGCACGCCCAGGGAGACCGGGCGATCGAGACCGTCCTGGATGCCTACGCGGCGACGCTTGCCCCGGGCCGGGGCAACCCGCGCCGGCACCGCATCGAGCACGGCGGTGCGATGTATCCGCCGCTGACCGCCCGGGCCGCCGCGCTGCGGATCGTGGTGGTGAGCCAGCCGGGATTCCTCTCGGTCCTCGGCGACGGCTTCGCCGCGGCGTTCCCGGATCACGGCGACCAGCTCTACCCCTTTGCCTCCTGGCAGCGGGCCGGGATCGCCGTCGCGGGATCGTCGGACGCGCCGGTTATCACCGCCGACCCGCTCATCGGCATCCGCGACGCGATCCTGCGCCGCACCGGCGGCGGCCGGGTGCTCGGGCCCGCCGAGCGCCTGCCGGCCCGCGACGCGCTCGCCCTCTATACCACCCGGGCCGCGTTCGCCTGCCACCGGGACGGCGAGATCGGCTCGCTGGAGCCGGGCAAGCTCGCCGATTTCGTCGTCCTGGACAAGAACCCGCTCCAGGCGGAGCCCGAGCAGATCCCCGGCATCCAGGTGCTGGCCACCGTCCTGGGCGGAACCCCGGTCTACCAGCCGGCCGGCATCTTCCCCGGCCGCTGACAGCCAGTCCGGACCGGCCAGGCCCGGCCCCGCGCCGGGTGAGCAACTGGGCCGGGAGTGAGTCACCGGCAACCGGGCATCTGGCCACACCCCTGCCGTTGCTGCCGGCGCGGTTGCTGTAGCTTCCTGTGATAGCGGCCGCGGCGCAGCGGAGCCCAGCCGCCTGGCCCGTCGCGGGGACCCTGCCCGTGCGATGTCTGAGGGAGATGCTCGATGACCGGCGAGACGATCCGTGACCTGCTCGAGCCCGTCATCGGCAAGTCCGGGTCGATTTCGATGGTTGTCAGCAGTACCGGCCAGATCGGGTTCGCCGCGGCGGAGAACAAGAAGCTGACCGGCGTTGAGCTTCGTCCGGACGGGACGGTCCGCCTTGAGCGCGAGAGCGGCTGGGCCGTGATCGACCCGGCCGAGGTCGTGGCCGTGGTGTGGCACAGCGAGGCGGAAAGTCAGGTGGGCCAATTCCTGTGAGCGGCGAGCCGTGTCGCCCCCGCGGGCCGTCTCTCGGGGGCGAGCGGGACTCGCTCCCGTTACCTAGTCGACGCCTTGCACGGCGACCACCCGCAGGCGCGCCGCGCCCTCACGGAGCTTCTTGGCCTGCTGATAAGCCTCCGACTCATACCAGCGCTTCGCAGCCGCGAGGTCTGCGAACTCGAGTATCACGAGGCGGGAGGGCTGCCAGTCGCCCTCGAGGACGGCCAGCTCGCCGCCGCGCACGACAAAGCGGCCCCCGCCAGCGGCGACCGCCGCGGGCGATGCGGCCTTGTACTGCTCGTAGCGCTGCGGGTCGGTGATGTCGGTCTCAACGATGACATACGCAGGCATGGCGGGACTCTACGCCCGCGGCGCGGAAAGGACCAGCATGTGTGCGCAGGCGGCAGCCGGACGAGTCCGTAGCAGGGCCGAAGCCGGTCGGCGGCGGTGCGCGGGTGGGCCTCCCCCGGTTCCCCGCGCGGCGGGATGCCCTCGGGGATGCCGCCGGAGCGCCCGGTCAATTGATTGACGCGTAGGATCGGTGCTCCGCGAAGCATAAGGCGCCGAAGATGGCGCCCTTTCCTACACGGAGCACCGATCCTACACGCTGGCCGACGCGGGACCCCGTGCTGCGCGCTGGGCAAAGCGTTCGGCCGGCGCCAAGGCGGGGCGGATTCCAGCCATCGTCGCAACACTGGCCTCTAATGGCCAGGATGGTATCGGCTTTAACGGACGACAGTGCGGGCTAGCTCGATGAGCGGGGTTCCGGCGTGTCGTGCCCAGGCCTGGAGGGCCGCGGCGAGGGCCAGGGCGCTGCCGTAGAGGACGTGCTGGCCGCCTTGACGGGCGATGAGCGAGTCGAGCGATCCGAAGGCTCGTCCCTTGCGGGCCAGGGTGAGGATGCCGGTGGCGGCGCGCTCACCGGTCCAGTGCCCGGGTCAGCGTGGCCAGGCCGGCCGGGGTGCCGGCGTCGTGCCCGGCCAGCCACTGATCGAGCAGGCCGAGGGCAAGGCCGGTGCAGGCGGCGACGGTCGGGACGGAGCGTCTGGGGATTCAGGCCAGGCTTGGTCCAGGACTCCCGCGGCGAGCCGGGTATCGCCGGCGGCGATGGCCCCGGCGGCTAGCCGCAAGGTGACGGCGGCTAGTTTGCGGGCCTGCCCGACGGGAGTGAACAGTGCCATGCCGTGCCGCTCCATCGCGCGGTTCAGTGCCCGCTGCAGCGTCTCCGGGCCGGGCACGTCGATGTTGTCCACGTCGATGCCTTCCTCGGCCAGCGCGGCGCCAGCTCCCGTAGCAGGTCGCTGGCCATGCCCGGCTTGAACTGGATCCCGGGCGGCCCGGCGGGCGGTTCGGGGAGCGGCGTCGCATGTCTGGCACGCAGGCCATCATCGCAGGGCCGCCCGCTGGCGGACGCCACGGCCGGGGTTCCCAGGCCGGACCGCGCGGCGGGCGTGTCCCAGCCCAGTACCTTGCGCGGCCGGGCGTTCAGCCCGGCCGCCACCGCGGCCAGGTCGTCCGGGCCGTGCGCGCGCAGGTCGCTGCCCTTGAGGAAGTACTGGCGGAGCAGCCCGTTGGTGTTCTCGTTCGACGGCCGCTGCCACGGGCTGGCCTTGTCACAGAAGTACACCGGCATGCCAGCGCGGCGCTGATCTCGGCGTGCAGCACCATCTCCTTGCCCTGGTCCCAGGCCAGCGACCGCCGCAGCTGCGGCGGGAGCTGGGAGAACGCGGCGATCAAGGCGTCGCGGACAGCCTCAGCGGTGTGCTCCCGCTTCTCGACCTGCGGCAACGCTCCCGGTCCCCGCCGTCCCATCGCAACCCCGAGCAGGTCGAGTGTTGCGACCACCGCTAGAAACCGCCCTGTCACGGTGGAGCCACTTAACGCTGTCACAGCCAGATGCGCGGGTCGCGGTTGAACGTCCACTCGTCTCCGCTGCGGTCAAGCAGCAGGTCCAGTTGCCAGGGGTGCTGGGCGTCGCGGCGTGCCCACAGCTGTTCGCATCCTGGTGTCAGGCCGTCACCGGGCAGCAGCGGCCGCAGCGTGCCGCTGCTCGTTTCCCACAGATGCCAGCCGGACAGGTGCGTCCGGAAGGTGCCGAGGTCGTCGATGCGGATCGCGACGTCGGTGTCCTCGTGCCGGCGCGCCGCGGCTCCGGCCCGGGCGGCCCGGCCCCCGGCGATCCACCATCGCACCGAAGCCGCCGGGAACAGCTTCGCCACCTGAGCCGGCGGCAGCGGATCCCACCGACCATACAGCGCCTGGAACGTCTCCTCGTCCAGGTCGTTGACGGCCCTGGCGAAGGCATCACCCACCGGGCCAGTCTGCCGCACCCGGGCCGGCCCCGGGACGGTCATGCGCCGGGGCGGCGGTTTGCGGTCGCGCGCGTCACTGCTCCCGCACGGTGCGGGTGCCGAGCGGCAGCAGCGAGATGGGGATGATCTTGAAATTGGCGATGCCGATGATCGTCAGGCAGAGCAGCACCCCCGGTCGTCAGGTGACCGATCGCCAGCCACCAGCCGAACAGGATGATCCAGATGATGTTGCCGATCAGCGCGCCCGCTCCGGCACCGCGCCGTGGCTCGATCGTCCGGCCGAACGGCCAGAGCACATAGTTCGCGATGCGGAAGGCGGCGATGCCGAACGGGATGGTGATGATCAGAACGCAGGCCAGGGCGCCGGCCACGGCGTAGAGGATCGCCAGCCACAGGCTGCAGAGCACGAGCCAGATGACGTTCAGGATCGCCCGCATCATATCTCCCCGGCCCGTCCACTCTGCGTCGACTATGCCCGCCAGGCAGGCGTTTCAGTCGGGCCTTGGGCGCCGCGTAACACATGGCCAGGCACCCGGGTGGGGTCACGCGCCTGCTGACCGCCGGAGATCTCGCAGCACCTGGCGGGCCCGGAATCCGGTCAGGCCGGCCATTGACAGGGACCGGATCCGGCTGTTTAGATTTTGAATCTAAAATTTATTTGTCGGCGCTCAGAGCGTTCGGCCTGCTCGAGAGGGGTCAGACCATGATCAAATGGCGACGCGCGTCGGCGCTGGCGGCGATCACGATGACGGCAGCGCTCACCGTGGCAGCCTGCAGCAACCCGGGGAGCGGCAGCAGCGGCTCAGCGAGCGGCGGCAGCGGCTCGAGCTCTCCCTCCGCCAGCGGAGGCTTCGGCAACTCGTCCAGCACGACCAGCGTCGCGGAGGACACCGCGCTGCACAGCGCGCTTCCCGCCTCGGTGCGCAGCGCCGGGAAGCTGACCATCGCCACGATCGACTCGCAGCCGCCGTGGGCGATTCCGTCCTCGAACCCCACGGCCTTCACCGGCGCGGCCAATGACTTCATCAACGCGATGTCGAAGCTGCTCGGGATCAGGATCGACCGTGTCGCCGTGCCGGCGCTGGCCTCGATCATTCCCGGCATCCAGGCCAAGCGTTACGACTTCGCGCTCGGCCCGGTCGGCGACACCGCCGCCGGTGAAGGCCAGGTCGACTTCGTCGACTGGGTCAAGGAGCAGGTCGTGTTCGCCGTGCCGAAGGGCAACCCCAAGCACCTGACCGGGCTGAGCACAACGTGCGGGCTGCGGATCGGCGTGATCGCCGGCGGTGAGTCCGGGCCCATCCTGCAGGCCCAGTCCAAGAAGTGCGTGGCGGCCGGGAAGAAGGCCGTCACCGTCCAGGACTACTCCGAGCAGCCGCAGGCGATCCTGGCCGTGCAGTCTGGCCGGTCGGACGCGTACTTCTCCTCGCGGGCCCTGCTGACCTACTACGTGCACCAGTCGCACGGCGGCCTGACACTGGCCGCGACCGATTCGTCCAACGGCTACCCGGCCGACTTCTACCAGGGTGCGGTATTCCCGAAGAGCTCGACGCAGCTGCGCGACGTGATCCTGAAGGCGTTCGTCGAACTGAAGAAGGACGGCGCGTACAACGCCATCCTTAAGAAGTGGGGCCTGGGCTACATGAGCATCAGCAACTTCGGGGTCAACCTGGTCGGCGCCGGCACGTGACATGGCCGAGCCCAGGCAACCGGAGAGTGCAGCTCGGCAATGACGAACTCACAACCCACTGACGCCCAGGCCGCCGCACGCACCCCGAGCGATGCGGCGGCCGGGGATCCAGCCACCGCCGCACTCCCGGTGCGGAAGAAGCGCAAGCCGGGCCAGTGGCTCGCGGCGGCCGTGGCGCTGGTCCTGCTCGCCCAGCTGGTCCACATGATCACCAGCAACTCCCGCTTCCAGTGGGGCGTGGTCGGCCAGTGGTTCCTGTCCGTGTCGGTGATGAAGGGCCTGTGGGTGACGATCCAGCTCACCGTCATCTGCATGGCACTCGGCTGCGTGCTCGGGGTGCTGATCGCGACATGCAGGCTGTCCAGCAACTGGCTGCTGCGGTCGCTGTCCGCCGTCTACGTGTCGGTGCTGCGTTCCGTGCCGCCGCTGGTCCAGCTGATCTTCTGGTACAACCTGGCGGCATTGCTGCCGCGGCTGTCCCTCGGCGTGCCGTTCGGCCCGGAACTGGTCGGCTGGCAGGTCAACTCGCTCATCACCCCCTACACCGCGGCAATCCTCGGCCTCGGGCTCGGCGAGGCCGCGTTCATGGCCGAGATCGTGCGCGGCGGGATACTGTCCGTCCCGGTCACCCAGTCCGAGGCGGCCGCGGCACTGGGCATGGGGAAAGGGCGGGTCTTCGGCCGGATCGTCCTGCCGCAGGCGATGCGGGCCATCATCCCGGCGACGGGCAACCAGGTGATCAACATGGTGAAGGCCACCTCGCTGGTCAGCACGATCGCCATGTCCGACCTGCTGTACAACGTCGAGGCCGTCTACAACCGCACGTTCCAGACGATCCCGCTACTGCTGGTCGCCTGCCTGTGGTACCTCATCGTCACGACGGTGCTGTACGTGCTGCAATCCATGGTGGAAGCGCATTACCAGCAACGGCCGATGGCGCTTTCCTGGTCGGGGGCGATGGACGCGATCGTGTTCTGGAACCGGGCCAATAAGCGCGCGACCAAGGTCACCGAGGTGTCGTCATGACCGCAGCCGGAACCCAGCGGGCCCGGGGCAGCCGGGCCGGTGAGCCGCTGGTCCGGCTGACCGGCATCGTCAAGCACTTTGGCCGGGTCCAGGTCCTGCGCGGGGTCGACCTCGAGGTCTGGCCGGGCGAGGTGGTGGTCGTCATCGGTCCCTCCGGCTCGGGCAAGACCACGCTGTTGCGGTCGATCAATCACCTGGAGGAGGTGGACGGCGGTTCCGTCGTGGTCGACGGGCAGATGGTCGGCTATCAGCTCAGCCGCCACGGGAACCGGCTGCACCCGTCCGGCAGCAGGCAGATCGCCCGGGTCCGCAGGGACATCGGCATGGTGTTCCAGTCCTTCAACCTGTTCCCGCACATGACGGTGCTGGAGAACATCATCGAGGCGCCGGTCAAGGTGCGGCGGGAGTCGCGGCGGGAGGCCGCCGCCCACGCGAAGGAACTGCTCGACCGGGTCGGGCTCGCACACAAGGGCGACGACTACCCGCGCCAGCTGTCCGGCGGGCAGCAGCAGCGGGTGGCGATCGCCCGCGCGCTCGCCATGCGGCCGAAGCTGATGCTGTTCGACGAGCCGACCAGTGCGCTCGACCCGGAACTCGTCGGCGACGTGCTGCTTACGATGAAGGACCTGGCCGACCAGGGCATGACCATGATCATCGTCACTCACGAGATGGGGTTCGCGCGTGACGTGGCCGACCGGGTGCTGTTCATGGACGGCGGCGTCGTGGTCGAGAGCGGATCGCCGGAGGAGGTGCTCAACAATCCGAAGAACCAGCGAACGCGCGAATTCCTGAGCCGGGTGCTCCGCTAGCACCGACCGGAAAACACGCCCTGCAGAACCTGGTCCATGGCTCTACCGAGCTGAACACGGAGCTTTGATGGCACACTCTTTCCTGGCCCACCTGGAGTGCCCGCGCTGCGGCCGCACCCACGACGCCGACCGGCTCACCGGCCTGTGCCCGTGCGGCAGCCCGCTTCTGGCCCGGTACGACCTTGATGGTGTCAGGTCCGCGATAACCCCCGCCGCGCTGGCCGCACGCCCGGCCACGCTCTGGCGTTACCACGAGCTGCTCCCGGTGCGCGAGCCCGGGAACATCGTCGGCTTCGGCGAGGGCATGACGCCGCTGCTGCCGCTGCCCCGGCTCGCCGCCCGGGTCGGCGTGCGGGAACTGTGGATGAAGGACGACGGCCAGCTGCCCACCGGGACGTTCAAGGCCCGCGGCGCCGCCGTCGGGGTATCCCGCGCCGCCGAGCTTGGTGTCCGGTCGGTGGCCATGCCCACCAACGGCAACGCCGGCGCCGCGTGGTCGGCCTACTGCGCTCGTGCGGGCCTGCGCTGCCTGATCGTCATGCCGGTGGATGCGCCGGAGGTCACCCGGGCCGAGTGCGCGGCGGTCGGCGCGGAACTGCACCTTGTCGACGGCCTGATCGGCGACGCCGGCCGCCTGGTTGGCCAGGCGGTGGCAGCCGACGAGACCCTGTTCGACGCGTCCACGCTGAAGGAGCCCTACCGGATCGAGGGCAAGAAGACCATAGGCCTGGAGATCGCCGAACAACTCGGCTGGTCTCTGCCGGATGTCATCCTGTGCCCGGCGGGTGGCGGCGTGGGGCTCATCGCCATCTACAAAGCCGTGCTGGAGCTGCGGGAACTTGGCTGGATCGATGGTGTCCTGCCCCGGCTGGTCGCCGTGCAGGCGGCCGGCTGCGCCCCGATCACCGCAGCCTTCGAGGCCGGTGCGCGGGAGTCGCAGGCCTGGCCGGACGCGAAGACGGTCGCGTTCGGGGTCACGGTGCCCAAGCCGCTCGGCGACTTCCTCGTCCTGGACGCCGTGTACGCGACGGGTGGCACCGCGGTGGCGATATCCGACGAGGACATCCTGGCCGCCGGGAGCGAGGTCGCGCAGCTCGAGGGCACGTTCGTCTGCCCGGAGGGTGCGGCCTGCTTCGCAGCAGCCCGGCAACTGGCCGAGGATGGCTGGTTGTCGCCCGGTGATTCGGTGGTGGCACTCAACACCGGAGCCGGGCTAAAGTACCCCGACACCGTCGCCGTGGCTCCCCCGACCGCCCGGCCCGACGGCGCACTCGCCCGTTACGAAGTGCAGCACCGTGTCGGCTAGCACACCAGGAGTCAGGCCGCAGCCGGGCGACCCTGGCGGCGGCCTGCCCGATCGCACGGTGCAGCGCGCCACCCTGGCCGACCACGCCTACCGGCAGCTGCGCGCGGCGATCGTCAGCCGCGAGCTGAAACCCGGCGAGAAGCTGGTGGTCCGGCCGCTGGAAGAGCGGCTGCAGCTGTCACCGACGCCGATCAAGGCCGCGCTCATCGCCCTGGAGCGGGAAGGCTTCATCACCTCGGTCCCGCACCGCGGGTTCTTCGTCACCGAGGTCACCGCGGAGGACATGCAAGAGATCTACGAACTGCGCGAGGCGCTGGAGGCGATCGCCGCGCGCAAGGCGGCCGAGCGCACCGACAGAGAAGCGCTCGCGGACCGGCTCAAGACGCTGCTGGACCAGCAGTTCGATCGGGTCGAGGCCGGGGACCTGGTGGCCTACAGCGACCTTGACCTCGACTTCCACCGCGCCATCTGGGCATCCGCGTCGAACCGGCGGCTGCTCAGCGCGGTGGAGAACCTGGTCGCCCAGGTCCGGTTCGGCTCCGGCACCTCCTCCAGGCTCGAGGGCAGGCTGCCGAAGGCGCTCCGCGAGCACGTGGCCATCATCGCCGCGATCCGCAACGGTGACGCCGCGGTGGCCGCCGAGAAGTCCCGGCAGCACGTCCGCCTCTCCGGTGAGGCCTTCGCCCAGTATTTCGCCCGCCAGGACGGCCAGACCTGAAAGGAATCCATCATGCTGCCTGTGCTCCGCCTCCACGGAAGCCCGTATGAGCAGGGCGTCCAGCAAGGCGAGGCGGTCGGCCCCCAGATTGCGAGAAACTGGGGTCAGATCCGAACCCTCATCGAGTCGCTGATCGACGGGCGGGACGACTGGTACCGCGGCCTGGTCGGCCGTAACCGCGGCTTCATCGCCCAGACCGACCCGGACACCATCGAAGAACTCACCGGCATCGCCGACGGCTCCGGGATGCCGCTCGACGACGTGCTCGCCATGAACCTGCCCATGTACACGTCGCTGCGCCGGGCCCGGATCATCGAGGAGTGCAGCGTCTACGGCGCGAGCAGTTCGGTCACTCGCGACGGCCGCAGCTACCTGCTGAAGACCCGCGACCAGCCGGTGGACCAGTTCCAGTTCGAGCACGTCGTCGCCTACCGAGCCTACCGCGACGGCCACCGGATCGTCGAGGTGAACGCCGCGGGGATCATCACCAACCCGGGCAGCGGTATCAACGACGCCGGGCTGGCCGTCGGGACGGCCGGCTCGTGGTCCAAGCAGCACATGGACATCCACCTGGCCGACCTCGGGAAGGCGCACGCCATGCCGGACATGCACTACCTGCTCCGGCATGCCGAGAACGTTACCGAGGCACACGAGGTGCTGCGCGAGACACCGCGGCTGGCCGGGATGAACATCATCGTCGCCGACCGCGACGGCGCGATCGGGACCGTCGAGGTCACGCACGACGACGCGATACTCACCCTCGCCGACGACGGGATCAGCGCGATCACCAACCACTACCTCCACCCGGGCCTCCAGGCGCTCAACGACCCGGCGGAGAAGAATCCGTCCTCGCACATGCGCTACAAGACGATCACCGGCTGGCTGCGGAAACGGCGCGGGGACATCACCGCCCAGGACATGCTGCGGCTGTCGATGGACCACACCAACGGCCCGCAGAACTCGGTATGCCGGCACGCGCCGGACGGCACGGGCTCCACCACCCGGTACATGAGCCTGATGACGGTCGAGGACTTCGAGACTTGGACGTTCTGCGACAACCCCTGCCGGATGGCCCTGGTCGTGCGGGCGGGGGAAGACGACGTGGCAGGCGAGACGGCCGGCCTGGCCTACGAGGGAGCGGCGCAGTGAAGACATTGATCGAAGGCGGGCGCATCGTCACCGGCGACGGCAGCACCGACCGGCCAGGAAACCTGTGGCTCGACGGTGACCGGATCACCGCCGTCGACTGGGATGACACCCCGGCCGAGCCGGATGTCGGGGTCCGGATCGACGCCCGCGGCTCGGTGGTGATGCCGGGTGTGATCAACAACCACGCGCACGGCTGCTCCTACGGCCCGCTGTTCCCCAGCGCCGCCCCCGCGCTACCGCGCGACAAGGTCCGTGCGAATCTCGACCGGCACCTGATGCAGGGCGAGACCACCACGCTGAACGTCTGCGGCCTCACCACGCCCGATGAAGTGGCGGCCGCGGCCGACGGGCACCCGCTGCGGGTGGCCGCCAGCACCGGGCACTTCGCGCCGACGGTCGCCGCGGCGCAGGCCGTCGACGGCGCCGGGTTGTCGGAAAAGCACATCGCGATGACCGCGGAGGCCGCCGTCGCCGCGGGCGCCGTCGCGATCGGCGAGATCGGCAGCGGGCACACCCTGGGCGGCGGCGGCCAGGATTACAAGTACATTCCGGAGCGGGTGAAGCAGGCGACCGGGATCGACATCGGCGTCGACATAGCGCGCGGGCTCAAGCTGACCGTTCTCGCCGGGCGGTACGGCGGCGTCGAGGGCGAGGACCTCGAGACGGTCATGGAGCGAGGCGGGCTGACCGGGGTGATCAGCGTCGATGAGCTGCGCACGCTCATCTCCGACACCGTGATGCCGCCGATCGCGCACGCGCTGGACGAGTTCCCGCTGGCGACTAAGTTCGCCGCGGAAAGCGGCCTGCCGGTGATGTTCCACAGTTCGTCTGTGTCCCGCGACGCCTTGCTGGCGGTGGCCCGTGAGTACGCGGGCAAGGCCACCCTCGTGGCCGGGCACGCCAACCACAACACCTACACGGTGGACGACTCGGTGGCCACGGCGCGGCAGCTGCGCGAGCTCGGGGTGGTCCTCGACGTTTCCACCCTCGACGGCGTGCTCACCCGGTGGCGCAACGACATGGACCGCACCGAAGCGCTGGCGTCGGAGGGCCTCATCGACACGATCTCCACCGACTACGCCAACGGGCACTGGGACAGCATCCTCGAAGGCATTCACTACCTGGTCAGCCACAAGTTCTGCGCACTGGCCGGCGCGGTGGCCATGGCCACCGGCAACGTCGCCCGCAACTACCAGGCGCTGGCGGGCGACCGGGGGCTGCTGCAGGCCGGCAAGCTCGCCGACGTGGTCATCGCCGACGCGGTGAACCCGGGCCGGGTGCAGACCGTGCTGATCGGCGGCGAGGTCGTCGTCCGGTCCGGCTGGCCGCAGTGGTCACGCGCCGCATGACACCCGCGCCAAACCGGCAGGACCAGCCCACAACGGAAGGGATCAGATGAAGGTAGTGGTTGTCGGAGCCGGGGTCATCGGCACCAACATCGCGTACAAGCTGGCCCAGGCCGGTGCGCAGACCGTGCTGGTCGAGGCGGGCACTCCCGGTGCCGGGGCCTCGGCGACGAGCTACGCGTGGCTGAACTCCAACAACGTCGACCATCCGCAGTATCACCCGCTGCGGGTGCTCGGCATGGCCGCCTACCGCCACCTGGCCACCGAACTAGGCTCCGGCGGCTGGCTGCACGAGATCGGCAATCTGCACCTCGCGTTCACCAGCGGCGCCGCGCATGCCCTGGAGGCCAAGGTCGCGCGCAAGCAGGCCCAGGGCTACCCTGCGGAACTGCTGTCGGTGGGCGAGATGACCCGGCTGGAGCCGGCGCTCGGCCAGCTGCCGGACAAGCCCGCCGCGGTGGCCTACTACCCGGCTGAGGGCTATGTGGACACCACCACGCTGATCGGCGACCTGCTGCACGCGTTCCGCGAGCTGGGCGGCACCCGGGTCCGCGTCCGGGCCAACAAACTCCTCCGCGACGCCAGCGGTCACGTCACCGGGGTCAGCACCGGTGACGGCGATATCACCGCCGACAAGGTGGTGGTCTGCACCGGCTCGGACACCGGGCTGCTGCGCAGCGCCGGCGTGCAGCTGTCGCTGCGCGGCAAGGTTGGCGCCAGCGTGATCACCCGGCCGCTGCCCGTCCGGTTGTGCACGCTGATCCACTTCCCCAACCTCAGCGTCCGGCCGGACGGCAATGGGCGCATCGTGATCCGGTCCAAAGACGTGGACGAGCGGGTCGACACCGCCATGATGACCCTGGACGAGGCGTCGGTCTGCGAGCTGGCCGGCCGGGCCCGCTCCCTGCTGGGCCTGGACGGGTTCGACATCGGCGTCGAGGAGGTGCGGGTCGCGTTCCGCCCCCGGCCGCCGGACGGCTTCCCCATCGTCGGGCCGGTTCCTGGTGTTCCAGGCGCCTACCTCGTCTGCACGCACAGCGGGGTCACCGTGGGGGCCATCGTCGGGCGGCTGGCCGCCCGCGAGCTGCTCGCCGGAACCGACGAGCCGCTGCTGGCCGCGTTCCGCGCAGACCGGGCGATCACCTCCGCCGAGGACGACTTCGAAGCCGAGTCGCCGGAGCCGACCGTGCCGTAGCGGGCAGGTCGCAGCGGGCAGCTGGCCAGCTGGTGGCCGTGGTCACAGCTGTTAATCAAATGTGTCCTGGTGGTTTCGGGGTGCAGCCGGCGATGGGTTACGGTGTCCCAATCGCCGCGACGATGACGTCGCGCCCCTGGAGGCTGGCATATGCATATCAATGCTGGTGACACTGCCTGGATGCTGACCTCGACCGCCCTGGTCATGTTCATGATGCCGGGGCTGGCATTCCGGCTGCCGGAGGTCAGCGCCACCGTGGTGCGGCTGCTCACTCCCGGTCAGGTGCTCGCGCTCGCCAGCGCGATGCCCAGCCGGTGTGCGTTGCTCGTCCTGCTCGGCGCTGGCGCCGGGCTCCGCCAGGGTGAGGCGTTCGGGCTCGAGCTCGACCGGATCGACGCGCGGGCCGGGATCATCACCGTTGACCAGCAGGTCGTCGTCGTGGAACGCCGCCCGGTGCTAGCCCGAACTTCCCCTGAGCCCTGGGTGCCGAGGGTCCCGTTGCGCCTGTGACCAGGCATGACATGACGGTACGTGCTTCTGACAGTAGTCATGTATATCGGCGTGTCTTAGCCAGTTTACGTGTATAAACAGGCTAAAGTAGAAGTCATGTACATAACCAGGGTGCCGAACCGGGGCTCCCCGCCGGCGGTGCTGCTGCGCGAAAGCTACCGCGAGCACGGCAAGGTCAAGAACCGCACCCTGGCCAACCTGTCGTCCTGGCCGGAGGCCAAGGTGGAGGCCCTGGCGCGGGCGCTGAAAGGCCTGCCCCCGGCCGGGCTAGAGGACATGATCGAGGTCACCCGCAGCCTGCCGCACGGGCACGTGGCCGCGGTGCTGGGCACGATCCGCGCGCTGGGCCTGGAGGAGCTGATCAGCCCGGAGCGGTCGCGGCAGCGGGACCTGGTGGTCGCGATGATCACCGCGGCGGTGATCGACGGGTCCTCCAAGCTGGCCACCGCGCGGGGGCTGCGCGCCGAGACCGCGGCCAGCTCGCTGGGCGGGCTGCTCGGGCTGGAGTCCTGCGACGAGGACGGCCTGTACGCGGCGATGGACTGGCTGCTGCCCCGGCAGGGCCAGATCGAGGACGCCCTGGCCGCCCGGCACCTGCACGACGGCACGCTGGTGCTGTATGACGTATCCTCGGCCGCGTTCGAGGGCCGGACATGCCCGCTGGGGGCGATCGGCCACCCCCGCGACGGGGTGCGCGGCCGGCTGCAGATCGTCTACGGGGTGCTCACCACGGCTGAGGGCATCCCGGTCGCGGTGCAGGTGTTCAAGGGCAACACCGGTGACCCGGCCACCCTCGCCGATCAGGTGAAGAAACTCAAGCAGCGGTTCGGGCTGGCCCACGTGGCCCTGGCCGGCGACCGGGGGATGATCACCAAGGCCCGGATCAAAGACGACCTCAAGCCCGCCCAGCTGGACTGGGTCACCGCGCTGCGCGGCCCGGCGATCAAGGCGCTGATGGCCGCGGGCGCCATCCAGCCCACGCTGTTCGATGACACCGGCATGGCCGAGATCACCTCCCCGGACCACCCCGGGGAGCGGCTGATCGCCTGCTGCAACCCGTTCCTGGCCGCCGACCGGGCCCGCAAGCGCGCCGAACTGCTGGCCGGCACCGAGGCCGAGCTGGAAAAGATCGCCGCCAGGACGCGGCAGACCCGCCGCCCGCTGCGCGGCAAGGACGCCATCGCCCTGGCCGTCGGCAAGGTGATCAGCAAGAAGAAGGTCGCCAAGCACTTCACCGTGGACATCACCGATGACGGCCTGTCCTGGCAGCAGGACGAGCAGAAGATCGCCGAGGAGGCGGCCCTGGACGGCATCTACGTGATCCGCACCAGCCTCCCGCCAGACGTGCTCGGCGCCGGCGGCGCGGTGGAATCGTACAAGGCGCTGGAAAACGTCGAGCGGGCCTTCCGCGGCCTGAACACCGACCTGCTGATCCGCCCCATCCGTCACCGGCTCGAAGACCGGGTCAAGGCCCACGTGCTGATCCGGCTGCTCGCCTGCTACGTCACCTGGCACATGCAACAGCGGCTCGCGCCGATGCTGTTCAAAGACGACGACCTGCCCGCCGCCCGCGCCACCCGGCCCAGCCCGGTCGCCCCCGCCCGCCGCTCACCCTCGGCGATAGCCAAGGACGCCACCAAGCACACCCCCGGCGGCGCGCCGGTGCACAGCCTCGCCACCTTGCTGGACGACCTGGCGACCATCGCCGCCAGCCGCATCCAGGCCCCCGCAGGCCTGCCCGCCTTCACCGTCATCACCACCCCCACCCCGCTCCAGCGGCGCGCCTTCGAGTTCCTCGGGGTTTCCCACCGCCTCGGGTACCCGTAGTCAGCCAGCATCAGATCACCGCTCGTTTCCGCAGGCCAGCGCCGCACTCGATCCAAAGTGGGGGGAAGTTCGGACTAGCGTCGCCCAAGACTTCCGCGTCGCTTCGCGACGTGCCCATGCTGCGGTTCCTGCTCGACGCGGTGACCAAGCACGTCGAGAAGCTCGGCCTCGACGACCATGACGTGCGTCGACCTGTACGGCCACCTGGTCCCCGAGGCCACCGGCCGCGCTCGTGACGCGCTGGACAAGGCGTTCGGCCGGGCCAAGACCAATGTGCCCTAAATGTGCCCTGATTGACCGAGACGCTATGTTGCGTCCCAGCTCGCAGCGGCAGATGAGGGGTGAGCCGGCCTGTAGGCCGGGTTCTGTGCCCCCGCTGGCGCGGGGCGGCGGTCATCCATCTGGGACTGCCGTTGCCGGCAGCCTCGTGCGGTCTACCCGCGAGCATCGGGCGGGCCACCCTCGACCGCTCGCGCAGGGAGCCGCGGCTCCCCTCTTGACCTTGCTCCGGGTGGGGTTTACCGAGCCGCCGCAGTCACCTGCGGCGCTGGTGGTCTCTTACACCACCGTTTCACCCTTACCCCCGCGCCGCGGCGGGCGCGGAGGCGGTTTGCTTTCTGTGGCACTGTCCCGCGGGTCACCCCGGGTCGGTGTTACCGACCACCCTGCCCTGCGGAGCCCGGACCTTCCTCACCGGGCACGGGGCCCGGCGCGACCGCCCGGCCGACTCACCCTGCCATAAGGATACGCCGGCGCGGCGGCGGCCGCCCGCATCCGGCTGGCCTGCCACCCGGAACGGCCGGTGGTGCGTGGGCCAGCCCGGCGCGGGGCATACGGGGGAAGCGGAGCGGACGGCGGGAAGCGGCCCTGCGAACAGGAACATCTACGATCCTGGCTTGACCGGAGGGAGCCTCGTGACCGAATCGACCGGTGTCCGCCCGGACGGCCGCAGGCCGGCGGCCGACGTGGCGGCCGCCATCCGCGAGGCCGTCCTCCGCGGCGACTACGCCCCGGGGCAGCGGCTCATCGAAGCCGCCGGGCACCAGACGGCCGCGTTGCTCATCGAGCGGCTGCGCGGTCAGATCGCCCGGCACCAGTTCCGGCTCGCGTTCCGGCCTGGCCGGCCGGCCCGGTCGCTGAGCCAGCACCTGGGACCATCGAGGCGATCGCGAACCGCGATCCGGCCGCCGCCGAGGCAGCCATGCACGAGCACCTCGATGACGTGCTCCGCGCGCTGCGCAGCCTGGACCAGGCAGACGCCGGCAGCCAGACGCCGCCGGACTGCCGACGATCGCCCCGCGGCTGCAGCCCCGGCCCCTAGCCGAGGTGGCCGGTGTCGTTGAACGACCGCAGCACCGCAGGCCCGTCCGCGTACCAGTCGATCTCGCACAGGGCCGCCACATCGAGGTGCATCCGGTGCAGGGCCGCGGGCGGGGCCAGCAGCGCCGCCGCGACGAGCGTCTTGATCGGCGTGACGTGGCTGACGATCAGCACCGTCTGGCGCCCGAAGCCGGCAAGCACCCGGTGCAGCGCGGCGGTGACCCGCTCGCTCACCTCGGCCAGGCTCTCCCCGCCGGGCGGTGCCGCGGCGGGGTCGGCCAGCCACGCGCGCAGCTCCGCGGGCCAGCGCCGCCGCACCTCGGCGAACGTCAGCCCCTCCCACGCGCCGAAGTCGGCCTCGCGGAAGCCTTCGTCCGTGGCGATGGCAGCACCGGTCGCGGCTGCCACCTCCTGCGCCGTCCGCGCCGCCCGCCGCAGCGGAGACGTCACGATCACGCCGAGGCCGGCCGGCGCCAGCCGCTTGGCGGCCGCGGCCGCCTGCTGCACGCCCGCGTCGGTGAGCGGAACGTCGGACCTGCCCGCGTACCGCTTCTGCACCGACATCGGCGTCTGGCCGTGCCGCAGCAGGAGCGTGACCGTCGGCTCGGCCGAGACGGGCATCCAGCTGGACCGGGCGGACACCCTACAGGCCCGACTCCGGCGTGCGGACCAGGATGCGCCGGCACTCCTCGCACCGCAGCACCTCGTCCGGCGCGGAGTCCCTGATCCGGTTCAGGTCGACGGTACTGAGACTGACGTGGCATCCCTCGCAGCGGCCGCGCCGCAAGGCCGCGGCGCCGACGCCGCGCGAGCTGCGGATCTGCTCGTACAGCGCCAGCAGGTCGGCAGGCACCTCGGCGGCGACGCCGCTGCGCCGGTCGGCCGCCTTGCCCGCCTGCTCGTCGATCTCCTTGACGGCCGCATCCCTGCGGGCCGCGACCGCCGCCGTTTCCCCGCCCAGGCTGGCGCGCTCGGCGCTCAGCTCGTCACGCCTGCTGACCAGCGCCTCCCGGCGCTCCATCAGCTCGAGCACGATCTCCTCGAGATCGCCTTGCCGGCGGCGCAGCGACTCGATCTCGGCCTGCAGGCTCGCCAGCTCGCGCGCGGCCGAGACCTGGCCGGCGTCCAGCCTGGCGCGGTCCCTGTCGATCCTGGCCCGGACCTGGTCCACGTCGCGCTCGGCCCGGGCCTGCTCCCGCTCCAGGTCGCCGAGCTCGGTCTCGGCGGCCACGAGGGCATCCCCGACCTCCTGGGCCCGCGCCTGCAGCCGGGCCAGCTCGGCGACCTCCGGGAGGCTGCGGCTGCGGTGCTCGAGGCGGGCCAGCTCGGCGTCGAGGTCGGCCAGTTCCAGGAGCCGGAGCTGACTTTGCGGTGCTGCCTTCACGCCTCTCAACGTACCGCGCCCCGCGCAGCTGCCAGGGATTGTCCCCCCGGCGACAGGGCCGTGGTAGACCTGGCGCCATGGAGATCCCTCGTGTCAGCCGGCCCTACATGCCCGGGTACGGCATCGCCGGGCCGGAGGAAGGAAGCGGGCTGCTGCACTGGTCCTGGGCGGCCGAGCGGCTGTCGTCCGCCCGGAACTACTGGGTCGTGACCGTATGGCCGGACGGCCGCCCGCACGTCATGCCGGTCTGGGGCATGTGGGACGACAGCACGCTCTGGTTCACCAGCAGCGCGCGCTCCCGCAAGATCCGCAACCTGACCGCGGACCCGCGCTGCTGCGTGACCACCGAGGACGCCTCGGACCCCGTGGTCATCGAGGGCGTCGCGCACATCCCGACGGAACCAGCCGTCCTGCAGCGGGTCATCGACCTGATGAACGCCAAGTACCGGACCGACATCGGGGCCGATTTCCTCGCCCCGGACAAGAACGTGGCGGTCGGGGTCCGGCCGCGCCGCGTGTTCAGCCTGCGGGCCGGCGATTTCACCGGTTCCCCGACCCGCTGGATCTTCGAGGAATAGCGCACCGCAGCGCGAGGGATCTCCGGGGAGCGGTGCGCCCGGAGCGCGCGAGCCCGCACTGCACGGGAGAGAGGCAACCGGGGCGGAGGGCGATCGGGCCGATCAGGGGCGGACGGCGATCGGGCCGATCAGGGGCGGACGGCGATCGGGGCGGCGAGCCAAGAGGTAATCACAGCGCAAGACTTGGCACGCCGACCACGGGCCGGCCGGGGGTAGCGTGGGAGATAACCCATCGACCTGCGGTGAACCCGATATGACTCAGCCGTCCGATGCCCCCGGCGGCCAGCCCTCGCGCCCGGCCGTGCCCGCCTGGATCGCAGCCGCCGCCGGTGTGCTCGCCGGCGCGGCCGCCATGGGCACCGCCCAGCTCGCCGCGGGCCTCACCGTGCCGCAGGCCTCGCCGACGCTGGCGGTGGGCCAGGCCGCCATCGACCTGACGCCCCAGGCCGTCAAGAACTGGGCCATCTCGGAGTTCGGCGCCGACGACAAGACCGTGCTGCTCGGCGGCATCCTGGTGATCCTCGCCGTGTTCTCGGCCGCGATCGGGATGGTCGCGGTCCGGCGGCTGGCGCTGGGCATGTCCGGGCTGGCGGTCTTCGCGGGCATCGGCCTGGCGGCCGCGCTGACCAGGCCGACGGCGACGCCGGTCTACGCCGTTCCCGCGCTGGCGGGCGCGGCTGCGGGCGCGTTCGCGCTGAGCCGGCTGGCCCGCGCCGCCGCCGCGACGGCAGCCAGGCCGGCCGCGGCAGCCAGGCCGGCCGCGGCAGCCAGGCCGGCCGCGGCAGCCAGGCCGGCCGCGGCAGCGGGGCCGGCCGCACCCGGTGCCGGGCCGCGCCCCGCCGGTGACGCGGACCGGCTATCCCCGGCCCGTGCCGGGGGCGCGCCGGGCGACGGCGGGACCCTGCTCGCCCCGGCCGGCCTTCCCGCGCCGGGGGCCTCTTTCACCTTCCTGCCCAACCCCGAGGATC
>Ga0209061_1002015_pt1 | contig 28646 bp, 27 predicted proteins | sample Coa_R1_10_FD_187157 | JGI IMG/M metagenome (GOLD analysis project Ga0209061, IMG submission 187157) | Surface soil microbial communities from Centralia Pennsylvania, which are recovering from an underground coalmine fire - Coalmine... | ecosystem: Environmental > Terrestrial > Soil >... | reverse complement strand
GTGGATTGTAGTGCATAGGATCGTCAGCTGTTGTCAACCCCTCACCGTGACCGCGAAGGTCGAGCGCGACGGCGCGATGATGCTGCCCGAGATGTGGGGGCGAAGAGGTCAGGTGACGTCGGCTGCAGAGCAGACCGTGGAGCAAGGGGACGGAGAGCGTCCCCGCGCCTTGCTCCTCGTGGGCGATCTGGAGGCCATCGTCCGGACGACCCTAGACGCTGGCTCCGATGGACCGGGGCTCGCTGGATGTCGGGGCGGACCAAAGGGCGATCAGCTGCTCGGTCGTGGTCAGGTCCTCGGGGGCGAGCAGGGCCTTGAACGTGGGCAGGCAGGCCTCGGTCATCGCCGGGGTGTTGTTGCCGATGGCATCCTGCGCCACGATCACGAAGAAGTCCTTCTCGATGGCGTCGCGCACGGTCGACTCCACGCAACCCGAGGCCGCCACCCCAACGGTGACGATCGAGCGGATGTCATGGGCCCTCAGCAGGTTCTCGAGGTTCGTCCCCTGAAAGCAGCTCCGCCGGGTCTTCTCGAAGACCACGTCCCCTGGCTGCGGCGTCAGCTCGTCGATGATGCGGTGGCCCCACGTCCCACGCATGCACTGGATGGGCTCGAAGCCGTAGCGAAGGTTGTCGGCCAACCAGACCGGTGATGCCAGTGAGCCGTCGGGGAGCTGCGTGACCATGCTGTAGAAGACCAGAACACCGGCCCGACGGGCCGCGTCGGCGAGCCGGCGGATGGGCCCGATGACGGCCTGGAAGCCCTCCAACATGGCCGTGCCGAAGGCTTTCCCGCAGACCCCCTCGTCGTGGACGAAATCGTTCTGCATGTCGACGATCAAGAGCGCCGTTCGTTGCGGGGGTAGGACCTTCTCATCGAGCTGGTCGAGCAGGATGTGGCCCATGTACCTACGTGCCATGACTCCTCCTAAGGGGTGATCGACCGTTCGGCACGGTGGTGATCCCGTCGGGTCGGCTGGGGCGAGCCGATCGCTGACACGGTTCCATACGTCGGGCTGGTGGAGGCCCGGCATCCCACGGCTCCAGGTGCGGGGCGGCCAGGGGGCATTGATGCACGATGGCGCACGTCCCTGGGCCAAGGTCGCTCGGGCGTCGCGGTGACGTTGTCGAGACCACCGCGCTCGGCCACGGAGCGATGCAGCGCCGGGGGAAGGCAGGCGGCCCCTGTCACCCAAGCCACCTCCCGGTCGGCCTGAGGGGGGGCCGTTCAGGTGCATCTCGCCGGCCTCCGCTGGACCGCCCGGGGCGACCCCCGAGCCTCCGCCCAGGGCGAGCGGCGTCCCCGCGCCGTTCGCGTCCTCATGCGTGCCTGGCTGCGGGTTCTGGGTCCGCCGGCACCCCGGGCAGCCCTACGACCCCGCTGCTCCGCGCCGTGGGCGCCCTCGCCACGGCACCGGGGTTGGCTTGGTCACGGCCGTCGCCATCCCCTGACCTCCGCCGACGCCCGTCGTCTCCAACCCGATGCTCCCGCCCAAGGTTCGGAGGTCGTTGAGCAGGGGGGGCACGATGCGGGCTCCGGCGGCGCCGGGCACGGAGCCCAGGGGGCCGGCGAGAAGGGCGACGGCTCGGCCAAGGCGTGTCTCCGCTCGGAGGCGCCGATCGCGGCCCCGACGGTTCGCCCCCTCGGGGGAGCGGCGACGATGTCGGGCGGGCGTCCTCCTTGAGTTGCAATCATTTCAATGATAGCGGCACGGTATGCTGCCTTGGGGCTGGACGTGGCAAGCCCGCAAGGCGCTGGCCGGGACGTCGTGGCCATTGCGTCAATGGGCCGATCGTCCGCGGTGGCGTGGTCGTCGCCGGCGGACGACGGTCCCACCGCCTCGCCGCTCGCCGGCGGAGGGCTGGTGATGATGCGGCGTTTCGATCCCGCCCCCTGCTCCAGCTCATCGGGCGTCATCGCGTCACTCGAGCATGATCACGTGAGGCGGACGGCCCCGATCGACGACATCCGGCCGGCTGAGGCTGCACCGGCCCGAGACGGCCACGTCCCATCGATGCAGGGGCGAGGGCCCGGGCTCAGGGCAGGATGTCCCGATCTTTCAGGGCCTGCTCGACACGTGTCGCCCAGTCGCTGAAGTCATGCATGGTCTCACCCAGGGTCTGGGTCGCTTGGTGAAGCCTCTCGACGGCATCCGCTCCGGCTCCTACTCGGCCGTCGAGGAGCTCAGTGACCCCGCGCAGCTCCTCCACCCTGGCCCGAATGGCCTCGGTGCGACGCCGAAGGTCCTCCACGGCCACTAGGGTCGTGTCGGCCAGCTCCGGCACGGTGAGGGGACCGAGCGTGATCGCGAAGTCCCCCCACAACGTCCGTTGGACGACAGCGCTGGCCACGAAGGCGCTCAAGAGCACCAGGATCAGCTCCAGGAGCGGCAATGCGGCGCCGGCCAGGAGCTGGTCTTGGACCCCGGCGGGTTGGACGACCGTCTCGGTCTGCCGTCGACCGTCGGGCAGGATCGTGCTGGTCTCCGTGATCGTGCAGGGTGGAGGCACCGGCTGACACTTGGCTGCCGTGGTCGAGGCCGACGTCGCTCGCACGGCTGGCACCACCACCAGCCAGACACCGATCACGAGCACGACCGCGAAGGTCCCAACGGCAGCCAGGGTGGGAACACGCAGGTCGAAGACGGGTTCCTGTTGCCTCACGGGGAGGATAGGGTAGGGGAGGTACGGTTGGGTGGCTTGCCGTGCCCCCCGTACACTATACGCATGGCGCCTCAGCTCCCGGAGAACTTCTTCGAAGAGATGCGCGAAGTGGCGGATCCTCTCCAACGGTTCCGGGGCGATGAGCGTGAGTCGGAGAGGGAGGCGCCGGAGGCAACCGGCTCGCCTGCCCAAGTCCCACCCCCCAGGCGTCTGGCTCCACTGGTCTTCAACGACGGCCTGCCGCAGGTCCTGGATCGTCTCAGCTGGTTGGCGAAACGCCGCCGCACCCGATCCTGAGCCCGAGCGGCGCGCCTCCGCTCGGATCGTCGGCGCGCGTCGAGAGCGCCCCTCCTCGGTCTTGTCCCGACGTTCCGTTCGTCCAGGCCGACCCCCACGACGGCAGCGGAGGCAGCAGGGTGGGAGGGCGGACGGTTCCTGCCCCCTGGTCGGGCCCAACCGTTGCGCCGCACGGCCACTCGGGACGGGCTACCTCATCCGCTTTGGCCAGGCCATGTCGTCCCCGCCGCCACCAATGGGGGGGAGGGCCCGACATCGAGGAGGACACGACCCGCCCGAGAGCAGGGAGCCGCCCAGCAGGCGCTCGACGCGGCGGGGCTGGAGGCCGAGGGCTCGCCAGACGCGGGAGATGGAGCGCGTCGACCCGTGGGTGGCGTCCTCGGGGCCTCCTCCGGGGGCGTCACGACACCGCCTTTCGATCTCGCCTGCGGCCATCGGTCGCTGGGCGTGCCCATCTCACAGGGCGCTGACGGCGGCCGAGGCGGCCGGGCGCGGGCCTCTCAGAATCGGTTGAGCCGCCAGCCCCCGTCGATCGGGATCGTGACCCCGGTGACCATGTCGAAGGCCGGGCTCAGCATCGATGCGATCAGCTCGGCCACCTCACGGCGGGTGACGAGGCGTCCCAGCGGGGTGTGCTGGATCGCCCTTTCCGCGAAGGTCGGGTCGTAGGCCGCGATGTCGGCTGCGCTCTCCGCGATCTGCCCTGGCGCGACCGCGTTCACCGTCACCTCCGGCCCCAGCTCGAGGGCGAGCTCCTCGGTGAGGACGATCACCGCCTGCTTGGCCAGGCCATAGATGGAGTGGTTGCGCAGGTAGGCCGAGCCCGCGGACACGTTCACGATCCGTCCCCAGCCTCGCTCTCGCATCCCTGGCGCGACCAGCCGGCTCGTGAGGTAGCAGGCCTTGACGTTGGTGCCCCAGATCCGGTCCCACTCCTCCACGGGGAGCTCGGTGTACGGGGTCATGGAGAAGGGCCCCGCGTTGTTGACCAGGACGTCGATCCCTCCTCCCAGCCGCTCAACGGCCTCGGCCACCACCCTCGGGACGGAGTCGGGATCCGACACGTCTCCGCCGACGGCCACATGGCGGCGCCCGGTGGCCGCCTCAAGTTCGCGGACCAGGGCGGCGGCCGCGTCCCGGGAGGTGTGGTACTGGACGCAGACGGTCGCGCCCCGAGTGGCCAGCACGGTGGCGATGGCCGCGCCCAGGTTTCGCGACGACGCCGTCACCAGCGCTCGGCGCCCGTCGAGATAGGACTCCGCCAACGCTTCCTCAACGGCCGTGGCCGGGCATCTCGAGGTCGCGGACGACGCTGGCCCTGACGTTCTGCATCATGCTGACGGCGCGATCCATCAGCTCCCTCCCCCGTGGCTCTCCTTCGGCCATCTCGGGCCACCGGTCGAAGGATCCCATGCTCTCCAGCTCGGTCAGAAGCCAGAACTGGGCAGGGCCAAGCGAGTACTGGGTGACGAACACCTTGACGTTGAAGCCGCGGGAGCGCCAGTAGGGGAGCAGCTCCTCCTTGAAGAACGCCTCCAGCACCCCCGGGGCGACCTTGGACTCGAAGGTCTCGACGTGCCACATGCCTCCGGACATCATCCACGCTCCTCCTTGCCTCCAACCGGCGCCCTGGTTTCCCCTGCCGTCGCCCCCGTCCGGGCGGGATCCTCGGCGAGCAGGGGCAACACCTCCGCGGTGATGCGCCGGACCGCGCCGGAGGCATCGCTCAGGGGGACCGGGAGCAGGGCAACCACGTCCGCCCCCGCCGCCGCCAGCTGGCGGATTCGGTCGGCGCAGTGCGGGCCCGGGCCCGCCGCCGCCATCGTGTCAACCACCTCATCGCCGACCCGCTCGACCGGGATCCGACCCTTGAGGTACTCACGGTTGAGCTCGGCCACGACCTCGTCGGGGATCCTCGCCTCCCGCGTCAACGGGTTCGCGCCTCCGGCGGAGAGGTACTCCGCCACCAGCGGCCGGACGAGATCCCGCCCCGCCTCTTCGGTGTCGGCGAGGGCGACGAGCAAGTAGGCGACGACCAGGTGCGGCTGCTGCGTGCGTGATGCGACCTCCTGCCCCTCACGGATCCTGGCTCGGGCCCACCGGACGTAGTCGGGGCCGGCGAGCACGGAGAGCACCGTCCCGTCGGCCACCTCGCCGGCGAGCCGGAGCGCCTTTGGCCCCACGGCTCCGAGGAGGACCGGGGTGGGGGTGGTCGGGAACTGCAGCTGCACCGCATCGAGCGTGAAGGCACGCCCCTCGAAGCTCACGCGCTCGCCGGCGAGCAGGCGGCGGACCAACTCCACGCCCTCGCGCATCACGGTCAGCGGGGATCGGTGGTCGAAGCCCATCTGGCGCATCCAGGCGCTTACCCCGGCTCCGATCCCAGCCAGCACCCGGCCACCCGACAGCTCCTGGAGGGCGCCGATCTCCATCGCGGTCAGCGCGGGGTGACGGGGGAGCGGCGTCATGATCCCGAGACCGATGCGCAGACGACCGGTCGCCGCGGCCACCGCGGCCGCCATGGTCGCGCCGCCCCGGTAGAAGTAGTCCTCTCCGAGCCAGATGGAGTCCCATCCGGCTGATTCCGCGGCAACGGCGCTGGCCACGATCTCCTTCATGGGGACGTTGCCGCTCAAGCAGAGCCCGACCCTCATGGTTCCCCCTCCAGTAGTTCCCGAACCCTCACCCGGGCGGCGAGCTCTTTCGCCTCGGCCCAGCCAGGGATGGTCTCGTAGTCGCCGGTTCCTGCCAGCGCCGCCGCACCTAGGGCGCCACCGAGCGTCGCGCACTGTTCGAGGTCGAGCCCCCGCAGGTGGCCGGCCACGAAGCCGGCGTTGAATGCGTCCCCCGCCCCGACCGAGTCCACGACCCTGCCCACGTCGGCGGGGGGGACGACCACGATCCGTTCGTCGGAGGCCACCAGGGCACCAGCCGCGCCCCGCTTGATGACCACGATGTGGATCCGGCGCCGGTGCAGCTCGCGCAACAGCCGCCGCCAGTCGGTCTCCCCGGTCAGGAGCTGGATCTCACGCTCGCCGGTCAGCAGGAGATCGAGGTCGCGCAGCACGGGGCCGAGGCTCCGCCGCGCCTCGTCCACCCCCCAGAGCTTCGGCCGCAGGTTGGGATCGAAGCTGATCAGGAGGCCGTGCCGGCGCGCCAGCGCCACCGCGTGCAACGTCGCCTCCGGCAAGCGCCCGGACACGGCCAAGGAGATGCCGGTGAAGTGGAGCAATCGGGAACGGCGGACGAGGCCCTCGGGGACGTCCTCGGGCGCCAGCCGAGAGGCGGCCGACCCCGTTCGGTAGTAGTACACCATCACCCGCTCGGCGGCCAGGCGCTCCTTGAAGTAGATGCCGGTCGGTGAGGTCTCGTCCTCGACGGCGTGGACCTCGACCCCCTCGGAGGTCATGCATCGGCGGATCAGACGGCCGAAGGGGTCTGCCCCCAGGCGTGAGACCCACGCCGCGCGCAAGCCCAGCCGCGCCAGCGCGATGGCGAAATTCGACTCCGCTCCGGCGACCCGCTGCCGGTAGCCGGGAACGGCGTCCAGCGGCCCGTCCTCGGTGGGGTCGAGCAGGACCATCGACTCGCCGATGGTGATCGCGTCGATCATCGCCCGCGCGCCAGCGGCCCGGCTGCCCTGGCCCGAAGCCGCATCGCGTTCCCAGGCAGGTAGGCAACCGGGATCTCTTCCCAGAGGACGATCCGCACCGCCTCGGCATCTGCCCCCGCCCCCACTGCCTGGGCGAAGGCCTCCTGGCGCACCTCCTCGCGGACGTCCTCGGCGCTCCTGGACTCGAGCGCCACGATCCGGTCGACGCTGCCGCTCACCTCGGAGATCGCCGCTCCGATGGCGTTGGCGACGGCGAAGTCGGCGGGCCTCACCACCTCCAGGTTCCCGCCCAGACAGGAGGGCAAGAGCACGCTTCCCCCGCCCACCCCGATGACCGGCAACGGCTCGGAGGATGGCCGCATCCGATCGATCCCGCGATCGAGCAACTCGGTCGCCAGTCGGTAGGCCGCCTCGGCCACCTCCGACGGGATCCGGGGCCGGCGGACTGGCACGTCCAGCTCGGCCCTGCCCAGGGCCAGCACGACGTCGGTGAAGGTGACCTGGCTCCCGCCGAAGGCCAGCCCCTCACCGAGCAAGCGGGAGCCGACGCTGTCTGGGCCCAAGGTGATCCTCCCACCGTCCTGCCTGACCACGGTCCCGCCGCCGAGGGGTAGGCTCACCACGTCCGGCATCCGGAAGTTGGTCCGAACGCCGGCCATCTCGACCATGAAAGGCGCCTCCCGCGGGAAGCCGTCGACCAGGACCCCGATGTCGGTGGTGGTGCCCCCGACGTCCACCACCAGGGCCTCGGCGACGCCGGAGAGGAAGGCGGCGCCCCGCATGCTGTTGGCAGGGCCAGAGGCCAGCATCAGGCTTGGGTACCGTCGGGCGTAGGCAAGCGCCATGAGCGTCCCGTCGTTCTGGGTGAAGTAGCAAGCCTCGGCGCCGCAGGCAGCCCTCACCGCCTCCTCGAAGGACCGGGTGGCGACCTCGGCGACGTCGGTCAACGCCGCGTTGAGCACGGTCGCGTTCTCACGCTCGAGCAGCCCCACGGAGCCGATCTCGGAGGAGATGGAGACCGGATGCTCGGGGCCCGCCACCTCCGCGCAGATCTCGGCGGCCCGCCGTTCGTGCTGGGGGTTCACGGCTGAGAACACGCCTACGATCGCCAGCGGCAGGTTCCGTTCGGCGGCCTCCGCTGCCGCCCGGCGCACGCCCGCCTCGTCGAGCGGGGCGAGCTCGTGACCCCTGTAGTCATGGCCGCCGGCGACCAGCGTCACCGGCCCACCCACGACGCTCCTGAGGTCGGGCGGCCAGTCGGCGAGCGGAGGCACGGCGGTCGTCGCCGGCGCGCCGAGGCGCACGATCGCCACCCGACGCAGCCCCCGCCGCTGGACGACGGCGTTGGTGCACTGCGTGGTGCCCAACATGGCGGCGGTCACCGGCTCCCGAGGTGGCGGGGTCAGGACTCGGGCCAGGGCGGCGCGGACCCCGGACACGACGTCCGGGCTGGTGGGCACCTTGGCCCGTGCGAGCACGCGATCCGAGGCGTCCACCAGGACCGCGTCCGTGTTCGTCCCCCCGACGTCGACCCCGATGCGCAGGCTCATGGGTGCGCCAGCCTCCGCTCGAAGGGCACGTAATCGAGGTCGAGGCCGAAGCAGCGCGGCCCTGCCTTGGCCAACCCCCTCGGCTCACGCCACAGCGGGGCGCAAGGAAGCGCGAGCACGAGCACGCGCATCCCGAAGCGGAGGCGCTCGGTGGTCACGGGGTGGGCGGACTCCTCCTCGAGCAACGTGATCAGGTCGGGCACGGAGGCAAGGACGGCCCCGTCCACGATCGCGATCAGGTTCTCGTTCTGGAAGGTCACCTGGCAGCGGCTGCCGGCCCACCGATCCAGGCCCTCGATGCTGACCGCCCCCCGGACGAAGCCGCTCGCCGTCTCCCGGCGCAGATCGACGATCTTCCCGTGGAAGAGGAGCGCTCCCCCCAGGCGCCGGGTCAGGCCCTCGATCGCCTGCTGGCTCTGCCGGCCTGCCCGCCGCAGGTCGGCGCCGATTTGGAGGGCGAGGGTCAGCGTCCCCCGAACGGCAGCGAGCTTGAGGTCCCGGCCGCGCACCGGGTACTGGGCGATGACCGAGGCGCCACCCTCGGCGACCACGAGCGCCCGGCCCAGCCGCTCCGCCCACTCCGCCGACACCGAGCGCAGCAGGGTCACGTTGCCGAGCTCGTCGGCGACCGCCATCGGGGTCGCCGGCAGCCCGTAGGCCGCGAACGACACCATCTGGACCTCCGGGAAGGCACGGCCCATGCCGTCACCGTCGACCACCGGCAGCCCCAGGTCAGCGGCGACGGCGAAGGGGATGGTGCTGTTGATGCCCCCCGCCTCGATGCACATGACGGCGTCGGCCCGGGCGCCGCACGCCTGCTCGACAGCTCGGAACGCTGCCAGCAGCTCCTCCCTGCCGGGGATCTTCTCGACGATGACGGAGGGGGCGCCCATCATGGCCGCGGCGATGATCAGCGCATCGTCGGCCATCTCGTCGACGTCGACGAGCTCAACCGGCCCACGATCGAGGATCCGCTGCTGGGCCCAGAGCTTCCCAACGTAGGGATCGCCCCCGCCCCCCGTGCCGAGAACAGCGGCGCCGATGGCGAGGTCCTCCAGCTCCTCGGACCCGATGTGGCGTCGCGTCATCCGGTGGCTCCCGAACCGGTCGGGCACGCCGAGGGGAAGGGCGAGAGCCGTCGACCGGGGCCGGAGATGGCGATCCAAGAGGTGATGAACAGCATGTGGCCTCCGAGACTCATGGGACGTCGCCGGGGACGATCGGTCATGCCGGCGTGCTGGTCTCCCCGAGGGGCTCCATCCGGGCGAGACGACAGGCCGCCCGGTGACCGGCACCGACCTCGTAGAGGGGCTGTGGCCGCTCGCATTCCCCGGTCGCCAGCTGGCAGCGCGGGCGGAACGGGCAGCCCGTGGGGATCGCGGTCGGGCTTGGGGGCTCGCCGAGGATCGGCAGCCGCTGTCGCTTGGCGGCGGGGTCGGGGATCGGTATCGCGGAGAGAAGGACCCTGGTGTAGACGTGGGTGGGGTTGTCGAAGATGGATCCCGTCCGGCCTTCCTCCACGATCCGACCGAGGTACATCACCAGCAGGCGGTCGCAGAGGTGACGGACGGTGCTGAGATCGTGGGAGATGAGGAGGTAGGTCAGGCCCTCTTCTCGCTGCAGCTTCCTGAGCAGCCGGAGCAGGCTGGCGCGGATCGACATGTCGACCGATGCCGTCGGCTCGTCGAGCACGACGAACCGGGGTCGGGTCGCGATCGCCCGGGCGATCGCGACCCGCTGCCGCTGGCCGCCGCTGAGCTGGCCGGGACGGCGCCCCAGGACCGAGCTCGGAAGCTCGACCTCGTCGAGCACCTGCGAGAGCCTTCGCTCGGGCTCGCCGACGCGGTGGAGGGCGAGCGGCTCGAGGATGAGCTGCCGCACCGTCCAGCTCGGGTTGAGCGCGGTCGTCGGGTCCTGGAACACGATCTGAACGTCCTTTCGCAGCCGGCGCAGTCGGCGCTCCCCCCAGTGCGTGTAGTCCTGCCCGTCGAACAGGAGCCGACCTGAGGTCGGCGTCAGCAGCCTGACGATCGACCGTGCCAGGGTCGACTTGCCGCAGCCGCTCTCCCCGACCAGCCCCACCGTCTCCCCAGTGCCAATCGTCAGGCTCACGCCGTTGAGCGCGCGCACCGTCCGCCCGCGATCGCGGAACTCGCACACCAGGTCGGCGACCTCGAGGAGCGGCGCGGTCACGACGCCTCCTCGCGCTGCCGGGCCCCGGCCTTCACCTCGAGCGAGAGCGGCGCCAGCTCGGCATGCCGGCGGCAGGCGACGCGGTGGCCCAGAGCGACCGGCTCCAGACGGACAGGCTGGGAGAGGCAGGCGGCCTCGGCGTGTGGGCAACGCCCTGCGTAGCGGCAGCCAGCGCTCGGCAGCTCCTCGGCACGTGCCCCCGGCACGAGCGAGGCGAGCTCGATGGGGCGGTCGGCGCGCACCAGGGTCGCCATCAGGTGGGCGGTGTACGGATGCCGAGGACGGTGGAAGAGCTCGCCGGTTGGGGCGTCCTCGACCACGCTGCCGCCGTACATGACGGCCACCCTCTGGCAGTTCTCGGCAATGACTCCCAGGTCGTGGGACACGAGCAGGATCGCCATCCCGGTCTCCTGCTGCAGCCCCTGCATCAGCTCGAGGATCTCCGCCTGCACGGTCACATCCAGGCCCGTCGTCGGCTCGTCGGCGATCAAGAGCCGGGGACGGACGGCCAGCATCATCGCGATCAGCACGCGCTGGCACATGCCGCCGCTCAGCTGGTGCGGGTAGGCGTGCGCCCGCGCCTCCGGGTCGGAGATGCGGACCTTGCGCAACAGGTCGAGCGCCGCTCGCTCCGGCTTGCGCTCGTATCCTCCCCGGCGGACCGCGCGCGCGATCTGGGCGCCGACCGTCATCAGGGGGTTGAGCGCGCTGCGCGGGCTCTGGAAGATCATCCCGATCTGTGCGCCGCGCACCCGGCGCAACTCGTCCGGAGGCAGGCGGAGCAGGTCGCGGCCCTCCAGCAGGGCCCGGCCGCCGACGACCCGTGCGCCGGGGGGGAGCAGGCCGAGCAGCGCCAGCGCGGTCATCGTCTTGCCCGACCCGCTCTCGCCGACGAGCCCCATCCAGCCCTGGGCTGGGATGGTCAGGTCGATGCGGTCGAGCACGGGACGCGGGTCACCGTCGAAGGCGACGGTCAGATCCTCGACGACGAGCAGGGGATGGGTCATCGGCGGGGACGGAACCGAGCCTGGATCGCCTCACCGAGCAGGTTGAAGGAGAGAACGGCGAGGGTGATGGCCAAGCCGGGGAAGACCGACGTCCACCACTCCCCGGAGACGATGTTGGAGGCGCCCTCACCGACCTCGACGCCCCACTCGGGGGTGGGCGGCTTGATGCCCAGACCAAGGAAGCTGAGGCCCGAGGCGTCGAGGATGGACCACCCCATGGTGAGGGAGGCCTGAACGAGCGCTGGCATGATGCAGTTCGGGAGGAGGTGGAGGAACACGACGCGCCAGCTCGGGTTGCCGATCGCGCGGGCGTTGTCCGCATAGTCGGCACGGCGTGCGCTCAGGATCTCCCCACGGGTTAGCCGAACGAAGTACGGCGTGTAGGCCACGGCGATCGCGATCACCACGTTGCGGACGCTGTTGCCGAGGACGACGGTGATGGCGAGCGCGAGGACGAACGCGGGGAACGACAGGATGACGTCCACGACGCGGAGCACGACGTCGTCGATCCAGCCGCCGTGATAGCCGGCCAGGGCGCCGACCAGGATCCCGACGACGAAGGAGGCGCCGGTCACCGAAGCCGCGATCGTGAGGTCGAGGCCGGCGCCCGCCATCACCCGTGAGAGGACGTCACGGCCGTAGGTGTCGGTCCCCATCAGGTGCCCGGGGCCGGGCGGCAGCAGCTGACTGGCCGGGTCGGTGGCGAGCGGGTCGTGAGGTGGCGCCAGGGTGCCCCACGCCCAGAGCACGATCAGGGCGGCCAGGATGCTCAGGCCCGCCAGCGCCGAGACGCTGAGCCGTCGCCGGCGGGGCAGGAGGCCGACGACAGGGAGGGTTCGAGCCTCCTGGGCGGCCATCTCAGGCATACCTGATGCGGGGATCGACGAACGCGTAGAGCACGTCGATCACCAGGTTGAGGGTGACGTAGATGGTCGCGACGAGCAGGATGAAGCCTTGAACCGCGGCGAGGTCGTTGGACAGCATCGCGTTCCAGGCGTAGAGGCCGACGCCGGGCCAGTTGTAGATGCGCTCGACCAGGACGCTGCCCGCCAAGAGGTAGCCGAGCACGATGCTGACGATGGTGAGCAGCCGGACACCCACGTTGCGCAGCAAGTCCTCACGGATGATCTGCCATTCGGAGAGCCCGAGGGCACGCGCCGTTCGAATGTAGTCCGTGCCCATGACGTCGATCGTGGCCGACCGGGCGATCCTCAGGATGGGGGCGACCTCGACCACGACGAGGGTGAGCACCGGCATGAGGAGATGCGCGACGGCGTCGAGGAACGTGCCCACGTTGCCAGTGAGCAGGCTGTCGACCGTGTAGAGGCCGGTGATGGTCGGGGGAGGCGTGACGAAGGGGCTCAGGCGGCCGTCAGGTGCCGGCACAACCTTGAGGACCGCGTAGAAGAGGAACAGGACAACGAGACCCAGCCAGAAGAGCGGCAGGCTGGTGCCGAAGATAGCGATCTCGCTGACCACGACGTCGCGCGCCGAGCCTGGGCGCAGCCCCGCCCAGATGCCGAGCGGCACGCCGACCAGGACCGAGATCACCGTGCTCCAGAGTGCGAGCTCGACGGTGGCGGGAAGTCGCGTCCGGAGGTCGCTCGTGACTGCCTGACCGGTGTTGTAGCTGGTCCCGAGATCGAGGTGCAGGAGGCCGAGGAGGTAATCTCGGAACTGCACCGGCAGGGGCCGGTCGAGCCCCATCTGGTGCTCCATGGCCGCCACCGCCCTGGGGTTCCCGTACTGGGCCGCCTTCACCAACGCCGGGTTGCCCGGCAGGTAGTGGGTGAGCAGGAAGACGAGAACCAGGACCCCGAAGAGGGTCACCAGGCCAAGACCGACTCGTCGGACGACGAAGCTCGCCACCGTGCCCCAGGAGGATGCGTCTAGCCCTTGCTGAGCTGCCAGAACCTCAGGTACTGGTCCGGATAGACGTTCATGCCCCTAACGTTGTCGCGGGCGGCGACGACGAAGTCGCGCTGGTAGAGGAGGATGAGCGGGACCTCGCGGTCGAAGATCCTCTGCACCTGCCGGCTCAGGTCGGCTCGCTGGGATTGGTTCGTGTTGTACATCCCCTGGGCGATGAGCGCATCCACCTGGGGGTTGGCGTAGTGTGAGAGGTTGGTGAACTGGTTCTGCGACTGGAGTAGCCAGAACATCTGATAAAAGGGATCGTTCACCCATGAGTACCAGTACTCGATGAACATCGGCAGCTGGTCGGCGGCCTGCTTGGCTCGATAGTCGGCATCGGAGAGCTTCTGCACATCGACCTGGATGCCGATCTTGGCCAGCTGCGACTGGATCCAGACCGCGGTGTCGGCGTCCTCCGCGCGCGACACCGAGACGGCCAAGGTCGACCGGAACCCATCGGACAAGCCGGCTTCGGCGAGCAGGGATCTTGCCTTCTGCAGGTCGGTCGAGTAGGTCCAACCGCTGTCATCCGAGGTGGGCATGCCGGCAGGCACCACGCTCTTGAGCGGCTGGCCGAACCCGTAGAGGACGTCCTTGATCAAGGTCTGGTAAGGAAGCGCGTACGCGATCGCCTGGCGGACCCGCACATCGTTGAAGGGCTTCACGTGCGAGTTCAAGACCATGTAGTTGGTGTTTCGGCTGGGGAACGTCCACAGCTTCACGCCCTTCACCCTGCGCAGCTGGTCGAGGTTCTTCGCCGGTAGGCCGAAGGCGAGGTCCAGGTCGCCTCGCTCCAGGAGGAGCAGCCGGTCGTCGGCGGCCGGGATGTACTTGACCAGCACGCCGGCGTTCTGGACCTTCCCGCGATTCCAGTATCTCGGGTTGGGCTGCAGGAAGTACTGGCTCCCTGATTGCCAGGGCGTGCCCTTCACGTAAGGTCCGGTGCCGAGGATGTTCGTCCGGTAGTACTTGTTCGCCCACCTGTCGTCGGAGGTGGCGTGCTGCTCAGAGACCGTCGGGTCCATGACGTCCAGGACGGTCAGAGGGAGCAGCTTGGTGGCCATCGGGTTGGGACGCTCGAGCACCATCTCGAAGGTCGAGTCGTCGATCGCCCGCAGCTGCGAGGCGTCCTTGACGGTCAGCAGGCTCATGACCAGCGAGGCGTAGCCGGGGCCAAGGAGGGCCCGCTGGTACGAGTACTCGAAGGCTTTGGCCGTGACCGGGTCTCCGTTCGAGAACGTGACATGCGGTCTGACCTTGAAGGTGTACGTGGTCCCGTCCGGCGAGAGCGTGAAGCTAGAGGCGAGGATGCCCTGCAACTGGTTGGTGGCTTCCAGGATGCCGTCGGCGCTTGGCTGGGTGACGTTGTCGACTGGCATCTCATAGGTCTGGATGACGATCTCGTAGGCGGCGTCCGACTTGAAATCGTTTGGATCCAGATCATCGATGTCGGTGTCGACGCCGATCACCAGGGGCGTCTTCCTGCCACCGGCAGATGGGCTCGAGCTTCCGCAGGCCTCGAGCACGGTCAATACCGCTGAGGTGGACAGTCCGAGCAGTGTGGCCTGTGCGATGAACTGTCTGCGGCTGATCCGGCCGCTCCTCATCGCTTCTACCAGCCGATCGACTTCACGCATTCGAGGCCCCCCCTCAGAAAATCCTCACGAACGGGTCACGGCGTACGGGCTGGATGCACAGCCGAGGCGACGCGAGATCTCCTGGGCTCCGCGGACGACGTACACCGCCAGGTCGGCCATCCGCTCTTCGGTGAAGCGAAAAGCGGGGCCCGCGATGCTGATCCCGGCCACGACGTTGGCGTTGTGATCGAAGACGGGGGCACCGACGCACCGCACCCCCTCTTCGTTCTCTTCCATGTCGGTCGAGAACCCGCGCAGCCGGATCCGCTGGAGCTCTTCGCGAAGGCCTCGTGGGTCGGTGATCGTGGCCGGCGTGCGCCGCTCGAGCCCGGCCTCGAGCACGGCCTCGAGCTCACGCTCGGGCAGGAAGGCGAGGATCGCCTTCCCGAGGCCGGTGCTGTAGAGCGGCATCCGCTCTCCGACACGCGATCGCATCTGAAAGGCCCGCTGGCACTCGACCTTCTCCAGGTAGACGACGTGCCCGCCGCGCGCGACGCCGAGGTGCACCGTCTCCTGGACGTGCTCGACGAGGTCCCTCAGGATGGGAAGCGCCTCCTCGCGAACGTCCAGGCGACGCAGGACCGTCATCCCCAGCTCGACCAGGCCGATCCCCAGCCGGTAGCGCTCGGAATCGGGATCCTGCTCGACGAGATCGCGCTCCATCAAGGCTGCGAGCAGGCGATAGGTGGTGCTCTTCTCTAACCCCGTCCGCTGCGCGATCTCGGTCAGCCTCAGGCCGCGGGGAGACGCCTCCTCCTTCAGCACCCAGAGGATCGCCGAGGCCCGGGCCAGGGTGAGATTTTTAGGAACTTGGTTGCGCATAGCAGAACAATTTCGAATAATTTAGAACCAAGTTTCATGAAGGTCAAGCGAAGGATCGGGGAGGTCGCCGAGCGGCTGGAGCACGCCCGGGTGGTCGGGATCGTGCGGCTCGCGGACGCCAGGACGGTCGTGGCGGCCTGCACCGAGGCCGTCGCCCGAGGGTTGCGCGCGGTCGAGGTGCCGTCCACCGTGCCCGGAGCCGGTCGTGCGATCTCCGAGCTGCGCTCCCAGCTCGAGGGCACGGTCCTGGTGGGAGCGGGCACGATCCGGACCCGTGCCCAGCTGGAGGAGGCGATCGCCGCCGGCGCCGAGTTCCTGGTTGCGCCCGGCTTGAACCCCGAGCTGGTCGAGGCCACGGCCGCGGCCGGCCTCCTTTTCCTCCCGGGCGTCTACACGGCCTCGGAGGTGGACCGGGCGCTGGGGCTCGGCCTGCGCTTCCTCAAGCTCTTCCCGGCCGAGCCCGCCGGCCCTGGCTACCTGGCAGCGCTCCTGCAGCCCTTCCCTGAGGCGCGCTTCGTCCCCACCGGGGGGATCGGCCCCGGGAACGCGGCTGCGTTCCTTCGCGCCGGGGCCGTTGCCCTGGGCATGGGCTCCTCGATCTTCCCCCCGAAGCTGATCGCGGCCGAGGGCCTCCAGGTGGTGCGGGGGCTGGTGGACGAGGCGATGGCGGCGGTGGGTCGAGGAGAGGGGTGACGGCGCCTCCCGTCGACGCCGCGGGCTTCGTCGACGCCCACGAGTTGGCCCACGCGCTCCACACGCTGCAGGAGCGAGGCCCCGAGGTCACCGTCCTCGCCGGCGGGACCGACGTCATGGTCCAGTACCTGCGCGGCGAGATCCGACCTCTGACCCTGCTGCACGTTCGCCGCCTGGCCGAGCTCAAGGGCATGGGGTTCGGCGCTCGCACCTCGATCGGGGCGCTGACCACCCACTGGGAGCTGGCCACCGACGCTCGCGTGCTTCGCGCTCACCCGGCCCTGGCCGAGGCGGCGGCGACCGTCGGCGGGCGCCAGACCCAGAACGTGGGGACGATCGCCGGCAACGTCGTCAACGCCTCGCCGGCCGCCGATCTCCTCCCCGCCCTCCTGGTCGCCGATGCCGTGGTGGAGCTGATCAGCGCCGCCGGAGGGCGGCGGCTCCCGATCGCCGACTTCGTCGTCGGCCGCCGCTCGACCCTCCGGCGGCCGGACGAGCTGGTGAGCGGGCTCTCGTTGGAGCCGCTCCCGCCCAGGGGCGCGGAGACCTACCTGAAGCTCGGCCGCCGGCGGGCGATGGAGGTGGCGATCGTCGGCCTCGCCCTCCGGCTCGCCTTCGAGGCGGACGGCCGCGTGAGGGAGGCCCGGATCGCCGTGGGCTCGGTCGGGCCCAGGCCCTTCCGCGCCCACGACGCCGAGGAGCCCCTGATCGGTTCGCGCCTCGAGGAGGACGCGATCCGGGAGGCGGGCGAGCGGCTGCGCCGTGCCGCCGCCCCCATCGACGACCCACGCGCCACGGCGGCCTATCGCCGGCGCGTGCTGCGTCCGTTGCTCGAGCGGGCGATAGCGACCTGTCGCGAGCGATGGGCAGCCTCTCCGCACATCGAGGTCGAGCATGGAACTCCGCCTGCTGGTCAACGGGATCGAGCACGTCCTCGACGTGCCTCCACACCGGACCCTCCTGGACGTGCTCCGTGAGGACCTCCGGCTGACGGGCACCAAGCGGGGGTGCGACGAGGGGGAGTGCGGTGCCTGCACCGTGCTCGTGGATGGGCAGGCCGTCGACGCCTGTATCCTCGCCGCCCTGTCCGTGAACGGGGCGTGCGTCGAGACGGTCGAGGGGCTCGCCGCGCCGGACGGGGAGCTGGGACGCCTCCAGCGCGCCTTCGTCGAGGCGGGAGCGGTGCAGTGCGGGTTCTGCACCCCCGGGCTCCTGATGACCCTCACCGCCTTCCTGCGCGAGCGTCGCCCGGTGACGTCGGATGAGATCCGGGAGGCGATCGCGGGCAACATCTGTCGCTGCACCGGCTACGCGCAGATCGTCGAGGCGGTGCAGATGGCGCTGGCGTCGCGATGACCGGCCTGATCGGGACCCGCGTCCCGCGCACCGACGCTGAGACCAAGGTCCGCGGAAGCGCCGTCTACGGGGTCGACCACCGCGAGGACGGGATGCTCCACGCGAGGTTGCTCCGCGCCCCGGTGCCCGCAGGCCGGATCGTCGGTCTCGAGATCGACGCGGCGGCGCGCCTGCCGGGGGTGCGCGGGGTCTTCACCGCCGCCGACGCCCCCGTCTCGCGCACCGGCACGGTCATCAGGGACCAGCCCCTCTTCGCCTCGACGGTCGTCCGATACGAGGGGGAGCCCATCGCGGGCGTGGTGGCAGAGACCGAGGAGCAAGCCAGGCGAGCCCTGGCGGCGATCCGTCTCGAGATCGAGCCCCTCCCCCCGGTCGACGACCTCGAGCAGGCGCTGGCGCCCGGCTGCCGGCTGGTCCACCCGACGTGGGAGCAGTACGAGTGCGTCTCAGACCTCCCCCGCGGCGGGAACCTGGCCGCCGAGATGCTCTCTGACCCCGACCCCGAGGCCTTGGCCCGGGCTTTCGACGAGGCCGACCTGGTGGTGGAGGGCGAGTATCGGGCGCAGCGTCAGTACCAGGCCTACATCGAGCCCAAGAGCGCCGTGGGCCGTTACGAGGACGGCAGGTTCGTTGTCCATACCGCCAGCCAGTTCCCGTTCAACGTGCGAGACCAGGTGGCGCAATTCCTCGGCGTGCGTGTGTCTGACGTTCGCGTCGTCGGGCACCACATCGGGGGAGGGTTCGGGGCCAAGCTCGATGCCTCCCTCGAGCCCTACGCTGCCCTCTTCGCCTGGAAGGTTGGGCGGCCGGTCAAGCTTGTCAACGGGCGGACCGAAGACCTCCTCAGCTGCCGCTCGCGAGAGAACGCGATCGTCCGCATCCGGACTGCGCTGGCTCGGGACGGGCGCGTCCTCGGCCGCGACATCGACGTGCTGATGGACTGCGGCGCGTACAGCGGCGAGGTCCCGCTCATGGCCAGCCTGCCGATGCATGTATTCGGACAGGTGTACCGGACAGGGGTGACCCGTGTTCGCTGCCGGGTCGTCTACACCAACACGACCCCGACCGGTGCCTTCCGGGGCGTGAGTGGCGTCTACCTCTACTTCGCCCTCGAACGTCACATGGACGAATGCGCGCGGCGGCTGGGGATCGACCGGCGCGACCTCCGCCTGAAGAGCCTGATCAGCGACGGCGCCACCACGCTCGTGGGTCAGGTGCTGGAGGACGCCGGCATCCTGCGCGAGGCGTTCGAGCGCGTGGAGCGTGTGGCCCCCTGGGCGGAGCTGACCCGCCGTCGTGGATCCAAGGGGAGGCTGCACGGGGTTGGCATCGCCGCCGCCACGTGGCTCACCAACCCTGGGCCGGGGACGGCGACCCTCAAGCTCAACGAGGACGGAACCGTGGGCCTCGTCTCCGGCGCGACCGACAATGGCTCCGGCGCCGTCACCATGGGGGTGGCCCAGGTCGTGGCCGAGGAGTTGGGCATCCGGCCTGGTGACGTGGTCATCCATCTGCCGGACACCGACGCTGCCGGATACGATGCTGGCTCCCAGGGATCGCGGACCACCCACGTCGTCGGGCGCGCGGCCCTCGCCGCCGCGACGGAGGTGCGCCAGAAGATCCTGGCCACTGCGGCCAGCATCCTGGAGGCGGATGCCGCGGACCTGGAGCTCGCCGAGGGCACGGTCCGCGTCAAGGGGGCGCCCTCGCGGGCGGTGACGCTGTCGAGGATCGCGGCTGAGGCGATGAGGTCCTCGGGCCCGATCGTCGGCACCGGCTCCTATGTGACCCCTGTGCCCGCCTATGATCCGAGCTGTGCCCGTGGCCTGCTCTTCCCGGTCTTCCCCACGCCCACCTACCACGTCCATCTGGCGGAGGTCGAGGTCGATCCCGGGACCGGCCAGGTCCATGTGCTGCGTTATGTGGTGGCGCAGGAGGTCGGCCGGGCCATCAACCCGACCGGCATTCGCGGGCAGGTCCAGGGTGGGGTGGCCCAGGGCCTTGGCTACGTCCTCTACGAGGGGCTCGAGATCGAGGGCGGTCGCTACCGGCAGCGGACGCTCGAGACCTACCGACTGCCGCTCGCCGTCGACGTTCCCGAGATCGAGATCCTGCTGCTTGAACACGGGCATCCAGCTGGGCCGCACGGCGCCCGCGGCGTGGCGGAGCCGCCGATCGTGCCGGTGGCCGCCGCGATCGGGAACGCGGTCGCCGACGCGATCGGCAGGCCGATCGACCGTATCCCCATCCGACCCGACGACATCCTTGAGGCGCTTGAGCACCGGTCGTCGGGGTGAGGCCAGGACCTGATCGCGATCCGGGCTGAGTTGCTGTCGCATGGCGGCCATCCTCCCCCCGGCTCCCCTGAGAGCGATCGACCGGCCTGTCGCTCGGTCAGGTACGGCGGCATCTGGGTCCTCCGCCGTCACGCTGCCGCGCGCTGCTGCGGCGTGGCTGGCTTCAGCGCCCGAGCTGTGAAGGCGACGGGGAGGATCGGCCGCTTCTGACCGCCGTGTGAGTCCCCAGGGCTCCAACGCCTGCCGCTGGGAGTCTGTCATCGGACTGGTTCCGTCAAAAGCCCCCCGCCTCACCGGCTCGAGCCCACCCAACCCACACCCCAGGTCCCCGGCCGTGCCCCGGGCGTACTTGAGCCCAGCCCGCCGGCCACCGGGCTTCCTCCCCATCCCCCAGACAGATGGGTCGGAGCATGTCGGTGGTCGATCGTCCCAGGTGAACTCGTGCTCTCGGCCAGGAGCCAGTGAGCGAACCAGGGCCTCATCTCGGAGGGGACGCCGGAGCCGTGGGCCCACTCCCCCAGCTGGAGCGCCGGGGGTGGGTCTGGGCACGGCACGAGCCAGCGCAGCAGCATCCGGCCGCGCAGCTGGGACTGCCTTGTCACAAGGCCCGCTCTGGTGGTGCTTCCCAAGCATGACATGGACGTCCATCGTCGTGCCCCATCGAGAGTGGCGCGCATTGCTGGTGCTGGTCGCGTTGGTGCTATCGAACTACCTCGTGCAGATCCCGTATGCGCTCCATCTCTACGGATCGTCGGTGAACGGCCGGGGCGTCCTCCTGCTCAGCATCACCCTCGTATGGTTCGTGACCGGAGTGGCACTCCTGCTCCGCAACCGGCGAGCGGGTCTCTGGCTGCTGCTGTCCTACCTGATCGCCGAGTTCCTCTTCTACTTCCGCAACGAGATCCTGCTCATCCCCGCTGGCTACGGCTTGCCGTATCACCTGACGCACCTGCGGGATCCGTTGCTGTGGGTGGCGTTCCTGATCGGTGACCTAAACTTCTTCGCTGCCGGTTTCTTCATCTGGTACCTGCTCTCGGCGCGCGCCCGATCTCGCCCGAGGCACGAAGCCTGAACGTGGTAGGGCGGTCCGAGCGCTGCCCGGACCGCTTCAGGTCACGTCAAGTCATCTATGAAGCGCACCCGCTCATCAAGGCCGTTCAGGCCATGGCGGGCTCCGCCGGACAGCCGGGGGAAGGTGGCCGTTGCCACTTCACCGCCTCCAGCTCGGAACGAGGGCTGGCCGTCGTTTCGAGCGCCGCAGCGGTACCGAGACCTCTCCCGGGGTTGCTGGGAGGGTCAGCCGCCGGGCCCCGACGACCAGGTGATCTCGGCCGATGAGCGGGCCTCGATCCAGGTCCGCGAGCGCCGCGGCGCGACCCGGCGCCCGACCACGTTCGACTTGGATCCTCTGGCCTCGGGCTGCCTCGACCAGGAGGTTCAAGGTCCAGGTGGTTGGTCCCTCAGGCTCCGCCGCCACCGATGCTCGGCTGCCGGGTCACCCATCTGGAGGGTGGCCGTCCCGGCCAGGGCGATGATCGCCCCCGTCGCTCCCGCCTCAGCCGAGGCGTACGGCCCGGGCCGGGCGGCTCCCCACCCCCTCCCGGCGCCCTGCAGGGGAGCATCACCCTCGACCGGCTGGTGGGACCTCCCATGGCCCTGGGCCGAGCCCCGCCTTGTGGAGCGACCGCTCAAGGTCAGCGAGCTCCTCCTGCGGCAGGGGCAGGTAGGGCTCGCGCAGGTGCCCCCCGTCGCGCCCGATCGCTCGCAGCGCTGCCTTCAGCGACCGCGGATTGCCGTAGCGGGCGATCGCTGTGCTGAGCTCCAGCAGGCGTCGGTACTGGCGCTCCGCGGCGACGAGATCGCCGGCCTCGAGCGCCGACCAGATCGCGGGCACGAGATCGGGCGCGACGTTGGCCTCCATGCAGAGCACCCCATCCACCCCCATGGCGTGCGCCTGGAGGATGCTGGAGACCACGCCGGTCAGCACCAGCCTCCGTTCCCCGATGGCGTGCACGTACTGCCCCAGGAGGCTGGGGTTGGCGTCGACCAGGAGGACCGCCTCCAGGTGGGGGTAGGCCTCGACCAGGGTCGCCACGGTCGGCAGGGGGAGGGAGTAGCCGGCGAGGAAGGCGTTGTTGGCGAGGATGACCGGGCAATCAACGGCCTCTATGAGCCGTCGGTAGTACCGTTCGACCTCCTGGGGACGAGGAGGGTGCGGGCTGGGGCGGGGAGGGAGGACGTAGACGGCATCCACGCCGCGCTCGACGGCCCCCCGGGCCAGCGCCTCGATGCCGGCGGTGGCGCCGGCGAGCCCGATCCCGGCCGCGCAGACCGGCACGACCCCGTGCAGCTCCTCGACTGCGATCTCGTAGATCCGCAGCTTCTCGGCGCTGGTCAACAGGTCGCCCTCCCCGCTGCCCTGGCTGCAGACGAAGACGCCGACCCCTCCCGCGCTGAGGAAGCGGAGATGGGAGCGGAGGAGGGCTTCGTCGAGCCCCCCCTCGGGGTCGAAGGGCGTGATGCTCATGGCGTAGACGGCGCGTTCAGCGATTCTCATCGAGGGCTGGCCTCCGCGAAGTGGCAAGCGACCTGGTGGTGCCCGGCCTCGGGCGCGAGCCGGGGGTGCAGCTCGAGGCAGCGCGTGCGTTCCGGGCGCGCCAGGGGCCCGACCGGGCAGCGCGTGTGGAATCGACAGCCTGCGGGCGGATGCCGCGGGTCGGGGGGATCGCCGGAGAGCGGCGCTGGCTCGCGCCGGCCGCGCAAGCTCGGGATGCTCTTCAAGAGGGCCACCGTGTAGGGGTGGCAGGGCCGCGTGAAGAGGTCCTCGGTGTCCGCGTGCTCCACCACCCGGCCCAGGTACATGACGAGGACCTCGTCGCTCATCAAGCGCACGACCGAGAGGTCGTGGGAGATGAAGAGGTAGGAGAGGCTGAGGTGGCGCTGAAGGTCCTGGAGCAGGTTGAGCACCGTCGCCTGCACCGACACGTCGAGGGCAGAGGTGACCTCGTCGAGGATGAGCACGTCCGCGCCGACGGCGAGCGCGCGACCGATCGCGATCCGCTGGCGCTGGCCGCCGGAGAACTGATGCGGGTAGCGGGAGAGCGCGTCGGACGGCAGGCCCACCAGCTCGAGCAGATGTGCGCTCTCGGCCATGCGGCGCCGTCGGGAGCGAAACTCGCCGCCGCGCGCCTGCAACGCCTCGTCCAGGAGGGTGCCCACCGACATCCGAGGGTTCAGCGAGGAGAAGGGGTCCTGGAAGACCATCTGGACCCGCCGCCGGTAGCGGGCCGAGTTGCGCGCCGCCTGGCTGGTGCAGTCGGCCCCATCGAGCGTCACCCGGCCGGCGACGATGGGCACCAGCCCGACCAGGGCCCGGGCCACGGTCGACTTGCCGCACCCCGACTCCCCGACCAACCCCAGCGTCCGCCCACGCTGGAGCGCCAGGTCGACGTCCTCGACCGCGGTCAAGGCTCGAGCACCGGCTCCGTAGCGGACGGTGAGCCCGCGGGCCTCAAGGATGCTCATCTCACCGCCTCGACCTCGGCCATCCAGCAGGCGACGCGTTGCCCGCCGGGATGGGCGACGAGCGGGGGCAGCTCCCGGCGACAGCGGTCCTGGGCGAGCGGGCAGCGGGGATGGAAGGGACAGCCGGGCGGGCGGGCGATGGGGTCGGGCGGCTGCCCGGGGATGGCGGTCAACGGGGCGCCACGGGGACGCTCGAGGTCAGGCACGGCCGCCAGCAGGGATCGTGTGTAGGGGTGGAGAGCGTCGCTGAGGAGACGCTCCGAGGCAAGGTCTTCGACGATCCGCCCGGCGTACATCACGAGCACCCGGCTGCAGCTCTGGCGCACCAAGGCCAGGTTGTGCGAGATCAAGAGGACGGCCGCGCCGTGCTCGCGGTTCACCCGGGCAAGGAGGTCCATGATCTGGGCCTGGATGGTCACGTCCAGCGCGGTCGTGGGCTCATCGCAGATCAGCAGCTTGGGGCTGTTCATGAGCCCCATCGCGATCATCGCCCGCTGTCGCATCCCCCCCGAGAGCTCGTGCGGGTACTGGCGCAGGATGCGCCGGGGAGCCGGGACGTTGACCTCGGAGAGGCGCGCCACCGCCGCCTCGGCGGCGGCGCGGAGGTCCAGGTGACGATGCCGGCGGGCGCCTTCGGTGAGCTGCCTGCCCATCGTCAACGCCGGGTTGAAGGAGGACATCGGGTCCTGGAAGACGAAGGCCAGCTCGGTCCCCAAGAAGCGCGCGAGCGGCTTGGGGGGCATCGCGGCCAGTCGCCGGCCGAGCAGGCTGACCTCGCCCTCGACAGCGGCGCCCGCGGGGAGGAGGCGGGCGATCGCCAGCGCGGTCATGGTCTTGCCGCTGCCCGACTCTCCGACCAGCCCCACCATCTCCCCCGGCCCGATTGAGAAGGAGACGCCAGAGACGATCTCGGCGTCGCCGATCCGAACGTGCAGATCCTCGACGAGCAAGGTCGGATCGGGCGCGCCGCCCCGGGCGGGAAGGCGGTGAGGTGGCTCCGAGGGGCCCGGCCGGCCGTTGGCCCGCTCGGGTGGCGCCGCCGTCCACACCCGAGGGTTGGCGGCGTGGGCCACCGCCTCCCCGGCGTAGGCAAAGGCGAGGGCGGCGACGGCGATGAAGGCGGCCGGGCCGAGGGCAGCGGCCGGGGTCTCGTAGAAGGAGTCGACGCCCTCGCTGAGCAGCCGTCCCCAATCGAAGTTCGGCGGCTGCACCCCGATCCCAAGGAAGCTGAGCCCGGAGAAGGCGACGATCATGAAGCTCACGCCCACAGAGAAGGACGTGACCATCGTCTCCGCCATGTTCGGGATCAGGTAGCGGAGGACCAGGCGCGGCCAGCCCACCCCGACCACGCGTGCGGCCGCCAGGTAGTCGCGGCCGGCGATCGAGAGCGCGAGCGTGCTGACGATGCGCGCGGCACGGAACGCCTCTGGGACCGCCAGGCCCACGGCGAGGCCGACGAGACCGAGGCGTGGGCCGAGGATCGTGATCAGGTAGATCGTGACCAGCAGGCCAGGGAAGGCAATCATGGTGTCGATCACGCGCATCGGGATCGGGCGCCAGCGTGGTCCGACCAGGGCGGTGAGCGCCCCGACCGGGACGCCGATCAGGTAGGCCAGGGCTTCGGCGAGCAGGCCCATGCCGATGGAGAGACGGGTCGCCACGAGCAGACGGGCGAGGAGGTCGCGCCCGAGCCGATCCGTGCCCAGCGGGTGCGCAAGGCTCGGGGGCGCGGAGATGGCCCTGAAATCGAACTGATTGGCGGTGTGCCCGAGGAGAACCGGTGCCAGGACGGCGATGACGAGGAGGAGGAGCAGGACGGCGATGGCGAGCATCGCGCTGGGGGCGGTGCGCAAGGCGCGCAGGAAGGCCATGGCTCAGCCCTCGGTGGCCAGCGTGCGTGGATCGAAGACGCCCAGCAGGATGTCGACGATGGTGTTGACCACGACCACAGTCATTCCCAGCACGAGCACGTCGGCCTGGATGACGGGGTAATCATGGGCCTGGATGGCCCCGATCAGGGAGCTGCCCATGCCCACCCGGACGAAGATCTGCTCGATGAAGATCGTGCCTGCGATCAAGCTTGAGAAGAGCAGGCCCCCGACGGTCAGGGCGGTGGTCAGGACGTTGGGCAGGACGTGCCTCACGTAGATCGTCAGCAGGGGCAGGCGTTTGCTCTCAGCGGTTCGGACGTAGTCTTGAGCGAGCGCGTCCAGCACCTGGAGACGGACGATGCGGGCCAGGGCGAGCGTTGGGCCGAGCGACAAGGACGCCACCGGCAGCACCAGCGCCTGCCAGCCCCGGCCACCGGCCACCGGCAGGAGCCTCAGCTGGAGGGCGAAGAGGAAGATCAAGAGCGTCGCCAGCAGGTACTGCGGCATGGTGCCGAGGACGGCGGTGAGGGTCGTCCAGGCAACCTCCAGGCGGGGTCGGCGGCCGCTGGCCGTGAGGTGAGCGGCGACCATCCCGAGCGGGACGCTGAGCAGCAGGACCACGGCCAGGGCGAGGCCGGCGAGTTCGGCGGTCGGACCGATGCGCTCCCGGATGAGGTCGCCCACCGGTTGCTTGGTCGCGAAGGAGGTGCCGAAGTCGCCGTGGAGGGCGCGGACGACGTACTCGGCGAGCTGCTGTGGCCAGGGCCGATCGACGCCGAGGAGATGATCGATCTGCCGATACTGCTCGGGTGTCCCGTTCTGGCCGAGGACCACGACCGCAGGATCGCCTGGGATCAGGCGCACCATGGCAAAGGTCGCGAGGAGCAAGAAGGCCAGGACGACCACCAGGCCGAGGAGGCGACGACCCAGGAAGCCCATCCACCGGCCAGTGAGCATGACCCTTACTCGATGCCGACGACCTTCATCCGTCGGAGATCCCCGAGCGCGAAGGACGCCCGTGAGGCGATGCCGGCCAGCCGACGGCCGACGGCCTCGAACCCGAGCTCGTTCATCTGCGAGATCGGCGCCATCAGCGAGGCCACCCCCTCGAACCCGCGCTCACTGGTCACGCCGGCGGCGACCGCCCCGACGCCGAGCGCGAACTCCTCGTGGTCGGTGGCGTACCCGCGTTCCCGCGTGCGCTCCACCTGGGCGCGGTACGCGGCCAGGTCGGTGATGCTGTGGGGGGTGAAGCGGGTCAACGAGGTCGGCTCTGCCTGCGACCATGCGTAGTACGCCTTCCCCCACGAGCCGGCGTCGATCGGCACCCGGCCGCCGAAGGCGACCTCCAGCTCCCCGTCCCCGTGCTGATGCACGTTGAGGATCAGGTGGTGGTTCTCCCAGGGGACGGCGATCGCGGCTGTCACCGAGAACTCTTGAGCGACCTCCGTCAGCTCGTTCCAGATGCCGCGGGAGATGGGGGCCGAGCGCGCGAATGCCGCGCCCAGGTAGTAGATGGCGGGACCGAGCCGGTAGCGCTTGTCGGCCTCCTGGATCACCGCGCCCTGCGCCTGCAGCTCGCTCAGGATGGCGTACGCCGTGCTGACGGCGATGTGGACGGAGCGGGCGACCTCGCTCACGCTGAGCGGGGTTGGGCTCCGGCGAAGGAGCCGGAGGACGCTGAAGGCTTTGGCAACCGCTCCCGGCAATTTCGTCCCCTCGTACGATTTTTCATGAAAAACGACAAATTATTTTCGGCTATCAGCAGTTTAGATTCGGTAATAGAGCTGGTCAACCGGGATAATCGAGAACGGTGGGTTCGCCTCCACGTGCTCCTACGTCGAGCCGCCGACCGGATGATGCCGTCTAGTGGGTCCTGGCGGACGCTGAGGACGAGGGTGCGGTCGACGACCTCGGACCGGCGTCGCTCGAGCACGCGGAGGGATCGGAGGCAGTGTCGCCGGATCGGACCAGCAGAGGCGCGGTGCCGTGGGGTGGGGCGGAGACGTGGCGGGAGGGAGAGCTGGCGGACCTCGGCGGTCCCGTCGATGATCGTGGCGGCGGCAAGGATGGCGCCCCCACCGAGGTCTGGCCATGCCGGGGGCCCGATGAGGTCGGCCAGGCTCGGCTGAGGGGTAAGCACGTGCCTCGGCTGCCCCTGTCACACCTGAGCGCGGACGGCGGGCAGACCTGGGACATCCGAGCGGGCGCGGTAGATGCTCCTGCCCGCGGCCAGGTACAGCTCATAGGGGTCTTCGTTACCGAAGCAGAGCGTCACGGCGAAGTCCTCGGGTGGCGTAAGCCGGTCGACGAGCGCCCCCGTCGTGTCGAAGACATCAAAAGAGCCATTGGGCCCGGTCGCCACCCAGACCCGACCGGCGGCGTCCACCGCCAGGCCATCGGCGTTGCCCCGCTCGAGGTCCACGAAACGACGATGGGCCCGGGTCGCGACCTCGATCACGTGCACGCGGGCACCGACGTAGTCGGCGACGTACAGCGTTCGCCCGTCGGGCGAGAAGGCCATCCCGTTCGGATAGGCGATGCCCGTGATGAGTTGCTCGGCGCCATCGCGGTGGACTCGCCAGACCTCTCCCGGCTGGCCCCCCTCTGGCTCCCTCCAGTCCATCCGCAGCGCGCCCACCAACACCGAGCCATCGACGTCGGTGGTGAGGTCGTTCAGACCCAGGGCGCCGTCCGCGGCGAAGAGTTCGCGTACCTCGCCATCACGGACGTGCACCAGGGTGCGGCCGGAGATCACGATCCCTCCCTCGGCGTGGAGCGCCAGGCCACCGACGCCACGGCGCTTGGGAACCACGGTCTCCACCATCCCTTTCCGCCAGCGATAGACGCCGCCGGCCGCGGCATCGCTGAAGTAGAGTGCGTCGCCGTCGCTCCGCAGCGCCTCCGGAAGCTGCAGCCCGGTGATCAGTGCGCGCAGGGGAGACCCCTCCCGCGCCATGGTGGGCCGAGGGCGCTGCTCGTGGACGCCATGGGCCCGCAGCGGCCGATCCAGGCTGACGCCTCCGCCTCGCCGTCACCGTCCATGGAGGGCGTACGGGACGTCAACGCCCTGAGACGACGCCGGTGCCGTTGCCGCCGAGTACGCAATAGCACTCACGCGGCACCCCTCACGGGGTTGCCCTTGCGGGCTTCGCGCTTCCTCGCCGCGTGCCCGGGAGGCCCGGGTCTTACCGCGGCTCTGCGCTTC
>Ga0209061_1002014_pt1 | contig 28649 bp, 21 predicted proteins | sample Coa_R1_10_FD_187157 | JGI IMG/M metagenome (GOLD analysis project Ga0209061, IMG submission 187157) | Surface soil microbial communities from Centralia Pennsylvania, which are recovering from an underground coalmine fire - Coalmine... | ecosystem: Environmental > Terrestrial > Soil >... | reverse complement strand
GGACATTTTCAACAATGTGGTCCGGACACAAATCGAGGCGATGGCGGCGGTGCACGGCCAGACGCAATCCCTGCACACCAATGCCCTCGACGAAGCGCTCGCACTGCCAAGCGATTTTTCGGCGCGTATCGCGCGCAACACGCAGCTCTTTCTGCAGCAGGAAAGCGGCACGGCACGCATCATCGATCCATGGGGCGGCTCTTATTATGTCGAACATCTCACCGGCACGCTCGCTGACAAAGCACTTGCCCATATCGAAGAGATCGAAGCGGCGGGCGGCATGGCAAAAGCAATCGAAGCGGGAATTCCGCAACGCCACATCGAAGAAGCAGCAACGAGAACACAGGCGCGGATCGACAGCGGCCTGCAGCCCGTAATCGGGGTGAACAAATTCAAGCCGGAGACTGAGGACGAGATCCGGATCTTGCGTGTGGACACGGCCGCCGTGCGGGCGCGCCAGATCGCCAGGCTCGCAGAGCTGAAAGCCACGCGCGATGATGCGCAAGTGAAAACTGCGCTCGACGCCTTGACCAATGGCGCACAAAACAATGCCAATCTTTTGGCGCTATCGATTGACGCCGCGCGAGCCAAGGCGACGGTCGGCGAAATCTCTTTCGCGCTCGAGAAAGTGTTTGGACGTTATACGTCGGACACGCGGATCATCTCCGGCGTCTACACCAAAGAAGCGGGTCCGCGTTCCCCATCCATCGCGCACGCCAAAAGTCTCGTTGAGGCTTTTGCGGAAAATGACGGCCGCCGCCCGCGCATTCTTGTCGCCAAGATTGGCCAGGACGGGCATGACCGCGGCCAGAAGGTGATTGCCTCGGCGCTTGGGGATCTTGGCTTCGAAGCAATCGCCGGGCCTCTTTTCGCAACGCCCGGGGAAGCCGCGAAAGAAGCGGTTGCGAACAAGGTGCATATCATCGGCGTCTCGTCGCTCGCCGCCGGTCATTTGACCTTTATGCCGCAATTGCGCGCGGCGCTCGCGCGTGAAGGCGGCTCCGGCATCATGATTGCCATTGGAGGGGTCATACCGGCGGAAGATTTTGCCGCCCTGAAGGATGCCGGAGTTTCCGTGATTTTTACACCAGGGACCACGATTCCGGACGCGGCGGTCCGCCTCATCGAGGAGCTGAATGATAAGCTAGGCTACCGGCAGAAGGAAATCGGGGAAAGATCCGCTCCGGCTTGAATGTCAGCGCTCTCTTACATCCCAAATGATCGGCACGCGATGGAGGCTAATACTCACGCGAAGTATCTCAGTTTGAATTTCTGCCACGCGCCGGGAAGAGACATGCGCAAGAGACAGGGCGATGTAACCTATGGATCTTTTTTACATTCTCGGCCGCGGACGCCTCACTGTCTCTGAGGCTGAGATGGCGCTATCGTCTTGCACGGCGCAAAGGGGTGAGAGGGATCTTCCATTGTGCCGGCAGGACAGAAGTGATAATTCACGCCACAGCCGCTCAGGAGCATCGTTACGCAGAAAGCCGGTATCAAACAAAACGTGCTCAGCAAGAGCCGTTTAAGCAGCGGGCGTTGCATCGTTTCTCCTTGTTCGCGCCACATAGAATATTTGAACTGGGAACGGAAACTGAGCTGCCCTTCGCAGGGCTTTACCCCATGGACCTTGATCCCTGGCAGCCATTGGCTTGGATAGCGGCTCATTAATAGTGGCTCATTATAAATTGAATCAGCGCTCAGAGATGGATCCGGGCAGGGTTTCAAATTGAGGCACTACCCGCCATCATTTCTGTCGCGCCGGAACCAATACTCTACCCAGGGCAAAAGGGCGGCGATCACGAAGAAAGTGAGCTCATAGCGTCCTGTGAGAAGGATGAAAACGATACCGCCAACCGTCAAGGCGAGGCTGAGGCCGATGATGCCCCGGCGGCTGTTGAGAAAGCGGATGATCTCTTTGTCTCTCTCGGTCATGGCCTCAGCTCCGTGAGTTAGATTCCGGTCAAGAGCCGGCGAAGCTCCGCGCGCACCTCGGCTGGATCGCGCAGAAAATATTGCGCATGTGTCGGAACGCCCGCAGCTCCGGCGCGCACGGAAATGCCGCCTTGCGCATTGACAAAGGAGAAACCGCTTTCATCCGTCAAGTCGTCGCCAATGAAAACGGGCTTGCGGCCAGCACAAGGCGGGCGTGCAAGCATACCGGCGATACCGCGTCCCTTGTCATGGCGGGCATCCTTGAGTTCGGCAACCATCTTGCCCGGCTGCACGGCGAGACCGTTTGCTCCCGCAAGTTTGCTCAAAAATTCCAGAACCTCGCCGCCGAGTTCTGGGCATTGCCGGAAATGGACCGCGAGCGCTGCACCTTTGTCCTCCAGCCGCAACTGCGGACGGGCGGCGAGAAAATTCATGAGCGGCGGACGCACACCATCCATCACGCCCTCCTCTGAGGGCGTGATGCGCGCGCCGCCGGAAAAGCGGATCTCCGCGCCATGCAGGCCGACCGCCGGAAAGATGAGCGGCGCGAAAATACGGTCGAGGTCCTCGATCTTCCGTCCGCTGACAAGGCCAAGGGCCCCATCGGCGGCAACCGACAGCTCTACGAGAAGCGCCCGCAGATCCTCATCGGCGGCGACATCCTCCGGCCGCGGCTTGATCTCGAGCAGCGTGCCATCGACATCAAGGAAATAGGCGGCAGCAATGGGCGGCGCGAGCCTAGCAAGATCGCCGGGAGCAAGCGGTGTGGGGGGCAAATCCTACCACACGCCAGTATTGGGCATCGAAGCCCAGGGCTCACGCTTCGGCAAGGGCTCACCCTTCTGCAAAAGCTCGATTGAAATATTGTCCGGCGACCGGATAAAGGCCATGGCGCCATCGCGGGGCGGCCGGTTGATGGTGACGCCGGCTTTCATAAGTCTATCGCATGTTGCGTAGATATCCTCCACGCCAAAAGCGAGATGGCCAAAATTCCGCCCGCCCGTATAGACCTCTTTGTCCCAATTGTAGGTCAGCTCGATGAGGGGGGCTTTCGACTCTTTGGCGCGCTCAACATCCCCTGGCGCCGCGAGAAATACCAGTGTGTAGCGGCCTGCCTCATTGTCAACCCGCTTCGTCTCGACGAGTCCAAGCTTGTTGGTGTAGAAATCGAGAGATTGCGGGAGATCCGTGACGCGAACCATCGTATGCAGATATTCCATAATTCTGTCCCGTAATGCAACTTGGCGCAGCCTCTTTGGCCTCAACTGGCGGATAGCATGGCAACCGTGAGCCAAATGCAGGCGTTTCAAACACTATAGCACAAAAGCAGGTGATTGCAGTTCCCTGCAGCACCCTCAAATGTGCCCCATCCAGCGATCGGACTTGCCGTGAACACATCGTCGCTGACGGAACGGGAAAAACCGGTGGACGAGAGCCAGCGGCTCAAGGAAAGGGCAGCGCTTGCTTCGGCCGCGGTGAGCGCCGCAATGACAGCGGCGAAATTCGCCGCCGGTCTCATTTCGGGTTCCCTGGCGGTTCTCACCGAGGCTGGCCATAATCTCGCCGACGTCGCGGCAACTGTCCTCACCTATTTCGCGATCAGAATCGCAAACAAGCCAGCCGACGAAGAGCATCCGTTCGGTCACGCCAAGGTGGAAGCCCTGGCGGCTCTCGTCGAGACGGGATTTCTGTTCGCCCTGGCAGCGGTCGTTCTGATCGAGGCGGTGATGCGTCTTGTGAACGGCGACACCGGAATCGAGCCAACGCCAGCCGTCTTCGCGGTTCTAATCGGCTCGATGACAGTGGATGTTGTGCGATGGTTCTCGCTCAGGCGGATCGCCGCTGCGACAAAAAGCGATGCACTGGCCGCCGACGCGCTGCATTTCTCGAGTGATATCATCGGTACGGCCCTGGCGCTCTGCGGTATCGGCGCCGCGCTTTACGGCCATCCGGAAGGCGATGCGATCGCCGCTCTCGGGCTTGCGATTTTTATCACTGTTGCGGGCGTCAAGATCGGCCGGCGCACCGTCAATGCGCTTATCGATAGGGCGCCGGAAGGTCTCACCTCGGAGATCCGGTCGATCGTTGAACAGGTTCCGGGCGTGATCGGGGTCGAGGCGCTCCGGCTGCGGCCAGCAGGAGCCGAAGTGCTGGGCGACGTCGCGATCACGGTCTCGCGCACCTTGCCGCTCGAAAAAGCCTCCGCGATCGCGGCCAATGTCGCCGCGGCGATCGCGGCCCGGCATCCCGAAGCGGCCCTGACGGTCTCGGCGCGGCCCATCGCGCTCGATGACGAGACCATGCGCGAGCGCGTTCTTCTGATCGCCGCCAAGCGCCACGTTTCAATCCATCACGTCACCTTACAGGAAATCGAGGGACGCACATCGATCAGTTTCGATGTCGAACTCGACCGCCATATGACGCATGGCAACGCCCATGAGATCGTCTCCGGCCTCGAGACGGAGATCGCCCGGGAGCTCGGCTCGAACATCGAGGTCGAGAGCCACATCGAACCTCTGGAGCCTCACCAGTTAAAGGGTCATCCCGTGCCTGAAGAAATCCGCGCGGAACTCGCTGCACTCATGGCCGAAATCTCCGCAGCTGGGCCAATCCGCGACGTGCATAGTGTCCGTGTGCGGTCAACGCCGGACGGCTTGGTCGTCAACTATCACTGCCGGGTCAGCCCCTGCCTCAGTGTCGGTGAAGTGCATGAACACGTCGATGCGCTCGACCGGAAGATGCGCGACGCCTTCCCCGGCATTGTCAGAATCGTCGGCCATGCCGAGCCGCTGTGCTCATGAGCGAAAATTTCGACATCCCGGCCCCGGTCCCGCCGTTCACCATGCTCGCTAGCCTCATGCGGGCGCGCCGCTTCGCGGGCTTGTTCTGGTGTCAGTTCTTCTCGGTCTTCAACGACAACTTCGTGCGCAACATGCTCGCCATGCTGATTCTTTTCCGGCTCGGCGAAGCAAACGCTGGACCGCTGATCACGCTTGCGGTCGGCACGTTCATGGCGCCTTCTCTTTTCCTCTCCGGGCTCGGCGGTGAAATGGCGGATGCGCATGACAAGGCTTGGCTCGCGCGGCGGCTCAAATTCGCGGAGATCCTGGTCCAGATGATCGCCGCCCTTGGCCTGTTCTTCTCCTCCTTGCCGCTGCTTTACACGGCTTTATTCGGGCTTGGCGTCATCTCTGCGCTCTTTGGGCCGGTCAAATATGGCATTCTTCCCGACCTTCTCGCCAGGGATGAGCTTCTCGCGGGCAACGCTCTCGTCGAGGCGGCAACATTCATTGCGATTTTCTTGGGGCTCATTGCGGGAGGCTTATCCGCGAAAGGGCGCGCGCCAGAGGGCACCATGCTGCAGCTGATGGCGATTGCCATTGCCTGTTTCACAGCCAGCCTCTTTATTCCCCCGACCGAACGCGCAGCGAAGGGTCTTCGCGCCAACTCCAACGTCCTTGTGTCCACCTTCGCGCTCATTCGCGAGGTGGTGCAAGACGCGACCCTTCGGGCCCGGACAATGGCGGTCTCCTGGTTTTGGATGAGTGGCGCGATCGCCCTCTCGCTCGTGCCGGTCATCGTCCGCAATAAAACGGGCGGCGGCATCGAAGTCGAGACGGCGGTGAGCGCACTTTTTGCGCTTGGCATCGGGATCGGGTCGATCGCCGCCGCGGTCATCGCGCATGGACGCATCTATCTGAGCATGGCACCTCTTGCCGCGCTCGGCATGGCGGCATTTTTGATTGACATCGGAGCCGCAACATTCTTTCTGCCTGCCGCAGTGGCCGAAGCTGGACTTGGCGATTTCTTCCGCTCCTTCGCAGGCTTGCGCATCGCCTTCGATGTCACGGGACTTGCCTGCGCGGGCGGGCTTTTCGTCGTGCCAATTTTCACCGCTATCCAGGCCGACGCAGCAGCGGACCGCCGGGCCCGGATCGTCGGCGGCGTGAATATCCTCAATGCCAGCTTCATGGTCCTGGGAGTGATCACAACCGCCGTGCTGCAAAGCCGGGCGATCGGCGTGACGGAGCCAGTGCTGCTTGCCGCGCTTGGCTTGCTGAATTTAGGCGCCGCTCTTTATGTCCGGCGGTCCGTGCTGAAGGGAGAGGACTGATGGGTTAGCGGTGCGAAAGACACGCTGTCAGCCCGGCACCATCCAACGCTGAAGGTAATGGCCCAGCGCATCGTGTCAGGCCCCACGCCCTCGATCTTGCCCTTGACGCCGGGAATAATGCTCCTTTGCGAGTTGCGGTCCATGCCCGCCCCCGGAAAGACGAAAAACTTCGGAGACGCATGCCGCAATCGCAGACGGCAATGTCACGAAGCCGAAGCATTGGAAGTGAGAGAAGGATGGTCTGGGAACCCGTTCATCGGCGGGTTCCAGATGATTATGCGGTTTCTTCCCGTAGCCTTCGCGGCATAGAGCGCCTTATCGGCGCGTTCGATAGACTGTTCCACGGGAATGGAGGGGTCCAGAAGGGCCAGGCCAGCCGAGAACGTCACGTGAAAGATTTGCTTGCCGTCCGTCTCATGCGGCAGCAATCCGAATTCGTCACGCAGCCGGTCGATAATGTGATGGCCCGTCTGCAAGTCGGCACCCGGTAAGCAAATCAGAAACTCCTCCCCGCCGTACCGGAACAACTTGTCATAGGGGCGCAGGCTGGCCATGAGATAACGGGCAAAGCCAATCAAGACATTATCCCCCGCGGCATGGCCATATTTATCGTTCACAGTTTTGAATCTATCCAAGTCCACCATTGCGATGACACACTGCTGCACCTGGCGGCTGACCAACTCATGCTGCTCACGGAGCTTGACCATCATTCCCGCGCGGCTCGGCATCCCCGTTAGCGGATCGAGACGGCAGAGCGTATCCTCAAGCTGGCGCTGGACAGCCGCGATCTCGACGCGCAGGCGTTCCATTAGTGGATCAAGACTATAAAGCGGATCAATCCTGTTTAGCGTATCTTCAAGCGCGCGCTGAACATTCGAAATTCCGAGACGCAGGCGTTTCCCGGCAGTCACAAATCGCTCATAGTCCCCGAATGGAATCTGTGCGCCGGCTGCGGACGACTGTAGAAGCCGCGCCGCAGATTCGTGCATGCGCTGGTGCTCTATCTCGATCTCAGCAATGCCGGGAAAGCATTCAAGCACGGCACCGCCAGACCCATAGTACCATTGGCCAAAGCGGCACAGGCGGTGAGACTCGGCAGTTATATCCCGCTCATCAGGCGTCAGGCGGCAGATCAAGGTGCCGCAAACCGCTTCCGACCATTGCTCATGGCTGTGGACTGCCCGATCGAGTTCCTTCAGCGCCTCGCGCAGCTGGCCGTCGGACAAATTCGGGATAGCCATGCGGCCCCCCTCATGCCTTATGTGCCCCGACCTCAGCCAGGCGGCCATGATTGCCTGGCAGGGCCTTCATCAACGGGTCCCATGTGAGTACGCGGTTTTTCCCAGCTGCCTTCGCAACGTAAAGCGCCTTATCGGCACGGTCGATCGTCTCTTCCACGGTTATGCCAGGGTCGAGGACAGTCAGCCCGGCTGAAATTGTGACGTGAAAGATTGTCTTGTCGCCGGCCTCGTGCCGCAGCGATGCAAGTTCCTCACCCATTCGGGCAAGGATGTTCCGGCCAGTCTGCAAGTCAGTGTCGGGCAGGCAAATCAGAAACTCTTCTCCACCGTAGCGGAAGACCTTATCGTAGGGACGCAGATGTGCCATGACGTAGCGCGCAATGCCGACCAGAACCCTGTCGCCTACAGCATGCCCATATCTGTCATTGATGCTCTTGAAATCGTCCAAGTCCATCATCGCAATGGCACAAGCATGTACCTCGCGCTTGACGAGTTCGTGCTGCTCGCGAAGCTTGGTTAGCATTCCAGCGCGGCCTGACGTTCCAGTCAGCGCATCGAGGCTGTAAAGAGTATCTTCAAGTTCGCGCTGAACTGTCGCAATTTCGAGGCGCAAACGTTTCAGGGCGGTCAGGAAGCGTTCGTAGTCCGCAATCGAAATCGGCACCCCATCGGCGGATGACCGTAGAAGGCTCGCCGCATATTGGTGCATGCGCTGATGCTCGATCTCGATCTCCGCAACGCCGGGATAGCGATCAAGCATAGCCCTGCCAGACGTATAGTACCATTGGCCAAAGCGGCAAAGGCGATGAGATTCAGCGCTGATATCCCGCTGATCGGGTGTCAAGCGGCAGATCAAAGTGCCGTGAAGGTTTTCAGACCACTGCTCATGATTGTAGATGGCCTGATCGAGTTCCCTCAGCGCCCCGCGAAGTTGTTTTTCGGACAAGTTAGGGATAGCAGCCATGCGGACCCCATTCCCCGGCGCGTGCCCTTGCGCCATATCAGTTAAAATATTATCATATTATTATAAATTAGAATAAATTTATTCAAATCTCATAACGTTTCCCGCAGAAATGTCCCGAAGGCGCGCGGTCCATCGCCAGCCGGCATTTTCGCCGTTACGGCCAAGGTTTGCGCATCAATCACCCAGACTTCGTTCGAGAACCAGTTGACGACATAGACGCTGTTGCCGTCGGCGCTCGTTTCAATTCCCTCGGGATAATCGCCGACGGAAATCCGCTTCACGGGTTTCAGCGTCGCAAGATCAAAGACGGAGACTGTTCCGCCATATTGGTTCGTCGAAAATCCGCGGCCCTTGGCAAGGGCGACCGCATAGGGCCGCTTGCCAACCGCGACCGTACCGGCAAGCTTGGCCGACTTGAGATCCACGACGGAGATGTCGTTGCTTTCGACATTCGCGGTATAGGCGCGCTCGCCCTGCGGATCGATCGTCACGCCAAAGGGATGCTCGCCAACCTTGACGGTGCCGGTGCGGGTAAAGGTCTTCGCATCGATGATCGAAATTTGATCATCGTCGCGATCGGCCGTCACGATCAGCGTCCCATCCGCCGTCAGGGCAACGCCCGAGGGAGATGCGCCAACCTCGGCACTCGCCACAATGGCCCCCGTCCTGACATCGATCTTGTAAAGGCGCGGCTGATAAAAGCCGGCGACATAGACGAAGCCGCCCGCCGGATCGGCGGCAATGCCGAGCGGCGTATCGGGCATCGCGATTTTAGCAACGATCTTGCGCGATGCGGTGTCGATTACCGAAACATATTTGCCTTCCGGGCTTGTGACGTAGGCCGTTCGGCCATCGCGCGCCATGGCGATCCCGGCGGGCTTGCCGGCAACCGGAATCTGCGCGACGATATGTTTCAAGCCGAGATCGAGCACGCTGACCTCATCACCTGTCTGATCGGTGATGAAGGCTTCGCCCGCGAAAGTGCCGGGAGCATGGTAAAGAAGAGCGGCGAAAGCGGCAGCGGAAAGGGTGCCCGCTTTGGCGCCCTTGCCTTGATGGAGGCGGCACTGATTGCCTCTGTTCACTTGGCCGCCTCGACCTTTTTCTTCAAGGCATCAAGCCCTTTGCGGTAGATAGCCGTCACGGCCTTGACCGCGGCTTCATCATTCAATTCCGGCGGCGGATCATTGTTCGGGTAGCCGCGGTAAAAGGCGCCGCGCCATTCGACGGTGCTTTTTCCGCCCTCGGCCGGAAGGACCGCGATCGTCGAAGAGTAGTTGTTGACCGGCAGCACTTTCACGTCGACCTTATCGATGCGATAGGAGTAGGTCATCGCGTCCCCGTCATATTTGTAGAGGCTTTCGTCGATCGTCGCGCCATTGTCCAGAGTGAGTTGACGAGTTGCGGTATCCGGCTCATTACCGCCCGTGCCCGCCGTCTTGACGACGCCGGGGAGCCAGCTCATGTCGTGAAAATCCTTGATCGTGTCCCAGACCTTCGCCGGCGGCGCATCGATCGTGACCGACTCCGTGACTTTCTGCCGCGAGGGGCCATGTGCCTGTGCTGCCCCAGGGAGAACCAGGGCGCCGAATGCTGCGGCGATCAGCAGATACTTTCCTACACTTCCAGCCATTCCTATATTTTCCTTGTTTTGCCACGTGTGATGAAGACCGGCCGCCGGTCCCTTCCGGATTTTCGCACCCGGCTTAGACGCATGTTGCGAAAATTCAAGAAGAGAGTGCGTGCCGGAAGCCGGCTTTGCGCCTCCCGGCTGTTGCCCTTAAGATAGCCGCGATTGCTGCGTACCAGAATTACTATCCGCCGCTTTAAGTTTAGAGGTTTCGATGCGCACCGATATCGCAGAACCCGTTCGTTTGAAAGACTATAGGGTTCCCGATTATCTGATCGACAAGGTCGATCTCGATGTCAAGCTTCACCCATCCGCGACGCGCGTCTTCGCCCGTCTTGCCATCCGGCCAAATCCGCAAGGCCGCCCCTTTGCCGCCCTGGCCCTTGACGGCGATGGATTGAACGCAAAAAAGATCACGCTCGACGGCCAAAACCTTGATCCTCACGATGCGGAGGCGTGGAATGGCGTTTTGACACCGGATCAGTTGAGCTTGAGGGCGCCGCCGCAACGCCCCTTCATTCTCGAGATCGAAACCGAGATCAATGCCACCGCCAATACACAATTGATGGGTCTTTACCGCTCCGGTTCGGCCTATTGCACCCAATGCGAGGCGGAAGGGTTTCGCCGCATCACCTACTTCCTCGACCGTCCCGATGTGCTGAGCGTCTACACGGTAAGGCTGGAGGCGGAGATTTCCGAAGCGCCATTGCTGCTCTCCAACGGCAACAGGATCGCAGGAGGAAAGATCGAGGGAACATCGCGCCATTACGCGGTCTGGCATGATCCTTATCCAAAACCCTGCTACCTCTTCGCGCTTGTCGGCGGTGATCTTGGTTCGATCTACGATGAGTTCACAACGAAATCCGGCCGCAGGGTTAAGCTTGGCATCCATGTCGAGCATGGCAAGGAGCCCTATGCCGCTTATGCGATGGATGCCCTGAAGCGCGCCATGGCCTGGGACGAAAAGGTCTATGGCCGTGAGTATGATCTCGATGTGTTCAACATCGTCGCCGTCTCCGACTTCAACATGGGTGCCATGGAGAACAAGGGGCTCAACATCTTCAACGACAAATATGTGCTCGCCTCGCCTGCAACCGCGACGGATACGGATTATGCAAACATCGAGGCGGTGATTGCGCATGAATATTTCCACAATTGGACAGGCAACCGCATCACTTGCCGCGACTGGTTTCAGCTGTGCCTCAAGGAAGGCCTGACCGTTTTCCGCGATCATGCCTTTTCGGCGGACATGCGCTCTGCCCCGGTCCGCCGGATCGGCGACGTGCGCACCTTGCGTGCCCAGCAGTTCGCCGAGGATGCCGGCCCGCTCGCGCATAATGTCCGGCCGGACAGCTATCGCGAGATCAATAACTTCTACACGGCGACGATCTATGAAAAGGGTGCCGAAATCATCCGCATGCTGAAAGTGCTCATCGGCGATGAGGCTTTCCGCCGCGGAATGGATCTCTATTTCGAACGCTATGATGGGACGGCGGCGACAATCGAGGATTTCATCGCCTGCTTCGCCGAGGCTTCCTCGCGCGACTTGACCGAATTTTCGCGCTGGTATCATCAATCCGGCACACCTCTCGTCGAAGCTACCGGCACCTATGACGAACAGGCGAGAACCTTTACCCTTGATTTCGTGCAATCCTGCAAGCCGACGCCTGGCCAGGACAAGAAGGAGCCTTTCGTCATTCCGGTCGCACTCGGCCTCGTCATTCCCGGCAAGGGGGATATCGAGTTGCGCACCGGCAATCAGGATGGCGCGAGCGCGGAAGAACTCTCGCGCGGCGTTATCGAGCTCTCGACCGCCCGGCGGCGCGTGACCTTTTATGATGTGCCAAGCCGCCCGGTCCCTTCCCTGCTAAGGGGCTTCTCGGCGCCAGTGCGGCTCGATTATCCGGCCAGCGAAGCCGATCTCATCACTCTCATCGCGCATGACAGCGATGATTTCAACCGCTGGCAGGCAGCTTCAACCTATGCGACCCGGCTGCTTCTTCGCTCGGCCGAGCGGCTCCGCGCGGGACAGGCGCCAGAAGAAGACAAGAATTTCAGCGAAGCCCTTCGAATTCTCATCGAGAAGAGCGCCGATCCGGCCTTCGCCGCGCAAGCGGTCACTCTGCCGGGTGAGGCGGATATCGCACGCGAGATCAGCGAGAATGTCGACCCGGACGCGATCCACGCCGCGCGTGAAGCGTTGCGCGGAGCGATGGGGCGAGACCTCAAGGAGACATTGCGCGCAGCCTATGACCGGCTCGCCAGCCATGGGCCTTATTCGCCCGATGCGATCTCCGCGGGGCGGCGTGCCCTCCGCAATGCCGCGCTCGATCTCCTGGCAGCCGGGGACGCGCGCGAAGGCGCCTTGCTCGCAACGCGCCAGCGTGAAACCGCGGCCACCATGACAGATGAGATCGCCGCCGTCGCCGTGCTCGCCCACATCCCGGGGAAGGAACGCGAAGCCGCGCTCGACGCTTTTTATCACGCACATGAAAGTGAGCCCCTCGTCATCGACAAATGGTTTGCCTTGCAAGCAACCATCCCCGAGGCGGGAACACTCGGCCGGGTCAAGGCCCTTATGAAACACAAGGCTTTCTCGTTCAGTAACCCCAACAGGATACGCGCGCTCGTCGGCTCCTTCGCCGCCTTCAATCAAACGCAGTTCAACGCCAAGGACGGCAGCGGCTACGATTTCCTTGCGGACATCGTGCTTGAGCTTGATGCGAAAAACCCGCAGGTCGCGGCGCGGCTCCTTTCGGCCTTCAAAAGCTGGCGTTCGCTTGAGGCAAACCGCCGGAGCCTCGCCGAACGCGCGCTGCGCCGCGTCGCAAGCGCTCCCTCTCTTTCCGTTGACGTGAAGGATATCGCTGAACGCTCGCTTGCCTGATGGCGATGGAGGAGGACCATGACCGGGGCGCTCTGGACAGAGGTTGACCAGTATATCAACGCGATGGTGGTGCGGCCTGACGCGGCACTTGCCGCCGCGATCGAGGCAAGCAATGCGGCTGGACTGCCGCCAATCAGCGTCACCGCGAGTCAAGGAAAGCTGCTTTATCTCCTTGCCCGCATTCGGGGTGCGCGAAGAATCTTGGAGATCGGCACGCTCGGCGGCTACAGCACAATCTGGCTGGCGCGGGCGCTCCCCGAAGACGGCCGCCTCATTACCATCGAGGCCGAGCCGAAACACGCGGAGGTCGCGCAAGCCAATATCGCGCGCGCGGGCCTGAGCGGCATTGTCGATCTGCGCACCGGCCGCGCCCTGGAGGTGCTGCCAAGAATCGCCGCCGAGGGCGGCGGGGCTTTCGATCTCACCTTTATCGACGCGGACAAGCAACGCATTCCTGAATATTTCAGCTTCGCGCTCAAATTATCCCGGCGCGGCAGCATCATTATCGTCGATAATGTGGTGCGCGACGGAAAGGTGCTCGAGACTGGAAGCGATGATCCCGACATCCAGGGGATACGCCGCTTCAACGAGCTGCTTGCCAAGGAGCCGCGTGTCAGCGCCACTGCCATCCAGACCGTCGGCGCCAAGGGCTATGATGGTATCGCCATCGCGCTCGTGACAGAAGAGACGTAAGCGGCAGCGGAGCGCAGACTCTGCCGGAGGGCCACCTTCAGCATGGCGATCAAATCTGCGTTCACTTTTAATTAATCTCTGGACAAATCAAAAAAGTCAGCCTCTGATAGGCTCGATTCGGAGAGGTGCGGCACATCACTCCGGTCAGTTTCGAGGGGGCCTGACATGACGCGCGCTCATACGGCGCATGCTTCTGCGCGCGCAGAGGCATCGCTGAAGTTTGGCTGTGCGGCGAAACAGCCTGCTGTCTTACGCATCATCCATCTCGAAATCTGGGTCCGGCGCGCGGTACCCGCCATGGTGGCACTCTTTGCCGGCGGGCTCGTAGCCATCTCTGTCCTGATGACCCGCGACGCCTATGATCGCGCCGTCAACGATGCCTTCTCGGATCTCGAATTGGCGGCGGGAGCGATAACCAGCAACCTCAATACAGCCTTCCGGGAGCAGCCCAAAGACGGCCTTGCAGCGGTCCTGGCACAGGCAGTGCCTTCCCGCGCCTTGGCGCGCAAGCTGCAGGTGATCGTGGCGGACGCCGCCGGCAACATCGCCGGAGCCTTACCCCCGCTTTCGGGCTCGAGCACCACTCTCAATGATTATCTGGGTTCCGAGCAGCCTCTGACGGTTTTCGCCGAGAAAGCCGGTGTCTTGCGGATCCTCCTCGCGGACGGAACGGACGCCTTGGCGAGCGTCCACACACTCGATCCGCCATTCGGCCAAGTCGCGATCATCTATCCCATGACCGCCATCCTCGCCGACTGGCAGGCGGCGAGTTTCCGTAATGCCGTGCTGGTCATCTGCACGGTTGTCGTCCTGATTGCCCTCGCACTCGCCTATTTCTGGCAGGCCTCGCGGGCGCGCGAGGCCAATCAGCTTTGCGAAAGAATGCAGTCCCGGGTCGACACGGCGCTCGGCCGCGGCCGCTGCGGTCTTTGGGATTGGGATCTCGCGCGCGGACGAATCTATTGGTCGGACTCGATGTATGAGATCCTCGGGCTGACCCCAGCCACCCAATTCCTCTCTTTTGGCGACATCAATGCAATGGTGCATCCGCAGGACGGCGACCTTGCGGCAATGGCCGAGATGCTGGCAAGCTCACAAACCGATTCAATCGATCATGTTTTCCGGATGCAGAATGTAAAAGGCGACTGGATCTGGCTGCGGGCACGCGCCGAACTTGTGCGCGAATCGGCGGCTGCGCCACCCCATCTCGTTGGCATCGCCGTCGATATCACCGAGCAGAAGATCCTCGCGGAGCGCACTGCCACGGCGGATCTGCGCCTTCGCGATGCGATCGAGACCGTTTCGGAGGCATTTGTCCTTTGGGATTCCGACAACCGGCTTGTGATGTGCAATTCCAAGTTCCAGAAATTCCATAATCTCTCCCCGGATGCTGTCGTTGCAGGAACACCCTATGCACAGGTGATGGCGAAGGGGACGCCTCCGGTCATTCAAACCCAGATCGCGCTCGGTGAGCGGCAGCTCGCCGGAGCGCGCACCTATGAGGCGCGCCTTGGTGATGGGCGGTGGCTGCAAATCAATGAAAGACGCACAAAGGACGGCGGTTATGTTTCGGTTGGCACCGACATCACGGCGTTGAAACGCCATGAAGAACAGCTGATGGACTCGGAACGCCGCCTCATGGCGACCGTCGCCGATTTGCGAAAGTCACGCCAGACGCTGGAATTGCAGGCGCAGCAGCTCGCCGATCTCGCCGAAAAATATTTCGAGCAAAAAGACGAGGCCGTGAGCGCCAACCGGGCCAAGTCCGAATTCCTCGCGAATATGAGCCACGAGCTGCGCACGCCCCTCAACCACATCATCGGCTTTGCCGACATGATGCAGCAGGAAACTTTCGGTCCCCTCGGTTCACCGAAATATGCCGACTATTGCAGAGACATAAAGCAAAGCGGCGAAAGGCTGCGGGACGTGATTTCGGATGTTCTCGACATGTCACGGCTTGAATCCGGCAGGTTCCAGATTCAAAAGACCGATTTCGAGATCGATGCGGCAGTCAGTGCCGCGGTCGCCGAGATCGAAGCGATCGCAACTGAAAAGGAAATCACGGTCACCGCTGAAACCTTGCCGGGTAAGCGCATCCTTGCCGACCGCAAGGCAATTGAAAAGATTCTTATGATCTTGTTGCGCAACGCAGTGAAATACACGCCCAATCACGGCCGCGTCGGCGTCCGCACACGGATGGTTCAAGGCGCTCTGAACATCTATGTAGAAGATACGGGAATGGGCATTCCGCCTGCGCCGCTTGCAAGGCTTGGCCGGCCTTTCGAGCAATTGGGCACGACATTGGACAATGGCATGAAAGGCTCCGGCCTCGGGCTTGCCATTGCGCGCTCGCTCGCCAATTTGCATGGCGGCTCGATTCGCATTCGTTCGTCCGTCGGCAATGGCACGATCGTCCTCGTCCATCTGCCCGAGGCACTCGACGTCCCGCGCCAAAAACTGCTTATGGCCGCAGGCACCTTGCGCCGGCCCGCGCAGCCGCTAAAGCTGCGTGCCTCATCACGGTGACAATATCTTATTGAAGATTTTCCGTACCTCTGCCCGCACCTCAGCGAGGCGGCTTTCGAGCGCGCTAAGGCTTGGCTGCCCCGCTGCCTTCGCAAGGCGCCGCTTGACCGCTTCATTCGCCTGGCGCGGATTGGTGCCGGAGTCCAAAGTGAGGCTCAGGATTTGCCTCACATCGGTGAAAAGCCTGTACGCATCCGTGAGAATACGCGCGTCCCCGGTATCAAGCACGCCGCAGCTTGCCGCCGCTCTGAGCACCGCAAAAGGCGAAACGCAAATGAGGCCTGGGTGGGCATGCGCGTGCCTGAGCAAGAGATATTGAGCCACAAATTCAATGTCGATCAGCCCTCCGGCAGCAAGCTTGAGATCCCAAGGCTCGCCGTCTCCTTTTTCTTTCGCGATGAGGCGCCGCATCTCGGCGACATCCTGCGCCAGCCGATCACCGCGCTGCCGCATGAGAAAGGTTTTGATGGCAGCTTCGGTCTGCGAAGCGAGTTCCGCATTGCCGGCGACAGCCCGGGTGCGGGTCAAAGCCATATGTTCCCAGGTTTCCGCCTGGCAGGACTGATAGTCAACGAAATGCGAAAATTGAGTTGCGAGCGGTCCCTTGCGCCCGGAAGGGCGCAGACGCATGTCGACCTCATAAAGCCCGCCGCGGCGCGTGGGGACCGTCAGGGCAGAGATCAAGCGCTGCGCGAGACGGGTATAATATTGTACGGCATGGAGGGGCCGCGAACCGTTCGACTCGGGCTGCGCGGAATCAAAATCATAGATGAAAATGAGATCGAGATCAGAGGCTGCGGTCATTTCGCGCGAGCCGAGCTTGCCAAGCGCGAGAACGGCCAGCCTGCCACCCGGAATCCGGCCGTGCTCATCGGCGAAGGCGTGCTCGACATGAGCAAGGGCGGCTGCCACAATGCTCTCCGCGAGTCCCGAATAGGCGAGCGCCGCGCTGGCAGGCTCGATCTGGCCGGACCAAAGCCGCAGACCGATTAGAAATAGTTCTTCTTGCGCGAAGTCACGCAGCGCGTCGAGGAATTCCTCCGTGTCGAATTTATATTGCAGGAGCGGTCCCGCTCGCTCTCTAAACGCGTCTTCATCGAGGGGCGCCTTCAGAATATTTGGATCAATCGCGGCATCAAGCACATGCGGATGGCTGATGATGGTGCGAGCCAGTCTCGGTGCGCCGCCAAGAATCTCGCCGAACAATTCGCAGATTGGCGGATTGGCTTTCAGCACCAAAAAAAGCTCGGCCGCTGCAGGCATGCCAGCGAGCGCGGAATCAAATCCGGCGAGTGCCGCGTCGGGATCGCCGGAGCGCGCGAAGGACTGCAGAAGCAAAGGCACCAATTCGGTGAGGATTTCCCGCGCCCGGGCGCTGCGCACGGCAGGACGGCGGCCGAAATGCCAGCCTCGAATCGTCTCGGCAGCGAGGGACGCATTCTTGAAGCCCAAACGCAACAAAGTTTCGAGCGTTTCAGGATCGTCATCAACGCCCGTGAAAACGAGACTGCCGGCCGTCACATCCAGCCTCGGAGAATGTTCAAACAGCCGCCCGTAATGATGAGAGACAAGCCGGAGGCGATGTGTGACCTCGCTGCAAAAGCGGCTTTTCCGCGCGTAGCCGCAAAAACGGGCAAAGCGCGCAAGCCCATCTTGATCTTCCGGCAAACGCTGCGTCTGCTCATCGGCGATCATCTGCAGTCTGTGTTCGATCTCCCGCAAGAAGAGATAGGACGCGCGCAAATCCGCAACCGCATCGCCTGTCACCCATCCTTCCCTGCCAAGCTCATCCAGCATGTCAAGAGTGCGTGATCCCCGCAGGCGCGGCCTCTTGCCGCCGAAGATTAATTGTTGGGTCTGAACGAAGAACTCGATTTCACGGATGCCGCCACGGCCCAATTTTACGTCGTGGCCTGCGACCACAATTTCGCCATGGCCGCGCACGGCATGAATCTGGCGCTTCATCGCGGCGATATCCGCAATCGCAGCGTAGTCGAAATATTTTCGCCAGATGAACGGCATGAGATTGGCAAGAAAAGCTTCTCCCAGCGCCTTGTCTCCCGCAACCGGCCGCGCCTTGATGAAGGCGGCCCGCTCCCAGTTCTGCCCAAGACTTTCGTAGTACGAGTAGGCGGCCGGCAAAGAGATGGCGACCGCCGTCGAACCAGGATCGGGACGCAACCGCAGATCGACGCGCGCGACGTAGCCGTCCGGGGTCCGCTCCTGCAGTAACCGGACAAGATCCTTCGTGAGGCGTGTAAAAAGGGTCGCGGGATCCACAGCCCCGGTGAGCGCACTGCAATCGGGATCGAAAAAGACCACGATATCGACATCGCTCGAATAATTGAGCTCGCGCGCACCAAGCTTGCCGAGCGCCAGGATCACGAGGCCGCAGCCGGTTTCGATGCCAGAGCCCTCAGTCAACCGCAACCGTCCGAGGCGCGCCGCGCCCCGCAGCACATAACGTAACGCCGCCGCGATGAAGGCATCGGCGGCCCGCGACAGCGCCTCGGTCGCCTCGATCACATCGAAGGCGCCGCCAAGATCGGCGATTGCGATGAGAAGCGAGGTCTCCTGCTTCGCAAGACGCAGCGCGCGCATGACAGCGGCATCGGTTTCGGCCTCAGCGCAGGCCCGGTCGAGAGCGGCAAGACAGGACTCAAGGCAGGCCTTGGGCGAAGCCTCGAGACACCGCTTGAGCCGGAGAGCATCTTGCGTTGTAAGATGCCAGAGAAAGGGCGAATGACCGGCAAGTGCCAGGAGGAGTGCGCGCACACCGGAAAGTTCCGCAAGGCCCCGCAACTGCGCGCCCTCGGATGTTGCCAAAAACTCCGAAAGACGGGATTCGGCGCGGCGCGCATCAAAAAGCTTTGGAGCTGTGCGAATAAGCTGGCAGAGCGGCAGATCCTCACCGTGCCCGGATGGAAGACCGGTCATGCCGCCTTGTCCGGCTTCGTCTGGGCAAGAGATACCTCGGCATCGCGGCGGCGAGGCGCTGCCGGAAGCCGGATGACGACGCGAAGGCCCGGCTTATTATCCTCAAGATGCAGGCTTCCGTTATGGAGACGTGCCACCGCCATGGCAAGCGAGAGGCCAAGGCCGGAACCCGGCCGCGAGCGGGCATTTTCGAGCCGGACAAATCGATCGAGCACACGCATACGATCCTCCTCGGCAATACCCGGACCGTGATCGGCGACAGAGATTTCAATGAAACCGCAGCTTCGCCTTGCCGAGATTTCAACGGTGCCGGCAGCAGCTGACGCTGCTCCCTCCGGAGCGCCATATTTCAACGCATTATCGGCAAGATTGGCAATAGCCTGACCGACAAGCTCCCGGCTGCCATGCAAAGTGAGGCCGGTCCCAGCGGAAATCGTCAGCGCAATGCCGCGCTCTTCGGCGAGCGGCTCATAGAGTTCGCCAACGTCGCGAGCGACAGAGCCGGCATCGAAATCCGTCATGCCCTCGCGCCCAGCTCCAGCTTCGGCACGGGCGATGCTCAAAAGAGCATCGAAAATCTGGATCAAGCGCTCGGATTCATCGAGCGCCTTCTCAAGCGCGCCCCGATAGTCCTCCGGGGTTTTGGCGGTACGGAGCGCTTGCTCGACGCCGCCCCGCAAGCGGGTCAGGGGCGTCTTGAGATCATGCGCGATATTATCTGAAACATCCTTGAGTCCGGCCATCAATATGGAGATCCGGTCGAGCATGCCGTTGAAATTTTGCACGAGCCGGTCAAGCTCATCACCGGTACCCGCCAAAGGCAAACGCTTTGACAGATCGCCAGCGACGATTGCCCGGGCATTGGCATTGATCGCATCGACGCGGTTCAGAACGCGGCGCGCTACCCATAGACCGCCAAGAGTGCCAACCACCACGAGCCAGAACAATGACGTCAGCAGCGCATCTTGGAGAATTGCGCGCAGCCTTGCGCCTTCCTCGAGGTCGTGACCGACAAGAAGACGAAAACCGCCATCGAGCACAAAGATGCGGGCGAGCGCCCGATGCTTGCCGCCCGTATCGCCAGGCATCGCATAGGCCATCTCGATCTGACCCGAATGTGACAAAATATCGGGAGGCAGGCTCACAACATTGCCGGCGATTGGCTCACCCGCCGGGGTTGTCACAAGATAAAGCCCAGCCCCTGGGCGGCGCGTCCGTCTGTGGATGATGTTTACGAGGCGGCGTATGCCGCCTAGAGCATATTGCTCGGAAAGCCCTGCAATATTGGTGTCGATGGTCTGGCTGATCTGATCCTCGATCACATGCTTCATGTTCCAGCCGATCGTGCCGAGTACAAGCCCGGCGCCGACCGCCGAAATCACCAGATAGGCGATCGATATTTTGAAAGCCGTCGTGCGGAAGAGCTTACCGAGAGCCATCGCGTATCATATAGCCGGCACCGCGTATCGTCTGGAGAAGGGGAGGATCAAAGCCTTTGTCGATTTTGGCGCGCAGCCGTGAAATATGGACATCGATGACGTTGGTTTGCGGATCGAAGTGATAATCCCACACATTCTCAAGCAGCATCGTCCGCGTGACGACCTGGCCTGCATGTTTCATCAGATATTCGAGCAGACGGAATTCCCTCGGTTGCAGAGGAATGTCCTTGCCGTCGCGCGTGAGCTTGTGGGCGAGGCGGTCCAGTTCGAGGCCGTTCACCCGGTAAAAGGTCTCCTCGCCAGCGCCCGCGCGGTTGCGCCGCGCGAGCACCTCAACGCGCGCCAGAAGCTCCGAGAAAGCATAGGGCTTGGCGAGATAATCATCGCCCCCCGCGCGCAAGCCCTTGACGCGGTCATCCACCTGTCCGAGAGCGGACAAGATCAGAACGGGCGTTTGGATGTTCTGCGCGCGCAAGCTGCCGATGAGGGAGAGGCCATCGAGCTTCGGCAGCATCCGGTCAACAATGAGAACATCATAGTTTTCGTCGCGGGCACGGGCATAGCCCTCGATGCCGTCGCCGACATGATCGGCGACATGACCGGCCTCCCGGAATGCCTTGACCATATAGTTGGCGGCTTCGGTATCATCTTCGACGACAAGTATGCGCATGGCTTGGATATAGCTCAATTTCCACAACGCAGCAGGCCGGAAGTTGTCTTCCGGCCTGTCGCCTCCTGAGGCCAGCGCCACGACGGGGGGCGCGGCACTGGCCTCATTAAAGCCTCGGGGGGACGTTTGAGGCTTAGGAAGCTGGGTTAACCGCGATCGCGACGAAATGGATGCCCTCGCTGCCCTTGACACGCAACAGCACGGCCTTGCGATTTTCCTTTTTGGCGTCGGCGAGCGCGGCCTTGACGTCCGCCGGCTGGTTGACGGGGTGGCCGCCCGCCTCGAGGATGATGTCGCCGACCTGCAGGCCCTTCTGTGCCGCAACCCCGTCAGGATCAATGTCGGCCACAACCACCCCTTTGGTTCCGGCGCCCTGCACGCTGCTTGCTGGAGCAAGCGTCAGGCCAAGGCCGCCAAAGGTGTCGTTCTCCTGACCCGCGTTCGGATGCAGCGCCGCTTCTTTCTCTTCCGGCAAGGTGCCAAGCTTCACGGTGGCGGTTTTCTCCGAACCGTCGTGCCAGTAGGTCAGTTCTGCGGTTTTGCCAGGACCAAGCGCCGCCACTTTGCGGGCGAGGTCACGCGGGCCTTCGATACGCTCGCCATCAATGCCAAGGATCACGTCGCCCGATTTGATCCCGGCCGCGCTGGCGGGTGAATTCGGCTGGGCTTCCGCGACAAGAGCACCCTTGGTTGATTTGAGGCCAAGGCTGTCGACAATATCCGGCGTGACCGGCTGAATCTGAACGCCAATCCAGCCGCGCGCCACGACACCTTTGTCCTTCAGAGCCGCGATCACGCTTTGTGCGGTATCCGCAGGAATAGCAAAACCGATGCCGACGCTTCCTCCGGAAGGAGAAAAGATCGCCGTATTGATGCCGACGACCTGGCCCTGGCTATTGAAGGTGGGACCGCCCGAATTGCCCCGGTTGACCGGCGCGTCGATCTGGAGGAAGTCATCGTATGGGCCAGCGCCGATGTCGCGCCCGCGCGCGGAGACGATGCCCGCCGTTACCGTTCCGCCCAGCCCGAAGGGATTGCCAACCGCGATCACCCAGTCCCCGACGCGCGGCGTAGTCTTTGCGAATTCTACATATTGATAGGGCCCGCCTTCCTTGATCTTCAAGAGGGCAAGATCGGTTTTTTTGTCGGTTCCGATAATCTTTGCCGGCACGTTCTTTCCGTCATCCAAGGTCACGGTCACCTCGGTGGCGTTATCAACAACGTGATCATTCGTGACAACATAGCCATCGGGGGAGATGATAAATCCAGAGCCCTGCGCCTGAGTGACATGCGGTTTGAGACGGCGGCCTTGCTCACCAAAATGTTTAAAAAAACGCTCGAGCGGATCGCCGGGCGCAATGTGGGGAAAGCTGAATTCATCATCGGAATCGGCCAGCTCCGTGGTCTTCACCTTGACGGAGACGACCGCGCCGCGCACGCGATCGACGACATCGGCAAAAGACGGCGGCGCAATGGATTGAGATACTTCATTTGGAGCCGTGGCCGCATAGGCCTGATCAAAGCTTCCCAAGCTCATGCCAGCCAAGGCGAGGGCGGCAACAGAACCCAGGAGCACAGAGCGGACCTCGCGGCGCCGGCGCACGATCAAAGGCGGCACATTCCTGCCGCCGTGCCGGTTAAACTCAAAGTCAGACATTAATTTCTCCATGACGCAAATCGGGATTAGCCCCGCCGGATGCCCAGAAAATGGGGATGTCTCCCTTACCCCGCTATTTCGGGTGGATGAAGTTTTCGTAAGGCTGGCGCTTCTCGCCGCGCTTACACGCCGTGCGTCCAGAAATTTGGCGCTGACCCCTTTAAATTCAAGCGGCACCGGAAGGGTGAGCGAAACAGCAGCCCCCCATCAATGCGACAAAAGCCACGGGGATGGCAGTCTTTTGCCGGCTGCGCGAATCAATTGGAATTAAATTGCTGCGCTGGCTGCTGCGGATTTCGTTCCGGGGCAGGAATAAAGCCGGGCGGCGGTCCGACCTCGATTGGGCTGCCCATTGGCGGGGGCTCCGCCGCTTGATCTTGCAAAGGCGCGTCATCCACCGGTTTGGCGGCGGGCGCGCGCGCTTTGGCAGGGTGCGCCTTGCGCTTGGGCTCTGCAGGCTCTTGGGCGGGTTTAGGGGTATCGTCCGGCGCCGCCGCGGGTGGCGGCGTCTCATCGGGATGACTGCCCGGATCCCGGCTTGCCTCCGGCTCGCCATAGCTGCCAGCGCAGTCCGTCAGCCAAATATCGTAGATCGGATGCTCGATTCCGTGCAGGCCAGGGCTTGCCGCAAACATCCATCCCGAAAAAATACGCTTGTACTTTTTGTCCGGGCCGACTTCGTCCACCTCGACGAAACTCACCGTTTGCGGCGCCTCCGTGGCGGGGCGCGTATAACACGCACGCTCGGTGATCTGGAGCGAGCCAAATTGCACGGTCTCCCCCGCCGCCGCTTCGAAAGCAATGGTGCGGCCGGTGATCTTGTCGAGACCGGAGAAGACCGCGACCGGATGCTTGATCCTGTCGGCATATGCCGGAGAAAAGACCGTCACGGCAAAAGCCGTGGAATACAGGGCGGCAAGAAAAGACTCGCGAAGACAGGATCTGCTCATGAGCGTGGAAACCTATGAGCGCGCGCTATACATGGGCCATTGCGGGCACAGCTATTCCGGGCCGCAGCTGTAGCGATGCCATGTTCAAGGACTTTGATAGTCAAGGGTTTTCATAATCATTGCGAGAGAAAGGCTAATTGTCATGACAACAAAGCTTATCGGGACGACTATGGCGTTTGTGTGTGCGTCAGCGATCCTGCTTTTGCTTCCGGCTGCAGCGCATGCGGGCTGCGTGTTGGAGATGATTGACAATGCGAACTACGGCTATATGCGAGCGCAGCCCAATTTAAACGCAAAGCCGCTTTGGCGTTTGGGCCAAAACGTTGAGGTACTCTGGTGCGGCCGGACTGCGACCGACAGCAGAGGAATAGTCTGGCATTGGGTAGCGACCAAGTGGCAGGAAGAGCCATGGATTCACAAAGGGTGGGTATCTTCGAGAATCTTGACTGCCGAGGTTCCAACCATTGAACGCCGCTCAGCAGCGCCCTCGTTTGAGGAAGGCGGCGAGTGAAAAATAGCGCTCCAAGCAGCGGCGCCGGAAATTTGGCTTGCAACAAAGTGAGCGGCCCGCTGAGTGCCAGATGCCAGGGCCCCGGCTGCTGGCCTCCTCGCCGGAGAGCCAGAGCGGCTTCCTTGTGCAAGGCGGCCCTCAGCCCTCCGGTTTCCAGGCCTCATAGTCCCCGGTCGCTGGCGGGCGCAAATTGGCGGCGAGGGTCGAGCCCGGCGGCCGGTACGCTTGCGGCGTGCCGGTCATATTGGGCTTGTGCGGCAGCTGCCACGGGCGCGGAGTGTATTGCTCCGCGCAAGGCGGCGTATCGACTGTGTGATGCAGCCAGCCATACCAGCCGGGCGGGGTCATGGATCCCTCGCTCTCCCCGGCATAAATGACCCAGCGGCGCTCAAACCCCAGCGCGGGATCGGTCTTCCGCGAGCGGTAATAGCGGTTGCCATATTCGTCCTTGCCGACGAATTTGCCAAAGAGCAACGTGTAAACCGCCGTGTTGATGGTCTGCCCGTGCCACCAGGTAAAAATCCGATAGAGCCATATCATGGGGTGGGATCTGCCTTTGCCGTTGCGGGAGCGTGCCCGCCTGTGATGGGTGCGTTTATGGACGCAGCGGGGCGCCCTGTCCAGAGCCCGATTCCAAGCGGAATCTTAACCAATCCACAAAATTGAATCCTCGACAGGATTACTACATGCAGTAGTTTCTATCTATCGATATTCTATTTCTAGGGGGAGGCACATGAAAATCGAGCGCCGTTACACCAAACCCGGAATCTCCCCTTACGCAGAGATTGCCTTCCGCACGGCGAAAAGCGAAATCCGCAATCCCGACGGCTCGATTGTCTTCTCGCTCGATAACATCGAGGTTCCCGCCGCCTGGAGCCAGGTCGCGGCGGATGTGCTTGCCCAAAAATATTTCCGCAAGGCCGGCGTGCCCGCCCGGCTGAAGCGCGTGCCGGAAGACAAAGTCCCCGCCTTCCTCTGGCGCTCCGCCGCGGACGAGGCGGCGCTCGCGGCCCTGCCGAAGCTGGAGCGCATGACCGGCGAGACCTCGGCGCGGCAAGTCTTCGACCGGCTCGCCGGAGCCTGGACCTATTGGGGCTGGAAGGGCGCCTATTTCGATTCGGAAGCCGACGCCTCGGCCTTCTTCGACGAACTGCGCTTCATGCTCGCGCGCCAGATGGCGGCACCCAATTCGCCGCAATGGTTCAATACCGGCCTCCACTGGGCCTATGGAATCGACGGTCCAAGCCAGGGACATTTTTACGTCGATCACGAGACCGGAAAGCTCGTCAAGTCGAAGACGGCCTATGAGCATCCCCAGCCCCATGCCTGTTTCATCCAGTCGGTCGCCGACGATCTCGTCAATGAGGGCGGGATCATGGACCTTTGGGTACGGGAGGCGCGGCTTTTCAAATATGGCTCGGGCACCGGCTCGAATTTTTCCAAACTGCGGGGCGAGCACGAAAAGCTTTCGGGCGGCGGCAAATCCTCCGGCCTCATGTCCTTCCTGAAGATCGGCGACCGCGCGGCGGGCGCGATCAAATCGGGCGGCACGACACGGCGCGCGGCCAAGATGGTCATCGTCGATGCCGATCACCCCGACGTCGAGGAGTTTATCGATTGGAAGGTGAAGGAGGAAGGCAAGGTCGCCGCTCTCGTGGCCGGCTCGAAAGTCTTGCAGAAGGCGCTGAAAGCGATCCTGCGCGCCTGTGTCAACTGCGAAGGGTCCGGCAGCGATTGCTTCGACCCCGAGAAGAATCCCGCCCTGAAAAGGGAGATCAAGCTCGCACGGCGCGCTTTCGTCCCCGACGCCTCGATCAAGAAGATCATCCAGCTGGCGCGCCAGGGCTATACCCGCATCGAGTTCGAGACCTTCACGGCCGATTGGGACTCCGAAGCCTATCTCACCGTCTCCGGCCAGAACTCCAACAATTCCGTGCGCGTGACCGACGAATTCTTGCGCGCGGTCGAACAGGACGGCGATTGGACCCTGACACGGCGTCTCGATGGCCAGCCCCATAAAGTAATGAAGGCGCGCGAGCTTTGGGACAAGATCGGGTGCGCCGCCTGGGCCTCGGCCGACCCTGGCCTGCAATATCATACGACCATCAATGATTGGCACACCTGCCCGGCAGCTGGCCCCATTACGGCGTCCAACCCGTGCTCGGAATATATGTTCCTCGACGACACGGCGTGCAATCTCGCCTCGCTCAATCTCATCCAGTTCCGCGATCCCGCGACGGGCGAATTCAACATCGAATCCTATGAGCATGCGGCGCGGCTGTGGACGATCGTGCTCGAAATCTCGGTCATGATGGCGCAGTTTCCGTCCAGGGAAATCGCCCGCCTTTCCTATGACTACCGCACCCTCGGCCTTGGCTTTGCGAATATCGGCGGGCTTCTGATGTCCTGCGGCATTCCTTATGACAGCGATGAGGGCCGCGCGATTTGCGGCGCGCTTTCCGCGATCATGACGGGCGTTGCCTATGCCACATCCGCGGAGATGGCGGGCGATCTCGGCACCTTTGAAGGCTATAAGGACAATGCGGGGGCCATGATGCGCGTCATGCGCAACCATGCCCGCGCCGCGAATGGCGAGACATCCGGCTATGAGGCTTTGTCCATCATGCCGGTTCCGCTCGATCACGCCGCATTGAAGAACAAAGCGCTCGGCGATCACGCCCGCGCCGCCTGGAACCGCGCGGTGACGCTCGGCGAACTGCATGGCTATCGCAACGCGCAGGTCAGCGTCATCGCGCCAACCGGCACCATCGGCCTCGTGATGGATTGCGACACGACCGGCATCGAGCCGGATTTCGCGCTCGTCAAATTCAAGAAGCTCGCGGGCGGCGGTTATTTCAAGATCATCAACCGCGCCGTCCCGGAAGCCCTGCGCGCGCTTGGCTATCCGGCCCCGGAGATCGGCGAGATCGTGACTTATGCCACGGGGCGCGGCTCGTTGCAGAATGCGCCGGCGATCAATCCGGCGAGCCTCAAGGCCAAGAACTTCACGCAGGCGAAACTCGACGAGATCGAAGCCCTGCTAGGCGCTGCCTTCGATATCAAATTCGTTTTCAACAAATGGACTCTCGGCGCGGATTTCCTCATCGATGTTCTGAAAATTCCGGCGGAAAAGCTGGAGGATCAGAATTTCGATCTTCTGAGCTATCTCGGCTTCTCACGCGCCGAGATCGAGGCCGCCAACATCTTCGTCTGCGGCGCCATGACCCTCGAAGGCGCGCCGCATCTGAAGCCGGAACATTATGCCGTCTTCGATTGCGCGAGCCCGTGCGGGCGCACCGGCAAGCGTTTCCTTTCCGTCGAGAGCCACATCCGCATGATGGCGGCGGCGCAGCCTTTCATCTCCGGCGCGATCTCGAAGACGATCAACATGCCGAACGAGGCCACGGTCGAGGATTGCAAGCAAGCTTATATGCTCTCCTGGCGGCTCGGACTCAAAGCCAATGCGCTCTACCGCGACGGCTCGAAACTTTCGCAGCCTCTGAACAGCCAGCTCATCGCCGATGGCGATGACGAGGCAGAGGAAGCGGTCGAGGCCCTGATTGCCTCCAACGCTCCGGCGCGCGCCTCGGCAGTTGCCGAAAAAATCGTCGAGAAAATCGCCGAGCGGATCGAGCGCGTTCCCGCGCATGAGCGCGAGCGCCTGCCCGACCGGCGCAAGGGCTACACCCAAAAAGCCGTGGTCGGCGGCCACAAGGTCTATCTGCGCACCGGCGAATATGCGGATGGCAGGCTCGGCGAAATCTTCATCGACATGCACAAGGAGGGCGCGGCCTTCCGCTCGCTCATGAACAATTTCGCCATCGCGATTTCGGTCGGCCTGCAATATGGCGTGCCGCTCGAGGAATATGTCGATGCCTTCACCTTCACGCGCTTCGAGCCCGCGGGACTCGTGCAGGGCAATGACGCGATCAAGAACGCGACCTCGATCCTCGATTATATCTTCCGCGAGCTTGCGATCTCCTATCTCGGCCGCAACGATCTGGCCCATATCGACCCCTCCGACATCGGCCATGATGTATTAGGCCGGGGGGAAGAGCAGAGCCGCCCGCCGCAGAGCGCGGGGCCTGCGTCCTCGAAATTCGTGTCGCGCGGCTTCGTCCGCTCCAAGGCCGACAAACTGATGCTGGTGCAAGGCGGCGCGCAGGCGGGCGGCGCGCAGGCCGCGGCGGCGCTCAAGGGCGATCTCGAGCGCGAGGTCGAGGCCGAGCTTGGCGCGCTCGAATGGACGACACCCGCCGAGCGCGCCGCCGTCGCCGAGAAGCGCAGCCAGGCGCGGATGAAGGGCTACACGGGCGAAGCCTGCGGGGAATGCGGCAACTTCACGCTCGTGCGCAACGGGACGTGCTTGAAGTGCGATACCTGCGGCGCGACGAGCGGTTGCAGCTGAGTGTAAGGAGATTCCCGCCAATCGGACGAAAATGTTTCACGTGAAACGTTTTTGTCCGGTTGCGGGCGGGAGGCTTACAAGGCGGCG
>Ga0209061_1002013_pt1 | contig 28692 bp, 21 predicted proteins | sample Coa_R1_10_FD_187157 | JGI IMG/M metagenome (GOLD analysis project Ga0209061, IMG submission 187157) | Surface soil microbial communities from Centralia Pennsylvania, which are recovering from an underground coalmine fire - Coalmine... | ecosystem: Environmental > Terrestrial > Soil >... | reverse complement strand
GTAGGCGGGCAGGTCCTGGCCCGCCGCGCCGGCGCCGGAGCCGTCCGGCTGCCAGCGGTTGATCGGCACCACGCCCGGGCCGGTGAGTTCCAGGCCGTCGAAGAACCGGGATATCTCCGCCTTCGTCCGCAGCTTCATGTGCACCGCCGAATGCTCGTTGTACCGGCCTTCGGCGGCGGCCACCGCCTGGATGTCGCTGGCGCCGTGGGTGATCGCGAGGTAGCTGCCGGACGGCACCGCGTCCATCAGCCGTGCGGTGATCCCGTACGGATTGTCCTCGTCGGGGATGAACAGCAAGATGCCGAGCAACATGACCGCGACAGGCTTGCTGAAGTCCAGCGTCCGGGCCGCCGCGGCCAGGATCCGGTCGGTGTCGCGGGCATCGGCGTCGATGTAGGCGGTGGTGCCCTTCGGGTTGCTGGCCAGCAGCGCCCGCGCGTGGGCGAGCACGATCGGGTCGTTGTCCACGTAGACGATCCGGGATTCCGGTGCCTCCCGCTGGGCCACCTCATGGGTGTTGTTGGCGGTCGGCAGGCCGGTCCCGATGTCAAGGAACTGCCGGATGCCCAGGTCGGCCGCCAGATGGCGGACCACCCTGGCCAGGAAAGCCCGGTCGGCGCGGGCGACATCCACCACCACGGGCGTGACCTCAAGGACCTTCTCGGCCGCCTCCCGGTCGGCGGCGAAGTTATCCTTGCCGCCGAGCAGGTAATCCCAGATCCGGGCCGGGTGCGCCACCGACGTGTCGAAGCCGTATGCCCGCGCCGCATCGTCGTCCGGCACGACGCTGCGGAAAAAACTGCCGCCTGATGTCACGGCCGGTCCCTCCTGATCCCGTCGGGTCACCCGCTAGTCCCGCGGCATGATGCCATCCGCGCCGGAAAGGGACGGCCATCCGGAATGGCATATCGCGGGGCGCCAGAGCCGAGGGTACCCGACCGCGGCGGCGGATCGCGCCGCGCCCGGATGACCCCCGGGCCCGCCGGCGAAAGGGCCGTGCGGCGCCGGGCCGGACGCCGGCCGGCTAGCGCCGGGCCGTTCCGCGACGTCACAATGGTGGCTATGCCACTTTGCCACAGGGGACGACGGGGCCGCGCGGGACGACACCGGTGAGCGCCGCGGCGCGCGTGTCCGATCCCGGCACGCACTGGACGGTCGCGGATCCGGCGCGCCTGGCGGCGGCCATCAGGCTCCGCGCCGTCCGCATGGTCCGGCCACAGGGCTTCGGCTACCTCGGCCAGGCGCTGTCGAGCGCCGAGCAGGTGGCCGCGCTCTTCGCGGTCATGCGCCCCGGCCGCGACCGGCTCGTCTGCTCGCCCGGCCACTACGTGATCGGCATCTTCGCCGCCGCCGCCGAACTCGGCCTCCTCGCCGAGGAGGCCGCGGACGCCTACGGCCAGGACGGCTCGCCGGTGGAGGCCATCGGCACCGAGCGCTCGCCGGTCGCGGACTACGTCTGCGGGTCGCTCGGCCAGGGCCTGAGCGCCGCGGCCGGCTTCGCCCTGTCCGACCGGCTCAAGCGCGCCGACAGGCGGACATTCGCGATGGTCAGCGACGGGGAGCTGGAGGAGGGCCAGGTCTGGGAGGCGGCGATGTTCGCCGCCCACCACCGCCTGGGGAAGCTGACCGTCCTGCTGGACGCCAACAACTCCCAGGTGGACGGCCCCGTGGACACGATCACCACGATCGAGCCGGTCGCGGCCAAGTGGGAGGCGTTCGGCTGGGACGCCGTGGACCTGGACGGGCACGACGTCGGCGCCGTCCGCAAGGCCCTGGCCGAGGCCGGCTACGGGGACCGCCCCCGCGTTCTGATATGCCGGACATCGACCACCCACGGCCTGCGGTGCCTCCCCCCGGACGCGGACGGGCATTTCATCAAGCTGCCGCCCGAGCTCGCCGCTCAGGCGGAGGCGGAACTGCTGGGGAAGCTGGAGCGCGACAGTGCCTGAGCTGCTGCTCCCCCCGTACCAGACGGTCCTCAAGCCCTACGGCCAGGCGCTGGTGGCCCTCGCGAAAGAGCGCGACGACATCGTCTGCCTCTCCGGAGACCTGACCAGGCAGTGCGAGATCGACCTGTTCCAGGCGGCCTTTCCCGAGCGGTTCATCCACGCCGGGATGGCCGAGGCCAACATGATGGGCATCGCGGGCGCGCTCGCCCGCGACGGCCTCGTCCCGTTCGTGCACACGTTCGGCGTGTTCGCCACGCGGCGGCCGCTGGACCAGATCGTCAACGCGATCGCGTTCCCGCGGCTGCCGGTGCGGATCATGGGGTTCATGCCGGGGGTGTCCAGCCCGGGCGGGCCCAGCCACCAGGCGATCGACGACGTGGCGCTGATGCGCGCCCTCCCCGGCATGACCGTGGTCGACGTGGCCGACGCGGTGGAGGCCCGCCAGGTGGCGGCGGCGATCGCCGACATCGACGGTCCCGTCTACGTGCGGCTGAAGCGGGGCGAGATCCCCGTGATCTTCGGCGAGGGTCACCGGCTGCGGCTCGACCGCGCGGACGTGCTGCGGCGCGGCGAGGACGTGGCCCTGTTCGCCAGCGGGATGATGCTCGCCCCGGCGCTGGCCGCGGCGACGCTGCTGGAGTCGCGCGGCGTGTCCGTCTCCGTGGTGAACGTCCCGGTCATCAAGCCGCTGGACGTGTCCACGGTAGCGGACGTGGCCGCAGGCGCCCGCGTGGTGGTCACCGCGGAGAACCACACGATCGTGGGAGGGCTCGGCTCGGCCGTCGCCGAGGCGATCGCCGAGGCCGGGCTCGGCCGCCCGCTGCGCCGGATCGGCCTGGGCGACACCTTCGCCGAGGGGGCGCGGACCGCTTCCTACCTCTTCGGCAAGTACGGCCTGTCCACCCAGGCCGTCGTGGACGCGGCCTGGACCGCCCTCGGCAACCGCGGCCGCGCCCCGGCCGCCGGGGCCGCCCCCGCCGGGGAAGGAGAGTACTCACCCGTCGGCGGCCGCCCTCCGGCTGGCCGCCGCCGCCGGGCCCCGGCCCGGCGGCGGGACCGGTAGCATGGCGGGCCGCCCGCACGGGCCGGAATGCCGCGTTCCTTGACAGTGCAATTGCACGCAGCGTCCAATGAGGCTGAACAGGAGGGCCCGATGGCCACACCGTCACGTCCGCTCGCGCCCGCGCCGGGCCGGATGAACGTTGACTACGGAGAGGGCATGGCCTTCGCCATGGAGACGTGTGGAGACGTACTGCCCGGCCACCGACGGCCACTCGGCGGCACAGACCGGGGAAGAAGCGGCCGTCGGGCGCAACGGCGTGGAGATCCGCACCGGGTTCCCTGCCTGGGGGCTCCGCATCACCAATCCCTACTGACGGCACGCAACGCAATCGCCATGGAGCGCTGAATGAACATCTTGGAGCTAACCGGTATCGACGTCCCCAGCGGGCTGCTCATCGGCGGCGAGTGGGGCGGCGGACGCGGCGGCTCGACGTTCCCGGTGCTGGACCCGGCCTCCGAGGAGGTCATCACCGAGGTCGCGGACGGCACGGTTGAGGACGCCCTGGCGGCGGTCGGCGCGGCGCACGCCGCGCTGCCCGCCTGGGCGGCGACGCCGCCCAGGCGGCGAGCGGAGATCCTGCGCCGCGCGTTCGAGCTGATGACCGAGCGGGCCGAGCCGATCGCCAGGCTGATGTCCCTGGAGAACGGCAAGTCGCTGCGCGACGCCCGGGGCGAGGCCGCCTACGCGGCCGAGTTCTTCCGCTGGTACGCGGAGGAGGCGGTGCGGATCGAGGGCACCGTGATGCGGGCGCCGTCCGGCGCGAACCGGATCGTCACGCTGCGGCAGCCGATCGGCGTCGCCGTGCTCGTCACGCCGTGGAACTTCCCGGCGGCGATGGCCACCCGCAAGATCGGGCCGGCGCTCGCGGCCGGCTGCACGGTGGTGCTCAAGCCGGCCGGCGAGACCCCGCTGACCGCGCTGGCCATCGCGGGGATCCTGAGCGAGGCGGGCGTGCCGGGCGGCGTGGTCAACGTGCTCACGTCCTCCAGGTCGGGCGCGACGGTGTCGGCCATGCTGAACGACCCGCGGGTCCGCAAGCTGTCCTTCACCGGGTCCACCGAGGTCGGCCGCATCCTGCTGCGCGAGGCGGCGGAGACCGTGGTGAGCTGCTCAATGGAGCTGGGCGGCAACGCGCCGTTCATCGTCTTCGAAGACGCCGACATCCCCGCCGCGGTGGAGGGCGCGCTCATCGCGAAGATGCGCAACGGCGGGGAGGCCTGCACCGCCGCGAACCGGTTCTACGTGCACGAGGCGGTCGCCGGCGAGTTCACCCAGGCGTTCGCGGACCGGCTGGCCGGCCTGGTGGTCGGCCCGGGGCTAGAGGAGTCCACGGAGGTCGGCCCGCTGGTCAACCAGGCCACACGGGCCAAGGTCGCGGAGCTGGTGGACGACGCGGCCGACTCCGGCGGCAAGGTGGTCACCGGCGGGCGGGCGCCGCAGCGGCGCGGCTACTTCTACGAGCCGACGCTGATCGACGGGGTGCCCGCGGAGGCGGCGGTCCTGGGCACCGAGATCTTCGGCCCGGTGGCGCCCGTGGTCAGGTTCACCGCCGAGGACGACGCGATCCGCTGGGCCAACGACACCGAGTACGGCCTGGTCTCCTACGTCTACACCCGGGACCTGCGGCGCGGGCTGCGGGTGTCGGAAGCGCTCGAGGCGGGAATGATCGGCCTCAACCGCGGTCTGGTCTCGGACCCGGCGGCGCCGTTCGGCGGCGTCAAGCAGTCCGGCATCGGCCGCGAGGGGGCCCACGACGGGCTGCTGGAGTATACGGAAACCAAATACATAGCCACGGATTGGTAGCAGGTGCGCGGCGCCGGCGGTGCCGCCGGCGCTCCCCGCGCCCCGCGCGGCGCGACGGGCCGCCGCGCGGGTCCGCGCTCGTCCGGCGGCCCGCGCGCGCCTAACCTGCCGCAGGAAACGCGTCTAACCTGCTGTAGGAAACTAGCCTGCGGGGGCTGCGCCGGTACAGCACAATTGGGTCGTATCGCTCAGTTCCCCTTAAGACGTCTGAATGGGCGCAGCCGCCGCCAGTAGGGTTGGTGCCTAGGCTTCCGGGCGGTGCGTGCGCGCATACAACTAGCGGAGGGATCAGGATGACGGGTTCGCCTACAGGCGGCCAGTTCGACCGGGATGTGGTTGTCATCGGGGGGTGCGGGCACGTCGGCCTGCCCCTGGCGATCGCCTTCGCGGATCGTGGCGCCCGGGTGGGGATCTACGACGTGAGCAAGGCCGCTGTCGAGCTCGTGAACGCCGCGGAGCTCCCGTTCGACGAGCCCGGCGCGGCCGAGGTCCTGAAGCGCGTGCTGGCGGCCGGGCGGCTGCATGCCTCCACCGACCCCTCGGTCGTCGGCTCGGCGGAGCACGTGGTGGTCGTGATCGGCACGCCGGTTGACGAGCACCTCAACCCCGACCAGCAGGCGATCCCGGCGGCGCTCGGCGGCTGCGCGCCGTACCTGCGCGACGGCCAGCTGCTGGTGCTGCGGTCCACGGTCTTCCCCGGCGTGACGGCTCTGGTGGAGAAGATGATCGCGGGCCTGGGCGTCCAGATCGAGGTGGCGTTCTGCCCGGAGCGGATCGCCGAGGGCAAGGCGATGACGGAGCTGTTCGAGCTGCCGCAGATCGTCTCCGCCCGGTCGGCGAAGGGCATGGAACGGGCGGCGAAGCTGTTCCGCCTGCTGACCGACGTCATCGTCGAGCTGACGCCCGAGGAAGCCGAGCTGGCCAAGCTCTTCACCAACGTGTGGCGGTACATCAAGTTCGCCACGGCCAACCAGTTCTACATGATGGCCAACGACCGCGGCCTCGATTTCGAGCGGATCCGCAAGGGGCTGTCCCAGGACTACCCCCGCGCCGCGGACATGCCCGGCGCCGGGTTCGCCGCGGGGCCGTGCCTGTTCAAGGACACGATGCAGCTGGCGGCGTTCAACAACAACCAGTTCGCGCTCGGCCACACCGCGATGACGATCAACGAGGGGCTGCCGCTCTATCTCGTGCACCGGCTCGAACAGCGGTTCGATCTCGCGACGATGACCGTCGGCATCTTGGGCATGGCGTTCAAGGGCGGTTCGGACGACATCAGGTCCAGCCTGTCGTACAAGCTCAAGCGCATCCTGGCCTTCAAGGCGAACAAGGTGCTCTGCGCCGACCCGTACGTCACCGTGGACCCGAACCTGGTGCCGCAGGAGGAGGTGCTCGCGCGGTCCGACCTGCTGGTGATCGGCGCGCCGCACCCCGAGTACCGCGGCCTGGTGACGGACAAGCCGGTCGCCGACATCTGGAACGTGCTCGGGAAGGGTGTCAGGGTATGAGCGAGCGGGAAGCGGCCCATGACCGCTGACACGCCGCGGGTCTCCGTGGTGGTGCCGGCCTACAACGAGAGCGAGCACATCGTTCCCGTCCTGGACCGGCTCTTCGAGTCGGTCCGGCTGCCGTGCGAGGTGCTCGTCGTGGTCGACTCCGAAGACGACACCACGATCCCGGTGGTGACCGAGTACGCGCAGAAAGAGCCGCGGATCCGCTGCCTGATCAACACGTACGGCCGTGGCCCGGCCAACGCGATCAGGTTCGGCATCGACGCCGCGGCCGCCCCGGTCGCGGTCGTCACGATGGCCGACGGCTGCGACGACCCGCGGCAGATCGACGACCTGGCCCGGCTGGTCGACCGCGGCGTGGCGGTGGCCGCCGCCTCCCGGTACATGCCCGGCGGCCAGCAGGTCGGCGGCCCCGTGCTGAAGGGGATGCTGTCGAAGCTGGCGGGCCGGTCGCTTAAGCTGCTGGCGCACACCGGCACGCGGGACGCCACGAACTCGTTCAAGGCGTACTCCACCGACTTCGTCCGCGCGGTCGGCATCGACTCCCGGGACGGGTTCGAGATCGGGATCGAGCTCACCGCCAAGGCCAAGCGGATGCGGATGCCGGTGGCGGAGATCCCCACGATCTGGCTGGACCGCCAGGCGGGGGTGTCCAACTTCAAGGTCGCCAGATGGATACCCGGCTACCTGCGGTGGTACCGGTTCGCGTTCGGGCGCCGGCTGACAGCCGAACAGATCAGGGCATACGGGAAGAAGATACGAAGGGATAACGGCCAGTAATGCAGAAAGTTCTGGTCAGCGGGTCGGCCGGGTTCATCGGCGGCTACGTGGTCGAGGAACTGCTCGCCAAGGGGTACGCCGTTGTCGGCGTGGACAACTTCTCCAAGTACGGGAAGGTCGCCAAGTCCTACGACAGCCACCCGAACTACCAGCTGGTCGAGGGCGACTGCCGGGACGTGGAGCTGATGACGCGGCTGCTTTCCGACTGCGACCACTTCATCGCGGGCGCGGCCATGATCGGCGGCATCTCCTACTTCCACACCTACGCCTACGACCTGCTCGCCACCAACGAGCGGATCATCGCCGCGTCGTGCGACGCGGCGATCAAGGCGCACCGGGACGGCAGGCTGCAGAAGGTCACCTACCTGTCCTCTTCGATGGTGTTCGAGTCCACCACGAAGTGGCCGTCGCACGAGGGCCAGGAGCGCGAGGTGCCGCCGCCGCTGTCCTCCTACGGCTTCCAGAAGCTGGCCGTGGAGTACTTCGCCCGCGCGGCCTGGGACCAGTACAAGCTGCCCTACACGATCGTCCGGCCGTTCAACTGCGTGGGCATCGGCGAGTCCCGGGCGCTGGGCGACGAGGAGATCCTGTCCGGCAACGTCAAGCTCGCGATGAGCCATGTGGTGCCCGACCTGGTGCAGAAGGTGCTCAAGGGCCAGGACCCGCTGCACATCCTCGGCTCCGGCCAGCAGGTGCGGCACTACACCTACGGCGGTGACCTGGCCCGCGGCGTGGTCATGGCCATGGAGCACCCGGACGCCAGGAACGAGGACTTCAACCTGTCCACGGCGCAGTCCACCACGGTGCTCGAGCTCGCCGGGGCGATCTGGAAGAAGATCAAGGGCCCGGACGTCCCGCTGCGGGTGGTCAGCGACGACCCGTTCGAGTACGACGTGCAGCGCCGTATCCCGTCGACCGAGAAGGCCAAGCGGGTGCTCGGCTTCGAGGCGACCACCTCGCTGGAGGAGATGCTCGACGAGGTGATCCCCTGGATCGCCCAGGCCATCGAGAACGGCACCATCTAGGCCCGGCCGGACCTGGACAGGCCTAGCCCGCCCGGCCACCGCGTTAGGACGACAGCAGCGATGAGCGCCGCCGGTCAGCCGAAGGCCGGCGACGCCCGGCGCGCCGCCGGCATCAGCTCCCCGGGCGCGGAACGCGCCCGGGGGCCAGCCGCCCGCCGCCGGAGCTGGTGGGTATGGGCGGCGCCGTTCGCGGTCGTGGCGGGCGTGCTGCTCGCCCGCAACGCGTTCCTTTTCACCACCCCGCTGTACGAAGACGCCGACATGGGAGCCAACTCGATCCTGATCGAGCAGGCCCGCCGGTTCACGCTGCTGGTCGGCAACTACTCCCGGGAGAGGTTCAACCACCCGGGCCCGGCCTTCCTCTACGTGCAGTCCTGGGGGGAATCGCTGTTCTGGGCGGCCCTGCACGCGGTGCCGGCGGCCTGGAACGGCCAGCTCCTCGCGGTGTACGCGCTCAACGCGCTGTTCGCCGCGCTCGTCGTGGCGACGGGCTACGGCTGGACGCGGTCGGCGCGCGGGGCCCTCGGCGCGTTCGCGGTGCTGCTCGGCTTCGGCGCGCTGCACCCGGCGGTCTTCTCCTCCGACTGGATGCCGTACGTGTACGTGCCGGCGTACTTCGCGTTCGTCGTGGCGGTCGCCTCGGTGGCCGCGGGGGGGCTGCGGGACTCGTGGATCGCGGCGCTGAGCGGCTGGTTCCTCATCCACGGGCAGGCCTGCTTCCTGTTCTTCGTGCCGGTGCTGAGCTGCGTCGCGCTGGCGGCGCTCGCGTGGCCGCGGCGGCGGTCGCTGCGGCCGTCGCTGCGGCGGTTCGTCTCCGGGCAGCGCCGGGTGTGGGTGCCGGTCGCCGTCATCAGCGCGCTGTTCCTGCTGCCGATCGCGGCCGAGCTGGCGCTGCACTGGCCGGGCAGCTTCGGCAAGTACCTGTCGTACGGCTCGTCGTCGCACGCGGGCGGGCACGGCGTCCGGCAGACCCTGGACTACGTGCTGTGGTTCTGGTGGCAGGGGCGCCTTGCCTGGCTCGCGCCGCTGCTGCTGTACGCGGCCGCCGTCGCGGCCACGTGGCGGCTGGCGCGCGGCCCGGCCCGGCGGCTGTGCGCCTGGCTGATCGCCTTCAGCGCGGTGTCGTCACTCGCGTTCGTGTGCTATGCGTTCACCGGGATCGACGAGCTGACGCCCACCGGTTACTACATCGGCTACTTCTCCTGGACAGGGCCGGCCATCCTGGTGCTGGCCATCGTGATCGCGGTGCTCGACGCGCTGCCGGCCGGCCCCGGGGCCGCCGCCGCCGGGGTGGCCGCCGCCGTCGCGTGCGCGGCGTTCGCGGCGGCGCCGCAGACCAGGACCAGCACCAGCCACACCGACCCGGGAAACCTCGCCACCGGCGCTGACACCGATCCGGCGCTGCCGGCCGGCGTGGCCAGGCTCGCCGCGCTCTCCCGCGGCAGGCCGATCGTGCTGGGCCTGGACCACGATGCCTGGCCGGCGCTCACGGGCCTCCTCGTGCAGGCCGAACGGACCGGCGTCCGGGCCTGCGTGGCGAGTCCGAGCTGGGAATTCATGGTCACCAGCCAGTTCATCTGCACCAGATCAGAGCTCGCGGACGGCGTCGCCTACCACCTGTACGCGCCCGGAACGGTGCCGCGCGGCAGGCACGCGGTGGTCCGCCTCGGGCGAGCCATGGTGACTGCCGCGGCCGAGTGAACGTAGCCTAGACCCGTGGACCGGCGAATATTCGGGCTCGAGAACGAGTACGGCGTTACCTGCACCTTCCGCGGTCAGCGGCGGCTGTCTCCCGACGAGGTAGCGCGCTACCTGTTCCGCCGCGTGGTGTCGTGGGGGCGCAGCAGCAACGTGTTCCTGCGCAACGGAGCGCGGCTCTACCTCGACGTGGGCAGCCATCCGGAGTACGCGACCCCGGAATGCGACAACGTCGTGGACCTGGTGGCGCACGACAAGGCGGGGGAGCGGATCCTGGAGGGCCTGCTGGTCGATGCCGACCGGCGGCTGCGCGAGGAAGGCATCGCCGGGGACATCTACCTGTTCAAGAACAACACCGACTCGGCGGGCAACTCATACGGGTGCCACGAGAACTACCTGGTCGGCAGGCACGGGGAGTTCGGCAGGCTGGCGGATATCCTGATCCCGTTCCTGGTCACCCGGCAGATCATCTGCGGCGCCGGGAAGGTGCTGCAAACCCCGCGCGGCGCGGTCTACTGCGTGAGCCAGCGGGCCGAGCACATCTGGGAAGGCGTCTCCAGCGCGACCACCCGGTCCCGGCCGATCATCAACACCCGGGACGAGCCGCACGCCGACGCCGAGCGGTTCCGGCGGCTGCACGTGATCGTGGGCGACTCCAACATGAGCGAGACCACGATGCTGCTCAAGGTCGGGGCGACCGACCTGGTGCTGCGCATGATCGAGGCGGGGGTCGTGCTGCGGGACATGACGCTGGACAACCCGATCCGGGCGATCCGGGAGGTCAGCCACGACATGACCGGCCGCAGCCGGGTCCGGCTGGCGAACGGGCGCGAGATGAGCGCCCTGGACATCCAGTACGAGTACCTGTCCCGGGCGAAGGACTTCACCGACAAGAACGGGCTCGACCCGATCAGCAAGCGCGTCCTGGAGATGTGGGAGCGGGCGCTCACCGCGATCGAGGAGGGCGACCTGGACCGGATCGCCCGGGAGATCGACTGGGTGACCAAATACCAGCTGATCGAGCGCTACCGGGCCAGGCACGACCTGCCGCTGTCGGCGCCGCGGGTCGCCCAGCTCGACCTGGCCTACCACGACGTGCACCGCGGCCGGGGCCTGTACTACCTGCTACAGCGCAGCGGCGCGGTGGACCGGGTCACCAGCGACCTGAAGATCTTCGAGGCCAAGACCATCCCGCCGCAGACCACCCGGGCCAGGCTGCGCGGGGAGTTCATCCGCCGGGCACAGGAGAAGCGCCGGGACTTCACCGTCGACTGGGTGCACCTGAAGCTCAACGACCAGGCGCAGCGCACCGTGCTGTGCAAGGACCCGTTCCGCTCGGTCGACGAGCGGGTGGAGAAGCTCATCGCCGGCATGTAGCCGCGCGGGCCGCCCGTAGCCGCCCGCCGGGGCTGGCCTGGACGGGCCCGCCCGCGCGGCCGGGACGCCGCCTTCTCCGTCCCGGTGAGCTCGTCCCGGTGGGCTAGCCGCCTTCTCCGCCCCGGTGAGCCTCCGGCCCGGCACCGCGGACGTCCCCGCCGGCTGGCGCGGCGGCGGGGACGATGCCGCCGCTCTGCCGGGCCCGGCGACAGGGGCTCACTGGAAGAGGATGCGGCGGCGGGCGACCACGATCAGGGCGGCGGCCGCGACCGCGGTGAGCCAGCCGAGGTACCTGTTCGTGACGACCCGGCTGCTCGCGAACACCCACAGCCTCGTGGCGCCGGAGGCCGCCGTGGCCCTGGACGGGGTGGCCAGCAGCATGATCACGGCCATCAGGAACGCGTCGACGTACGTCCGCCCGTCGCCGAACACGCTGTCCCAGAACTGCCCGGACGCGATCACCATCTCAACCAGGACGAAACCGACGAACGCCACCCGCTCGTGCGGCGGGGCGGTCGTGGACCGCAGCACCAGCAGGCCGGCCACGACGAAGGCCGCCAGGGCGATGAACTCGATCAGGTTGATGTCGTACATGCCCAGGTGCGTCCAGCTCATCAGGCGCACGTCGCGGTAGAGCGCGGGAACCATCGCCTTGAACGGGAGCGTCAGGTTCGCCGTGGCGTCGGCGACGCCGCCGGCCGTGCCCTTGACGACGACGTGCTCGACGCCCTGGAGCACCGCGTAGGCCGCGCCGGGCAGCACCCAGGCCAGGTCCGCCGCGCCCGGCCTGGCCCGCCGCCGGTACATCGCATACAGCCGGGTCAGCGCGATCGCCACCGCGAGCACCAGGATCGGCTCGTTGGTGATGACCCCGTAGGTGACGAGCAGCGCGGCCAGCACGTACCGCGAGTGCCGGTAGGCGAGCAGGCCGCCGAGCATGCACGCGTCGGCGAGCGGCTCCGAGGTGTCCCGGCCGACGCTGATCACCAGGCCGAAGTAGGCGGCGAACAGCAGCCCCCACAGCGCGTGCCGCCCCGACTCGCGGGCGAACATGCCGCCGAGCCAGCCGATGACCGCCATGCAGGCCAGGTTGATGACCACCAGGGCGACCGGCACCAGGCGGTGCTGGCCCAGCGAGCCGATCCACGCCACCAGCGGGTACCCCAGCCTGGTGTACCGGTAGGTGTGGTCGATCGTGATGCCGTAGGCGGTCTGGTGCCAGTTGAACGGGTTCAGCGCGAGCCGGTAGTAGAACTGGCCGTCGTATCCCTTGGACGGGACATGCGGCAGCGGCGCGGCACCCGAGTACACGTGCCCGGCCATGACGAACAGGCCGATGCGCCCGGCGGCCCAGACCTGCCAGCGGGCGAGCGCGAACGCCAGCCAGCCGGCGAAGGCGATCAAGCCGGCCGCTATCGGGTGGTTGAGCCGTGCCAGGAACGATCCGCCGCCGGATCGCTGCGACGTCCCGGTATCCGTGGTCGATGTCAGCTGCACCGTGTTCGTCCGTCCTGTGGTGAAAACGGCCGTCCTGAGGTAGCCAGGGCGCGGGAAAGACCGCGCGCGCAGCCTACCAGAGCGCTCGCTCAGGCTACTCTGTGACACATTAGGGCCGGATAGCGTCCCCGGATCGGGGCAGATCGTGTAAGAGTGTATGACCTAATATGCCGGAGTTGACCGCGCTGACGGTCCGAAGTGGTGGCTGACGGTAATGCCTAACCCCGCGCCGGGAGCAGAACGGCTAGCGGGCGGCGTCGAGGACGACGCCGTGCCCGCCGCTCCAGCACGCCTTTCCCCACGTGTGTGGCGGTGGGCGGGCGTGGCCGTGTTCCTGCTGGTGATCGCCGTGCTCTTCGACGCTTACCTGCATCTGTCGAGGACGTACCAGGAGAACTCCGACGAGGCCAACATCCTCCTGATGGCCGACGACATGCTGCACGGCAACCTGATCCTGCACGGCTGGTCGGTCTCCGACGTTCCCTTCATCACCACCGAGCTGCCGCAGATCGCGCTGCTCGTCGGGATCTTCGGCCTGCGCCTGGGCACCGCGCACGTCGCCGCCGCCCTCACCTACACGCTGGTCGTCGCGGTGGGGATGCTGCTGGCCAGGGGCCGGGCGCGCGGCTGGAAGGCCGTCGCCAGGATGGGGCTGGCGCTCGGCATCATGCTCGCCCCCCAGCCCGGCGTCGGCGTCTTCGCGGTGGTCTTCTCGGTCGGCCACATCGGCACCGCGCTGCCGGTGCTGCTGACCTGGCTGGTCCTGGACCGGTTCGGGCGCAAGTGGTACGTGGCGGCGGCCGTCGCGCTGCTGCTCGGCTGGGCGCTGACCGCCGACCCGCTGGTGCTCGTCATCGCGGTCTACCCGCTGCTGGCGGTCTGCCTGGCGCGGATCGCCTCCGCGCTCGCCGCGGGCGCGAGGCGGGGCGGCGCGGCCGGGCTGCGGGCCGCCGCGCTTGACCGCCGGTTCGAGGTGTGGCTGGCCGCCGCCGCCGGGGCCGGCTACCTGATCGCCTGGACCGCCGGGCAGTTCATCAGGCACAGCGGCGGCTTCGTGCAGCAGCCCGTCCCGTACAAGCTGGACGCGACCCGCACCTGGTTCTGGCACGCCCAGGTCGTGGTGCACGGCCTGCTGGAGATGTTCGGCGCGTACTTCGTGCCGGGACAGGCGATCAACTACCTCAAGCCGGGGGTGCTGCTCAACCCGTCCGGCCTGCCGGCCCCGCCGGCGCCGCTGTCCGGCCTGGACCAGGCGATCGCGCTGACCCACCTGGCCGGCGTGGTGCTCGCGGTGTGGGGGGCGTGCGCGATCGCGCGCCGCTTCTTCCTCAGGGACGCCGACATCGTGAGCCAGCTGCTGCTCGCCGGCATCGTCGCGAACCTGGCGGCGTACATCCCGAGCACGCTCGCCAACGCGACCGCGCTGAACGTGCGCGAGATCGCCCCGGTGCTGCCGTTCGCCGCGGTGCTGGCGGCCCGGATGCTCGGCGACCGGCTCGTCACCGGGCCGCTCGCCACGATCCGCCTGCCCGCCCGCCTGTCCGGTATCCGGCCGCCCGCCAGGGCGCAGGCCCTCGCGGGCGGCGCGGCGGGCCGGCACGGCCTGCGGGTCCGGCTGGTGGCGGCGCCGCTGGCGGTGCTGCTCGGCTGGTACGGCTACGGCCTGTTCCGGCAGGCCGGCGCCCCGCCCGCGCCGGCGCCGCTGGCCAACGTCGCCGCCCTCCTTGAGAGGTACCACCTCCGCTACGGCCTCGGCGGCTACTGGGAGGCCAGCGTCCTCACCGTCGAGACCGGCGGCAAGGTCACCGTCCGGGCCGTCACGCCGGCCTGCCTCCAGCCGTACACGTGGGAGTCCAAGGCGGACTGGTACAACCCGGAGGCGCACAACGCGAACTTCGTCCTGCTCAGCAACCTGCCCGGCTACTTCACCCAGTTCAACCCCTCGGGCGCCGCGCTGACGCTGCTCAACACGTGGTCGCAGCCGCCGTACGTGCGGTCGAGGCCGTCGGCGTTCTACCGCCAGCCGCATGTCCCGCGGTCGACGCTGTGGCCCGCCCACCTGGTGACCGGCGGCTACTACCTGCTGTACGAGCAGAACGGGCGGAAGCTCTCGCCGCCGGTCCAGATCTGGTACTACCAGGCCCGCGTCTACCCGATGAACCTGCTCAGGCAGTTCAAGCGGCTGGCGGCGGACATCAACTCGCCCCCCCGCTGGCTGGTGCAGAAGCTTGGCGCGGCGCCGCTCCCATGCCAGTAGCGTGGGTAGGCTTTACCGGAACCATAGGAAGCCGAAGCTCACGGCCGAATCCGAGAGGTCCCCATGCGACGCGCAGCCGCGCTCTCCGTCATCCCATTGCTCGCCGCCGCCGCAGCCGCCGGCTGCGGCTCCTCCTCGTCCTCCTCGTCAAGCGCCCGGGCCGTCGCCCCGGGCAGCGCGGTCACCGCGACCGGCAAGTTCGGCGCCGCGCCGACCGTGACGATCCCGGCGGAGAAGGCCAACGGGACGCTCTACACCAAGACGCTCATCCAGGGGACCGGCGCGCCGCTGACCACGTCGGAAAGCCTGGTGGGCAACTTCGTGCTGTACGACTGGAGCGGCACGACGCACAAGCTGCTCGGCAGCACCTACAGTTCCGGCTCGCCGACGCTGTTCGCCGGGCAGATGCTGCCCGGCCTGGAGAAGGCGCTCATCGGCCAGAAGGCCGGCAGCCGGGTGCTCGCCGTGATCCCGCCCAAGGACGGCTTCGGCTCCTCGGGCAACTCTCAGATCGGCGTCAAGGGCACCGACACGCTGGTCTTCGTCGTCGACATGATCCAGGAGGTCGGCAACTCCTCCGGGGTGGCCGGCGCGCAGACCTCCGACGGCGGCGGCACGCTGCCGACGGTGACCGCCGCCCCGGGCAAGGCCCCGGCCGTGACGATCCCGTCCACCGCCCCGCCGAAGACCCTCCAGGTCAAGACCCTCATCAAGGGCGCCGGCGCGAAGGTCGCCAAGGGCGACTACATCGTGACCCAGTACGTCGGCGTCAACTGGCGCACCAGGAAGGTCTTCGACTCCTCCTGGTCGCGCAGCCAGCCGTTCCCCCTCAACATCGGCGTCGGCCAGGTCATCAAGGGCTGGGACACCGGGCTCGTCGGCCAGACCGTCGGCAGCCGGGTGCTCCTCGTGATCCCGCCCGCGGACGGGTACGGCAAGGCCGGCTCGCCGCAGGCGGGCATCAAGGGCACCGACACCCTGGTGTTCGTCGTCGACATCCTCGCCGCGGCCCGCTAAGGACAGCAGGCTGGCCGCATGCCGCCCGGCGGCGGCCGCCGCGAGGAAGTACGCCAGGTCCTCGTCCAGGCCGCGGCCCATCGTGGACAGCCCCACCGGGCACTCCCGCAGCGCCGCCTCGAGCCCGTCCACCGGAACCGTCACCAGCCGGTGCCGGGATGCCAGCGGGGCCACGTCAGCGGCCACCCGCGACCCCAGCGGTTCCGGCAGCGACGGCACCGCGACATCGCAGGGGGCCAGCGCCACCCGGCCGTACGCGGTGAGGCTGTGGTGCGACACCCCCTGGTGCCGTGCCCGCGGGTCGGCGCCGGACAGCCGCAGCGCCGCCACCGGCCGCCCGCCGAGCACCGCGGCCGCGTTGACCGCCTCGCCGGCCGCCACCCCGGAGAAGCCGAACCGGGTGCCGGTGCCCAGGTTCCCCGGCCCCTGGGCGACGACGGCCACGTCCGCGCCGACGACGTGCCGGGCGGCGAGCAGGCCGGTGTGCACGGTCACCGTCTCCACGTCACCGCCGAACGACTGGCCGGTCGTCACCGTCGCCGCCAGCCAGCCCGCCGCGCGCAGCCCGGCCGCCGTCCGGGAGAACCACGCGGGCAGCGCCCCGCCGTCCTGCATGACGTAGGCGACCCGCGGGGAGGAAGCCGCGCCCGTTCGGCACGAACGGAAAAGGCCCGCCAGGATCGCCGGCAGCGCGGAGTGCAGGTCTGCCACCACCACCGGCATCCCGTCGACGCAGTCCGCCTCCTTGAGCAGGTCATGATGCGGCGAGCCCTGCTCGTCCGCGCTGGCCACCATCGCCTGCAGGGGCGTGTACCGGGCCTTCACGACATGCCCGGGCAGGCCGGCGTCCGGGGGCAGCCGGCCGGGGATCGCCACCACGAACGCGTACCCGCCCGTGCCGAGCCCGGCCTCCAGCGCCGAGACGTTCAGCAGCACGCGGTCGCCGACGGCCGGCGACCCGACCAGGTCCGGATACGCGAGGGCGCGGACCAAGGCGCCGTCCACGGTTACCATGATCTCGGCTGCCCCGGCCCATTCCCGGCCCGTAGCCGTCACCGTTCCGCTCCGCCATCGGATCACGAGGGCAGACTAGCCAACACGAGGGAGGACGCGATGTCGAAGCGCAGGACCGAGCGGCTCCTGTCCATCGTCGTCCTGCTGCTGTCCACCCGGCGCTACCTGACCGCGGAGGAGATCCGCGCCGCGGTGCACGGCTACCCCGAGCAGTACGACGCGTTCAAGCGCATGTTCGAGCGGGACAAGGAGGAGCTGCGGGAGCTGGGCATCCCGCTGGAGACCGGCATGAACCACCCGTTCGACGAGGAGCCGGGCTACCGGATCAGGCGGCAGGACTACGAGCTGCCCGAGATACGGCTCGAACCCGACGAGGCCGCCGTGCTCGGCATCGCCTCCCGCGTCTGGCAGAGCGCCGAGCTCGCCGGGGCCGCCGCCGGCGCCCTCCTCAAGCTCAAGGCCGCCGGCCTGCCTGACGACGAGGACGACGCCGCCCGCAGGCCCGGGATCGAGCCGCGGCTGACGACGCAGGAGCCGGCGTTCGGGCCGCTGTGGGAGGCCGTGCGCGACCGCAGGCCGGTCACGTTCAGCTACCGGGCCCAGGGCCGCACCGACGCGGCCAGGCGCGAGCTGGAGCCGTGGGGCGTCGTCAACAGGAGAGGCCGCTGGTACGTGGCCGGCCATGACCGCACGCGGAACGCGGCCCGGGTGTTCCGGCTCAGCCGGATCGAGGGCCCGGTGAAGATGGCCGGCCCCGCGGGAAGCGTCACCGTGCCGCCCGGCGCCGATGTCCGCGAGCTGGTCAAGGACTGGGATGTCGCGCCGGCGCGCGACCACACCGCGGTGCTGAAGGTCCGCAAGGACGCGGGCATCGGGCTGCGCCGCTGGGCGCGCGAGATCGCGCCGGACGCCGAAAGCCCCGGCTGGGACCGGGTGACGGTGAGCTTCGCCGACGCGGGCTGGTACGCGGACTACATCGCCTCGTTCGGCCCTCAGGTCATCGTGGTCGAACCGCCCGACCTGCGGGAAGCCGTCATCAACCGGCTCAAGGGAGCCCTCACGTGACTGGTGCCGCCAAACCAGGGGCCAGGCCGCCAGCACAAGGTGCCGAAGGCAGCCGGGGGGTTCCGGGGGGTCGTCCCCCCGGGCAAGCACAGCCGCCGCGGGCGGTCACCTCGGCCGAGCGGCTGCGCCGGCTGCTCGCGCTCGTCCCGTACGTGGTCAGCAGGAAGGCGGTGGGGCTGGCCGAGACGGCGGCGGCGTTCGGGATGACCGAGCGCGAGCTGATCGACGACCTGAACCTCGCCTGGTGCGTGGAGCTGAAGGCCCCCGAGCCGTACTGCCCGATCGACCTGTCCTACGAGGGCGGCGAGGTCTCGGTGAGCCAGGCCGAGTCGATCGCGCGCCCGCTGCGGCTGGCGGCCGACGAGGCCAGCGCGCTGCTCGTGGCGCTGCGGATGCTGGCCGAGGCCGGCGCGGCCGGTTCGGCGGTCGCGCGGCTGATCGCCAAGATCGAGGCCGCGGCGGGCGCGAGCGCCGCGGCCAGCGCCCAGGTGACCGTTCAGATAGACAGTCCGAACGTGCGCGGCATGGCTGCGAAGATCACCGACGCTCTGGCCGCGGGCCGGCGGCTGCACCTGCGCTACTACGTGCCGGGCAGGGACGAGGCGACCGAGCGGGACGTGGACCCGATGCGGCTGCTGGTGGTGGAGGGCCGGACCTACCTGGAGGGATGGTGCCGGCGGGCGGAGGGGGTGCGGCTGTTCCGGCTGGACCGGGTGCTCGGCCTGACGGTGCTTGACGTGCCGGCCTCGGTGCCGGAGACGGCCGAGCCGGTGGACGTGGACGCCGGGCTGTTCCGGCCCTCGGAAGCCGACGAGCGCGTCGAGGTCGAGCTCGCCGCCGCCGCGCGCTGGGTGGCCGAGTACTACCCCTGCGAGTCCGTCGCCGAGCTGGGCGAGGGACGGCTGCGCGTGGTGCTGCGCACCCCGGACACCCGCTGGGTGCGGCGGCTGGCGCTGCGCCTGGGGGAGGACGCCCGCGTGCTGGCCCCGGCCGCGCTCGCCGAGGCGGTGCGCGCCGACGCGGCCGCGGCGCTCGCGCTCTACGACTGACCGGCCGCCGCGGCCCCGGCCTCGCCCGTGGGGCACGCCGGCCGGCCGCTACCCTTTAGGCGTGCTGAAGAGTGAGCGGGGACGCCCGAGGACTCCCGCGGAAAGCGCGGCCGCGGCACCGCCGGCCGGCCGGGGGACCGCGCGGCCGCGGCTGTCATGGGCGGCCGCGCTGGTGGCCGGTTTCGCCGTGCTTTTCTGGTGCTACCTGCTTGAGTCCCGGACGCAGGCGGCGAACTCCGACTCCGCCGCGATGGTGCTGCAGGGCCGGGAGATGCTGCACGGCAACCCGCTGCTGCGCGGCTGGTTCCTGTCCGACGTGTCGTTCTACACGTTCGAGGTGCCGGTCGACGGGCTGGTCGCGGCCGTGCGAGGCTACAACGCCGACGCGGTCCACGTCGCCGCGGCGCTGATCTACGCGCTGCTGGTCCTGCTCGCCGCGCTGCTGGCCAGGGGCAGGGCCCGCGGCGGGGAGGGCGTGGTCCGGGCGCTGCTCGCCGCGGGCATCCTGCTCGCCCCCGGCGTCAGCCCGGGCGCCCACGTGCTGCTGCTCGCGCCGGACCACACCGGCATCGGCGTTCCCGTCCTCCTCACGCTGCTGGTCGTGGACCGGGCGCCGGAGCGCTGGTGGCTGCCGGCCGCCGCCTGCGTGCTGCTGACCTGGGCGCAGGTGGACGACCCGGTCGCCTCGTTCGCCTGTGCCGCCCCGCTCGCCGTGGTGTGCGCCGTGCGGGCGGGCGCGGCGGGCGGCGTCCGGGTGGTCCGCCGGCGCCGCGGCGCGCCCGGCGCGCCCGGCGCGCCCGCCGTCCCGTGGTATGACGCGGCGCTCGCCGTCGCGGCCGTGGCGTCCTACGGCCTGACCCGCGCGGTGCTGTCCGCGATCAACGCGGCGGGCGGCTTCTACGTGCACGGGGTCATCGGCGGCACCGGGCTGGCCCCGTCGTCGGCCATCCCGCGCCAGCTGCTGTGGACCGGGCAGAACCTGCTGTACCTGTTCGGCGCGAACTACTGGGGCCTGTCCCCGGCGCGGGCGGCGTTCGGCTACCTGCACATGGCCGGGGTGGCGGTCGCGCTGTGCGGGCTGCTGGCCGGGGTGTGGGGGCTGTTCTTCCGGCTCCGCCGGCCGGGCGTGCGGCTCCGCCGGCCGGGCGCGCCGGAGGCAGCCGGAGCGCCGGCCGGGGAGCGCGGCGGGCCGGGCCGGGCGGACCGGGTCACCCAGACGGTCACGCTCGGCGCGGTGGTGACGCTGGCGGCGGGCGCGTTCGGCACCCACATGGCGCCGCTCCAGGGCGCGCACGAGATCGCCATCGTGCTTCCGCTCAGCGCGGTGCTCGGCGGGCGCCTGCTCGGCCCGTGGCTGGCGGGCGGCTGGCGCGGTGCCCGGCACGCGGCCGGGCGGCGCGCGGGGGGAGCCGGGCACGCGGCCCGGCGCGCCGCGGCGTCGCTGCTCGCCCTGGCGGGAGCCGGCTACGTGGCGGCGCTCGGCTACTACGCCTCGCGGCCGGCCGCGCCGGCGGAGACGCAGGAACTCGCCGGATGGCTGACCGGGCACCATCTGACCAGCGGCCTGGCAGGCTACTGGAACGCGGACGTCACGACGCTCGCCGCCGGCGGGCGGGTCCGGGTCGCGCCGCTGGCGAACGGCGGAACCTACGGCTACCCGTGGGAGTCCAAGGCGGCATGGTACGACCCGGCGGCCTCGTCGGCGAACTTCGTCGTCACGGTCTCGTCCCCGCCGGCGTCCGCCATGTACGCGCGTCCCAGCGTGGTCAGGGCATGGTATGGCCGGCCGGCCCGTACCTACCGGTTCCGGCAGTACACGATCATGGTTTACGACTACAACCTCCTGCTTCGGGTGCGCCGGCCCGAAGCCGGCCGGTTGTGACGCAGGCAACGGGAGAGAGTTCCGTGCGCAGAGTGGTGCTTGGTGCAGCGGATGGGCGGTGACCGGCGGGCGGACGGCGCGGCCGGCCTGAACGGGCAGGCGGCCCTGGACGGCGCGGCGGCCCTGGACGGCCCGGCCGGCCTGGAGCCCGCGAGCGCCGCGGGCGGGGGAGGCGGCCCCGGGCCGGCCGCGCCCGGCCCGGGGCGGTCCGCGCGGCGCCGGGCGCGGCTGCTGTGGGCCGGCGGCCTGCTGCTGACGGGCACCGGCCTGTTCGCCCTGTACCTGCGCCAGTCGCGGCTCGCGCCGTTCAACGCCGACGGCGCTTCCGTCATGCTGCAAGCGCAGTCGATGCTGCACGGGAACGTGCTGCTGCGCGGCTGGTGGGTCGCCGACGTCTCCTTCTACACCACCGAACTTCCCGAGTACATGCTCGTGGAGGCGTTCCGCGGGCTGCGGCCCGACGTCGTGCACATCTGCGGCGCGCTCACCTACACGCTGCTGGTCCTGCTCGCGGCGCTGCTCGCACGGGGCCGGGCCACGGGCCGCGCGGGCGTCTTCCGTGCGCTGCTGACCGCCGGGATCATGCTCGCTCCCGCGATCGCCGGCGGTACCCCGGTGCTGCTGGAGAACCCGGACCACCTCGGCACCGCGGTGCCCATCCTGGTCCTGCTGCTGATCTTGGACCGGGCCCCGGAACGCTGGTATGTCCCGGTGGCGGTGTGCGGGCTGCTCGCCTGGACCCAGGTCGCCGACCAGCTCACGCTCGTCGCCGCGACCGCGCCAGTCGCCGCGGTCGCGGTGGTCCGGCTGCTCGTGCTCGGGCTGCGGCGCCGTCCGCTCGCGCAGTTCAGGTACGACGCGATGCTGCTGGCGGCGGCCGGGCTCTCGGCCGAGGCGGCCAGGGCCGCCGAGGCGGCGATGCGCTCACTCGGCGGCTTCCGGCTGCACCCGCTGCCGCAGCAGCTGCTCGCCCCCTCCTCGATGATCCCGCAGAACGCACGGGTGATGGGCCAGACGATCATGCTGCTGTTCGGCGCCAACGTCCCCGGCGGGAGACAGCCGTACCTGCCGATGATCGCGCGCTTCCACTGGATCGGGCTGGCGCTCGCCGCCGCGGGCCTGGCCGCGGCCATCGCGGCCTTCTTCACCAGCCGGATGGACCGGGTGTCGCAGATCCTCCTCGCCGGCACGCTGGCCACGCTGGCCGCGGGCATCTTCAGCACGGAACTGCCCGACCTCACGCACGCGCATGAGGTCGCCGTCCTGCTTCCGTTCGGCGCGGTGCTGGCCGGCCGGATCCTCCCGCCCCTGGCCGAATGGCTGGTTCCGGGCCGCTGGCGCCCCGGTCGCCTCGCGGTGCCGGCGCTCGCGGCGTGGCTGGCCTGCGGCCTGGCGGCGCTGTGCTACGCCGCCACCTGGGCGCCGCTGGCGCCGCGGGGCCAGGCGCTGGCGGACTGGCTGGCCGCCCACCACTACACCGAGGGCCTGGCCGCCTACTGGCAGGCCAATTCCGTCACGGTGACCAGCGGCGGCACGGTGCTCGTCGCGACGGTCACGGCCCAGGCCAACGCCGTGCGGCACTGGGAGGCGCAGGCCAGCTGGTACGACCCGGGCAGCCGGCGGGCGAATTTCGTCATCGCGAGCGACTCAAGTGCGGTGCCGGGCGCGCTGAGCACCGGCACGGTGCGCGCGTCCTTCGGCCGCCCGGCCCGCCAGTACCGGGTCGGGCAGTACGTGGTCATGGTCTACGGCTACAACCTGCTGACCAGGCTGGCTGACCGCGAGTTCCCCGGCACCACGCAGCCGGTCCTGCGCGGGTTAGCGGCGCCGGCTACCGGCCGGGCTTGCGGCCGAGCACGAGGAACTGCTTGCCCAGCAGCCGCCACAGCACGGGAACGCGCAGGTAGAGCCGGGTAAGCAGCGGCGACGGCGGCAGCAGGCCGCGGAACGAGTACGGCAGGAACTTCGGCGCCACCGCCGTCACGTCGAACCCGGCGGCGTAGACGTGCTCGGCCACCGCGACGTGCGACAAGATCACCATGTGATCGGCGCAGTCGAAGTACTCCCTGGCGCAGTACTTGAAGTTCGGGCCGATGATCGCGATGCGGCCCCCGGGCTCCATCGCGGCGTACAGCTTGCCGAGCACGGCGGCCACCGCGTTCTGGTCAGGCAGGTGCTCGAGGAAGTTCGACAGGAATACGCCGTCGAAGTAGTCCCCGGGCAGCCCGGCGTCCATGATGTCGGAGATGATCATCTTCACCCCGGCGCTCTCCGGTACGCCGTGCCCGATGAGGTCGATGCCCCAGCGTTCCGCCGCGGGGACTGCGCTGATGAACTCGCCGCGGCCCGCCGCCGGGTCCAGGACGCGCTGCGGCGCGTCCATCCGGCCGTGCATGTACCGCGCGATCTCCCGCCACACGGCCTGGCGGCTGGCCTGATCGACGTCGCGGAACCGGTATGCGTACAGCCGCTCGTAGTTGATGCCGGGCGTCGGAGGCGCCGCCGTGGAGGCGGCCTGCGGAACACGGATTGCCATGGCTGGGACTATACGAGCCTTTCTTCAGCGAACCATCAGTGTCGCAAAGAAGTAGTGAAGATCCTATCCCTCTGCCCTGGGATGCTGCCCCCGCTGGGCGGCCTCAACCTCCCCGTCCGGGCGGGGGCCACCGTCCGTTCGGGACGATAGCCGGAATTACGCCGGAAGACGAGACAACACGGTAGCCTCGCGGTGGCAGCGCCGGAAGGGCGGTGAACCCGGGTGAGCAGCATCCCGGTGACAGGGGCGGCGACGGCTGACGGCCATCGCGCCGCCGGGCCGGCGCGCGCCGCGAGCCGCGGACGGCTCCGCGGCCGCCTGTCCGTGACGGCCGGCGCCGCGGCGGCGGCCGTCACGCTGTTCGCCTGCTACCTGCTGCAATCGCGCACCGTGCCGGCTGGCTCCGACGGCGCCTCGCAGGCATTGCAGGCGTGGGACATGCTGCACGGCAATCCGCTGCTGCGCGGCTGGCGGCTCACCGACGTCTCCTTCTACACCACCGAACTGCCGCAGTACATGCTGATCGAATCCGTCCGCGGGCTGTCGTCCGACGTCATGCACGTCGGCGGCGCGATGAGCTACACGCTGCTCGTCCTGCTGGCGGCGTTCCTGGCGCGCGGCCGCGCCCGCGGGGCGGAAGGGCTGACGCGGGCCCTGGTCGCCGGCGGGATCATGCTGGCGCCGCAGCTCGGCAGCGGGACCGGCACGCTGCTGCTGTCCCCGGACCACACCGGGACCGGGGTTCCCGTGCTGCTCATCCTGCTGCTCATCGACGTAGCGCCGGCCCGCTGGCACGTCCCGGTGCTCGCCGGGCTCGGGCTGGCCGCGACGGCGCTGGCGGATGCCATGGCGCTGTTCGTCGCGGTCATACCGCTGGTCCTGGTGTGCGTCATCCGGGTGTTCCAGGGTGTGGTGCTGCACCGGGAAAGGCTGCGGGCGCACTGGTATGAACTGTCGCTCGCGGCTGCCGCGGCCGCGTCGGTGCCGGCTGAGATGGCGGTGACCGCGCTGATCCGGGCGCACGGCGGATGGCAGGTCCACGGGCTGCGGACGGCGCTTGCCAGCGCTGGCATGCTGCCGGGGAACCTCAGGCTGACCGGCGAGGGGCTGCTCGAACTGTTCGGCGCGGACATCGCCGGCGCGGGCTCCGCGCGGGCCGTCGCGTTCGCGGTGATCCACCTCGCCGGCGTCGCTTGCGTCATCGCCGGCTTCGGCATGGCGGTGCGGCGGTTCTCCCGCCGGGACACGCTCATCGAGCCCGTCCTGGTCACCGGGATCGTGATCGACGTGGCCGCCTACCTGGCCGGCGTGCAGGCGGTGAACATGCTGAGCACGCGGGAGATCGCGCCGGTCCTGCCGTTCGGCGCGGTGCTCGCCGGGCGCCTGCTCGGCGGGCGCCTGGCCGGCGGCCGGTCCGGCGGCGCGGCGGCGCTGCGGTACGGCCTGGCCGCGGCGGGCGCCTGCTACGCCGCCATGCTCGGCTACGCGGCCGCCCAGCCGGCCGCCCCGCCGCAGTACGCGGACCTTACGGCGTGGCTGACCGGCCACCATCTCACGTCGGGGCTCAGCGGGTACTCCCAGGCCAACATCGTGACGGCGACCAGCGGCGGCACGGTCAGCCTGCGCCCGGTCGCGCCCGCGGGCAAGTACCTCACCGCCCGCACCTGGAACGCGAGCGGCACCTGGTTCGATCCGTCCCGGCATTCGGCGGGCTACCTGGTGCTGTCCTCATCCGGCGCGTACGAGGTCTCCGGGCGGCAGGCGGTGGCGACGTTCGGGCGGCCGGCCGGGACCTACCGCTACCGGGATTACACGATCATGGTGTGGGACGAGAACCTGCTCGCCCGCCTGCGCTGACGCGCTGGCGGGCCGTTCGGCCGCTCGCCCCTAGCCGCCGGGGAAGTGACGTGTAGACTCGATCCCGAAATGAGTCTCAGGCGAGCGGACTCACCCCTGTTACAGAGGACGCAAATGATTGGTGACTTGTTCGACAGCCCGTGGAAGATCCTGATCGTGGCGGTCGTGATCATCGTGCTTTTCGGGTCGCGCAAGCTGCCCAGCGCGGCGCGTTCGCTCGGCCAGTCGATGCGCATCCTGAAGAGGGAGGTGCAGGGCCTGCACGAGGATGACGAGCCCGTCGCGCAGCCCGCCCCGGTCCCGGCCCCGGCGGAGCTCCAGGCGGCCGCCCCGGCCCCGGCTCCCGCCCCGGCCGCCCCGGCCCCCGACGCGCAGGCACAGCTCGCGGCCCTTCAGGAGCAGCTCAACAGCCTCCAGCAGGCGGTCGCGGCCAACGGTACGGCCGCGGACAGCCAGCAGAAGCGCTAACCCGCGGGCGACCGCCTGCGAAGAACGGGCTCAACGGCCATGGCGAAGAGGGCCTCGGCGCTCGCGGGCGCCAGGATCGTAGGAGAGCGTTACGTGCGCTCGAAGCGGCGGGAAAACCCAGAGGGGCGGATGCCCCTCATGGACCACCTGCGCGAGCTTCGCAACCGGCTGCTCAAGTCGATCATCGTGATCGTGATCGGCATGGGCGTCGCGCTGTTCTACTCCAACCCCACGCTCCAGTTCGTCATGCGCCCCTTCTGCTCCGCGACGATCGACGGCCACACCGGCTGCCACACGGTCGGTGACGCGCTCGTCGCCAACGGCGTCTTCGACCCGTTCTTCATCCGCATCAAGGTCGCGTTCTTCATCGCGCTGATCGCCACCAGCCCCGTCTGGCTGTACCAGCTCTGGGCGTTCGTCGCGCCGGGACTGTACTCCCGGGAGAAGCGGTGGGCGTACCTGTTCGCCGGCACCGCGGCCCCCCTGTTCGCCGGCGGCGCCGTGCTCGCGTACGTGGTGATGGGACGCGGCCTGCACTACCTGCTCGGCCTCGCGCCGCACGGGGTGCTCGTGCTCCCCAGCTTCGACACCTACCTCGGCTACTTCACGGGCATGCTGCTCGGCTTCGGCTTGGCGTTCGAGCTGCCGCTCGCCATCGTCATGCTGAACATCGTGGGCATCCTCACCCACGAGCGCTTCCGCAAGTGGCGGCGGGTGCTGATCTTCGGCGTCTTCCTTATCGCCGGCATCGTGAACCCAAGCCCGGACCCGTACACGATGCTCCTGCTCGGCGGGATCGCCGTGGTGCTCGTCGAGATCGCCGAAGTCTTCGTGTACTTCAACGACAAGCGCCGGGCCCGGCTGCACCCCGACCCGTACGCGGGGCTGGCCGACGACGAACTGTCGCCGCTCCCGCCCCCTGACCCTGCCCCCCGGGTGGACGCGGACAGCTCGCTGAACTAAACGGGCCCGCCTGAACGCGCCGGAACAGGCGAAACAGGCGGAACGGGCGCCTCCGGCGTATCGAGACGCCCAGGTCCCATACCCTTAAGCCATGAGCACACCGGCGGTGACTCCGGCCGAACAGTACGCGAGGTTCCGCGACAGGCAGGCCGCCCCGGAGTTCAGTTCCTTCCGCGAGCTTTACGACTTCGACTTCGACCCGTTCCAGGTCGCCGCCTGCGGCGCGCTGACCGCGGGAGACGGGGTGCTCGTGGCCGCGCCCACCGGGTCGGGGAAGACCGTCGTGGGGGAGTACGCGGTGCACCTGGCCCTGGCGCAGGGCCGCAAGTGCTTTTACACCACGCCGATCAAGGCGCTGTCCAACCAGAAGTACAACGACCTGGTGCGCAGGTACGACGCCGATACGGTCGGGCTGCTGACCGGGGACAACAGCGTCAACGGCAACGCCCCGGTCGTAGTGATGACCACCGAGGTGCTCCGCAACATGCTCTACGCCGGCTCGCCGACGCTGGGCGGCCTCGGCTACGTCGTGCTCGACGAGGTGCACTACCTGGCGGACCGTGCTCGCGGCGCCGTCTGGGAAGAGGTCATCATCCACCTGCCGGAATCGGTCCGGGTGGTGGCGCTGTCCGCGACGGTGAGCAACGCCGAAGAGTTCGGCGACTGGCTCTCCCAGGTGCGCGGCGGGACCGAGGTCATCGTCGACGAGCACCGGCCGGTGCCGCTGTGGCAGCACATGCTGGCCGGCCGGCGGCTGTACGACCTGTTCACCGACGACGAGCACCACCAGGTCAACCCCGAACTCATCCGGCTGGCCCAGCGCGACGCCTACCGCGCGCCCGCGTCCCGGCCGGGCCGCGGCGGGCAGCGCGTCCGGCGCCCGGCCCCGCCCTACCGGCCCGAGATCATCGGCCGGCTGGACGCCGCCGGGCTGCTGCCGTCGATCACGTTCATCTTCAGCCGCGCGGGCTGCGACGCTGCGGTGCGCGAGTGCCTGGCCGCCGGGCTGCGGCTGACCACGCCGGACGAGGCCGCGCAGATCGAGGACGTCGCGGAGCGGCGGACCGCCGACATCCCGGACGAGGACCTCACCGTCCTCGGCTACCACGAGTGGGTCACCGGGCTGCGCCGGGGCATCGCGGCGCACCACGCCGGGATGCTCCCCGCGTTCAAGGAGGTCGTGGAGGAGCTGTTCACCGCCGGGCTGGTGAAGGCGGTATTCGCGACCGAGACCCTGTCGCTCGGCGTGAACATGCCGGCCAGGACCGTCGTGATCGAACGGCTCGACAAGTGGAACGGCGAGGCGCACGCCGCGCTTACCCCGGGAGAGTACACCCAGCTGACCGGCCGGGCGGGGCGGCGCGGCATCGACGTCGAAGGGCACGCGGTGGTGCTCTGGCAGCCGGGCATCGACCCGGGCGCCGTGGCGGGCCTGGCCGGCACCCGTACCTACCCGCTGAACTCCAGCTTCCGCCCGTCCTACAACATGGCGGTCAACCTGACGGCGCGGGCCGGGCGCAAGCGCGCGGCCGCGCTGCTCGAGTCGTCGTTCGCCCAGTTCCAGGCGGACCGGGGGGTGGTCGGCCTGGCCCGGCGGCTGCGCCGGGTGAAGGCCACCCTCGATGAGCTGGCCGCGTCGATGACGTGCGACCGCGGCGACTTCCCGGAGTACGCGCGGCTGCGCCGCCAGCTCACCGAGGCCGAGCGCGCCTCCGCACGGGGCCGCGCCTCGGCGCGGCGCGCCGAGGCGCGCCGCGTCCTCGCCACGCTGCGCCGGGGCGACATCATCCGGGTGCCTTCCGGGCGGCGCGCGGGCATGGCGGTGGTGCTCGCGCCGCCGCCGGCCGCGGGCGGCGAGCGGGGGGTGCAGGGGGCTCGTCC
>Ga0209061_1002012_pt1 | contig 28710 bp, 27 predicted proteins | sample Coa_R1_10_FD_187157 | JGI IMG/M metagenome (GOLD analysis project Ga0209061, IMG submission 187157) | Surface soil microbial communities from Centralia Pennsylvania, which are recovering from an underground coalmine fire - Coalmine... | ecosystem: Environmental > Terrestrial > Soil >... | reverse complement strand
GAAAGTCATGGACGACGGATCGTTCCACCTTCGCCAGTTGGTTTAGGTCTGGCCGGCTACTCTTCGCCCACTTGCCAGGCTCCCCGAGCGCTCCCATGGCGCCCAGGCAAACACATACCCCTTTTTTCATGAGCAGGTTCCGGGCAGCGTGGCGCTCAGATTCCCGCGCCGTCGGTGAGCGGGACGTTCCCGCCGGGGCCGCTTCCGAGCGCGGCCATCAGCGCGCTTATGAGCGCGGCTTCGTCTTCGAATTGGGCGCGGTCAAGAGTAACCGTCTGATTAGCGGGTACGGCATCTGGGGCGTTTCCGGCGGCGGCTCCGTATACGACAGAAACCAAGCCTGCGGCGAAGGCGGTGCGGATCGCTTGGGCGAAATGCCGCGGCTCTTCGATCACGTGCACCAGGTAACCCTGATCGAACAGGTGCCGCTCGATTCTCCGCGCCAGTTCGCCGTCGCCGTTCACCAGGCGCACCAGGAACGGGCGGTGGCCGATGCGCGCCAGCCGTTCGGCTGGAGTGACCGGTCCGGAGGGGCGCCACGTGTCCGGGCCGATAATCATGCCCGCCCCCAGGGTTTCGTTAGTGATCGGATCGATCAGAATGAAGCCGCCGGTGGAGCGGTTGGCGCGGTAGGCGTCGAAGAACAGCGGCCGGTGCGCTTCCACGCTCACTACGCCGATTTCGTTCAACTGCAACTGGCTGGCGCGCTGGTGGCCGAGCGTATGGATATCGACGCGATGCCGGATCTCGCGCACCCGCGCCCGCACCGTTTGCGTGGTCTGCTTCAGCAGGTACGGGCGGTGCGCCTCGAGCGGCTTCTGGTTCATCCACACTACCGTCGCTTCGAAGCGCCGCCCCGCGTGCGGCTGGTTCGCCGTGTGAACCAGCATGTCGCCGCGGCTGATATCGATTTCGTCCTCCAGGCACACGGTGACGGACATCGGCGCGAAGGCCTCTTCGAGCTCGCCATCGTAAGTGACGATCGATTTCACCCGGCTCGTGCGTCCGGAAGGCAGCACGGTGATGGCGTCGCCGCGGCGGATCACGCCGGAGGCGATCTGCCCCGCGAATCCGCGGAAATCCAGGTTCGGCCGGATCACGTACTGCACCGGAAACCGCATATCGGTCAGGTTCCGGTCCTCCGAAATCGGCACCGTTTCCAGATGTTCCAGCAGCGTGGGGCCGGTGTACCAGGGCATGTTCCCGCCGCGTTCGACTACGTTATCGCCGTTCAGCGCGCTGATGGGGATATAGCGGACGTCGCGCGCTTTGAGTTGCCGGGCAAACTGCTGGAATTCTTCGCGTATGGCGGTGAACACTTGCTCGCGGTAGTCCACCAGGTCCATCTTGTTCACCGTGACCATCAGGTGCGGTATGCCCAGCAGCGTGGCGATATAAGCGTGGCGGCGGGATTGCGGCAGCACGCCGTAGCGCGCGTCGATCAGGATCACGGCCAGGTTGGCGGTGGATGCGCCCGTAGCCATGTTGCGGGTGTACTGCTCATGCCCGGGCGTATCGGCGATGATGAACTTGCGTTTGGGCGTGGCGAAGTAGCGGTAGGCAACGTCAATGGTGATGCCTTGCTCGCGCTCCGCCCGCAAACCGTCGGTCAGCAGCGAAAGGTCCAGGCCGTTGGTGGAAAGGTTGCGCGTGGCTTTGCGCACCGAGGCCAGTTGATCTTCATAGACTCCCTTGGAATCGTAGAGCAGGCGCCCGATCAGCGTGGATTTGCCGTCGTCCACGCTGCCGGCGGTGGTGAAGCGGAGCAGTTCGGTCTGCGCGGTCTCCGCCAGCCATTCTTCCGCGCGGCGGAGTTCCGCGCTTCCGCCAGGGAACGGCCCGATCTCGACGCTCGCCATCAGAAGTATCCCTCGCGCTTCTTCAATTCCATCGAGCCTTCCTGGTCATGGTCGATCACCCGGTTCTCCCTCTCCGACCGGCGGAACTGGATCATCTCTTCGATGATCTTGGGCAGCGTGTCCGCTTCCGAGCGGATCGCGCCGGTGCAATACGTGCAGCCCAGCGAACGCATGCGCGACATCACCAGTTCCGGTTTCTCGCCCGGCCGCAGAGGCATGTTGTGCTCGATCGTGATCAACTGCTCGCCGCGCACTACCATCTCGCGCGGCTTGGCGAAATACATCGGCACGATGGGAATGTTCTCCAGGTAGATATAGTGCCACACATCCAGCTCAGTCCAATTCGAGAGGGGAAAAACCCGGATGCTTTCGCCTTTGTCGATCCGGCTGTTATAGAGGTTCCACAGCTCCGGCCGCTGGTTTTTGGGGTCCCACTGGCCGAAGGAATCGCGAAAGGAATAGACGCGCTCCTTGGCGCGCGATTTCTCTTCGTCGCGCCGCGCGCCCCCGAAAGCCGCGTCGAAGCCGCCCTCGGCCAGCGCGTCCAGCAGCGCGCGCGTCTTCAGCAGCGCGCAGCACTTCTGCGTTCCCAGGCGGAACGGATTCGCGCCCTCCTCGATCGCCTTGGTGTTGGTATGCACAATCAGTTCCACCCCGATCTCCGCGCAGAAGCGGTCGCGGAATTCGATCATCTCCTGGAATTTGTAAGTGGTATCGATGTGCAGGAAGGGAAACGGGATTTTGCCCGGATAGAACGCCTTCTGCGCCAGCCGCACCATGACGGAGGAATCCTTGCCGATCGAATAGAGCAGTACCGGCTTTTGAAATTCGGCCGCCACCTCCCGGATAATATGGATGCTTTCCGCTTCGAGCGCCCGCAAATGGGTCAAAGTCCTGCTGGTGATCTGTGGTTCCACAACAAAAAAGGTGTGCTACGGTCAAGCATGGCCGCTGCTTTGGCTTCTCGTGGGGCGGCCTAGATTCAAGATTACACCAGCGATCACCATGAAGTCCATCGTCATTGGGGTGATTGCCGCCTGGCTCGCGGCTTGGCCGGCGTTTGCTCAATCCCCAAACTCCCTTTCCGCGGAGCGGATTCGGGAACACGACCGGTTCCTTTCCAGCGATTTTTTGGAAGGGCGCGGCGTGGGCACGCGCGGCGGCAATCTGGCCACCGAATACATTGCCACCCAATTCGCTCTGGCGGGCGCCAAACCCGCCGGCGATAACGGCACTTACTTCCAGAAAGTGCCGCTGGTGGCGGTGGACCCGCAGCCGCAAACCCGCCTCTCCGCCACCGCGGCCGGCAAGACCCTGTCATTCGATTGGCTGAACGACTATGTCGGCCTCAACGAAACGCAGAAGCCGGAATCGCAGTTCGATGCCGAAGCGGTCTTCGTGGGTCATGGCATCGCCGCGCCCGAATGGAACTGGGACGATTACAAAGGCGTGGATGTCCGCGGCAAGGTCGTAGTGCTGTTCACTAACGAACCTACTTCGAGCGACCCCACGTTTTTCGATGGCCGCGCCCTTACTTATTACGGGCGGTGGAGCTATAAGTACGAAGAGGCGACGCGGCGGGGCGCGGTGGCCGCCATCATTATTCATACGACTCTTACCGCCGGCTACGGCTGGAACGTGGTGCGCGGTTCCTGGGGCAGGCAGAACACGTTCGTGGCGCTGCGGCCCGGAGACCCCGCCTTGAGCCTCGCTGGATGGCTCACTCGCCAGGCGGGCGACAAACTGCTGGCGATGACCGGCAGATCCGTCGATCAACTTCTGGCCGCTTCCGAGTCACGGGACTTCCGCCCGATCCCGCTGGGTATCCGGATTCGCGGCGACATTCGCTCCCAGGTGCGGGCCATCGAGTCGCGCAATGTCGCGGCCGTAATTCCCGGAAGCGACTCGCAGTTACAAGACCAGGCCGTAATTTATTCGGCTCACTGGGATCACCTGGGCGTAGGCGAACCGGTGAACGGCGACCGTATTTATAACGGGGCGGTGGATAACGCCACCGGCTGCGCCATTCTGCTCGAGCTGGCGCGCGCCTGGGCCTCGCTCCCCGAAAAGCCGCGCCGCTCCGTCCTGTTTCTGGCCGTGACCGCGGAAGAAGACGGGCTCCGCGGCTCCGAGTACTATACCGGGCATCCGTTATTTCCCCCAGCAAAGACCGCGATCGCCTTGAACTACGACGCTATTTTTCCCTGGGGCCGGGCCAAGGATGTCATCATCAACGGCGTGGAGCGCACCACGGTCCTGCCGCTGGCCGAATCGATCGCCAAGCGCTTGAACCTTTCCATTTCGCCCGATAGCGAGCCGGAACAGGGGCATTACTTTCGCTCCGACCATTTCTCTTTCGCCCGCGCCGGCATTCCGGCATTCTCTATCGACCATGCCACCCAGTTCGCGGGCAAGCCGGCGGACTACTACCAGAACTTATGGCAGGAGTTTAACGATAAGCACTATCACCAGCCCTCCGATGAGTTTCACGCAGACTGGGACTTTACCGCTCTCCAGCAGGTTGCCGAATTCGGGATGCTTCTGGGTATAGATATCGCTAACCAGGACAAGCTTCCGGACTGGCGCCCAGGTAGTCAGTTCCACAGGTAGCTGGCAGTTCGCGAGTCACTCCCCAACCGGGCACTTACACTTAGAACATTTCTCATGTAGAATGTAAAAGCACCAAGGGAAGTGCGACAACTGACATGCCCAATAACATGAACCCGGAAGTGATCTCCGCCGCGATTGAAGGCTTCGAAGCGCAGAAGAGGCGGATTGACGAACAGATCGGAGAACTGCGCGCGGCGCTATCGGGCGGCCGCGCAAGAGCCGGCGCCGCTTCTGAAAGTACCGGCGCGGCGCGCCGGAAAATGAGCGCCAGCGCGCGTAAACGGATCGCCGCGGCGCAGCGCAAACGCTGGGCCGAAGCGAAACGCCTGGCGGGCGGAGGAGCGAAATCCGCCGCGAGCCCGGCGCGAGCCAAACGCCGCCTGAGCGCCGCCGGCCGCAAAGCCATCATCGAAGCTAACCGGAAACGGTGGGCGCAGCTTCGCCAGGCCGCCGCAAAAAAACAGGCCGCCAAAAAAGGCGCCGCCAAGAAGAGCGCGGCCAAAAAGGCCGCACCGGAAAAACCTTCGACGCCCGCTGCCGAATAGCTTGGCGAGTCACTGCCGCCGGCAGCGCAAAATCATAAAATTCGGCGCGATCCGCGTGTCTTCCAGAGTTCGGTTCGGCGCGGGCCCGGTGAGCTCGAACGAGGGTTCCGCGCAGTGCTGGATATGCTCGTCTCAACGGTGCCCGCTTTAGCGGTGCCGCGCGTAGACATAGTCCGCTTCCTCAATGGCTTTCTTTTCCCGCCGTATCGCAACCACCGCAGTGACAATGAGTGCGGTCAGCGTCAGTAAACCGCCAATCGCGGCCGATGCCGGCCGGTACCGAAACGTGAGTGCGTGGGCGCCGCGCGGCACGATTACTCCCCGCATCGCCTCGTTTACTTCGTAAATAGGAGCGGCCCGCCCGTCGATCTCCGCGTGCCATCCGGGGTAGAACGTATCCGAAGTGACCACCATGCCTTCGCACCCCATGTCCGCGCGGATGCGCACCACATCGGTGGAGCGCGCCGTCATTGCCACATTGTCCGGCGCCGCGCACGATTCGAGCGGCACCGGCGGGCCCAGCGTGATGGCCACGCGATGGAAATCCGCGAGTTGCTGCTGAATCATGCGGTTGCCCGCCTGCGCGTCCGGAACCTGCACCACCTCATGCACCGCCCAGGCGCGGGGAAACACGCCTTTGTGCCGGTAAACCCTCAGCCCGCTCACGCCGGTGAAGACCAGGTCGCCCTCCGTGGAAGGCTTCTCCGAGAGCGTGTAGGCGGCGCCCCACAGCAAGTGCGAGTTCACCGTCCAGAAATCGAACCGTTGCCAGTTCGTGGTCAGGCCCGCCAGCCCGCCGGCCATCATTTCCACTCCCTGCACGGCTCCCCAGTTTTCGGCAAACGCATCGCCGGCCACGTTGGCCCGGGGGTACGGCTCTTGCTCCTTTAGAAACGCCGCCACATCCGCGTTGCCCCGCATCTGGGCAAGCCAGTGCATTGCCCCGCTATCGGAGCGTGGCACGGCTACCGAGCCTAAGTTGTTCCCCAGTTCCAGCAGCACCAGTAGCAGCACCAGGACCGCGCACTGGTTCCGGCCGAGAGCGCCGCGCATCGCCGCGAACAGCAGGGCCGCCAAACCGAACGCGGCAAACGGTGTGAGAATGACACTGTCGTCGCCTGGAAAGGTGAACTTGTTCGAGAAGTAAACGGCCTGAAAGAGCGCCAGCGTAAACAGCCCGAAGATCAGCGCGCCCCACATCACTCGCCGGGGCCAGGGCGAGCCCTCCTCCCGCGTGTCGCGGCTCAGCAGCAAATCCAGTCCGAACGCCGCCAGGGCCGCTACCCCGAATTGAAATACCACGATGGCCGCCGAAACCACCCGCGCTTTATCCAACTCCGGAATCAGGCCGTACAAAAACCCTTGAAAGACGCTGTGCTGGCCGAGCGCATAGAGCAGGCCGCCCAGGCCCACCGCCGCCAGCAGTTTCACGCGCATGTCGCGCCACGCCATGGCCACTCCCAGCAGCGCCAAAGCCAGCGCCGCTAACCCGACAAACGGGTCCGAATGGGAGTTGATGCGCGGAAACACCGTGCCCAGCAGCGAGAACGGCCGCAAATCGTAGGTTTCCTGCACGGAGTAGGGCACCGGCTGATTCCAGCTAATGGCCTCCGGCGCGCCCACCCAACGCTTGGCCTGGTGCCCGTACTCATACGCCGGCAGAATTTGCAACGCGCCCGTGGCGGCCGCAAACACCAGCGACAGAGCCGCCGCGCGCGCCATGCGCCAATCGAAACGGCCCGCCCGAAAGATAAAATACAGCCAAACGCCCGCCACGGCCAGCATCAGAAAGATAGGCGCTTGATGATGCCCGCTCAGCCAGGCAATGCCGAGAAACGTTCCCGAGAACATCGCGTTGCGCAGCGGGGCATTTCCCTTTTCCCCCGCGCCCCGGCCCGCCCGCAGCAAAAACAGAAACACCAGCGGCAGCCACAGCGCGCCGTTCACCATCTGCGGCCAGTTGGTGTTGCCGATGTATCCGCCGAGGGCAAACACCACCGCAGCCACGAGCGAGGCGATCCGCGAGCGGCCCAGGTCGCGGCATAGCAGATAGCAAAACGACATCGCCATGAAGCGGATCACGACGAAATACCAGGTGAGCGCCCAGCCGCGCATCAGGCCATCGTGCCGCAGAGGCACCGCGAACAGCAGCCAGTTGAGCGGATAGGCCGTGCCGGGCTGCGCCTGCCCCAAGAGGGGCTGGCCGCCCCACGTGTACGGATCCCAAAGCGCGATCGCGCCCTGGTGCAAGGCTCGCGCCTGCACCATGAACCATGGCAGCACCTGCTGCGCCATGTCGGGCCCCCACACCCATTCGTACTGGCGCGTGAGAGTCAGCTTCCAGTAGAATCCCGCGGCGATGGCCAGCATGAGCACAGCCATGCCTGCCCGCCGTCTGAGAGACCTCATGATTACGCCAGCGTATCAAACAGCAGTTGATCGCCGGGCTCGGTTCCGGTCTCCTGGACGGTTCCCGCCGGCAGTTCCAACACCGAGTGGGCCGCCAGGCAGGCGGAAAGCTGCCAGGGGCGCACGGCATGGCGCACCTTGCGGACCCGCTTCCGGCGGTCCAGGTACACCAGGTCGATCGGGAACTTCATAAAGAAGGTGTGGACCGATTCGCAGGGCGTAATCCACAGGCCTTCGCCGCGCTCCAGCTTGCTTCTTTTCAGTAAACCCGCGCGGCGCTTGGCGCTGGTATCGGCCACGTCCGCCGCGGTGGCCAAAATGGTTTTGCGCGTCTGATTAGTGACCCGGACCGTCATGCGCTGGCCGGGCACGTAGCCCCCTTCAGCCCCTACGCGCATATAGCCCTCCCGAAGCGGGTGGGCAGGCGAAAGCGCCTGCCCCACTTCTACGCCTTGGTGTGTTGTTTTTCGTGCTGCTTGAGCTTCTCCCGCTGCTCCTTCAACACGGCTTTGCGGCTCAGCTTGATCTTGTTCCCTTCCATGGCGAGAACTTTGACCAGGATCTGATCGCCCTCTTTCAACTCGTCGCGAACTTCGCGGATGCGGTTCTCGGCAATCTCGCTGATGTGCAGCAAGCCGTCAGTGCCGGGGAAGATCTCCACAAACGCGCCGAAATCCACCAGCCGGACAACCTTGCCCAGATAGGTCTTGCCCACCTCGGCCACGGCCGTAATATCGGAGATGATCTGCATCGCTTTGCGCGCCGACGCTTCGTCGCTGGAGGCTACGTGCACCGTGCCGTTATCCTCGACGTCGATCTTCACGCCGGTCTGCTCGATGATGCCGCGAATCACTTTGCCGCCCGGTCCAATCACGTCGCGAATCTTATCCTGGGGAATGGTCATGGTGTAGATGCGCGGCGCGTATTGCGAAATGCTGGTCTTCGGTTGCGGCATCGCCGCCTGCATCTTGTCGATGATGAACAGCCGCCCGCGGCGGGCCTGTTCGAGCGCCTCTTTCATAATGGACGTCGTAACGTTGGGAACCTTGATGTCCATTTGCAAAGCGGTGATGCCGTCGCGCGTACCCGCTACTTTGAAGTCCATGTCGCCGTAATGGTCCTCGGCGCCGGCGATATCGGTCAGTATGGCGTAGTCCTTGCCCTCCATCACCAGACCCATAGCCACGCCGCCCACATGGGAAACCAGGGGAGCGCCCGCATCCATCAGGGCCAGCGATGCGCCGCACACCGTCGCCATCGAACTCGAGCCGTTCGATTCGAGAATGTCGCTTACCACGCGCAACGTGTAGGGGAACGTGTCTTCGTCGGGAATCAGGGCGGACAGGGCCCGTTCGGCCAGCGCGCCATGGCCGATCTCGCGGCGGCCCGGCCCGCGCATAAAGCCCACTTCGCCAACGCTGAACGGCGGAAAATTATAGTGAAGCATGAAGCGTTTTGAGGCCTCGCCGGGCTCCAGCAACTCGATCCGCTGCTCGTCTTCCTTGGTGCCTAGCGTCACCGTCACCAGCGCCTGCGTTTCGCCGCGCGTGAACAGCGCCGAACCATGGGTACGCGGCAGGATCCCGGTCTCGATGCTGATCGGCCGGATCTCATCGAAGGCCCGCCCATCCGGCCGGCGGTGGTTCTTCAGTATCTCATCGCGGAAAATCCGTTCCTTCAATGCGTCGTAGCACTTGCCCGCTTCCGCCTTTTTCTCTTCGGGCTGTTCTTGCACCACGCGGTGGCGCAGCTCGTGCACCCGCGCGTAGCTTTCCAGCTTGGGATACTTTTGGGTGTTCAGCGCATCGGTGAGTTCCGCGCGCACGCTCTTGGCGATGGCCGCGTACAATTCCTGGTCGAGTTGCGGGGTCTCGAACACCTTCTTAGGCTTGCCGGCGAGCTTCATCAGCTCGCGGATCCCGGCTGCGATCCTGCGGCAGCACTGGTGTCCGAACTGGATCGCGCCCAGGACATCGGCTTCGGAAACCTCCTCGGCGCCCGCTTCCACCATGACGATGCCGTCTTCCGTGCCGGCCACCACGATGTTCAGTGTCGATTCGCGCGCCTCGGTATAGGTTGGGTTGGCAATGTACTCGCCGCCCTTCATACCCACGCGGACGCCGCCGAGCACGTACGGGAAGGGGATATCGGAAATCGCCAGGGCGGCCGCCGCGCCGGCAATCGCCAACGAATTGGGGTCCTGCTCGGGATCGGCCGACAACACCATGGCGATCACTTGCGTCTCATTCAGGAATCCCTCCGGAAACAGCGGGCGGATGGGGCGGTCGATCAGCCGACTGGTCAGGATCTCTTTCTCCGAGGGACGCCCCTCGCGTTTGATAAAGCCGCCGGGAATCTTCCCGGCCGCGTATGTGTATTCGCGGTAATCCACCGTCAACGGGAAAAATCCCGCGCCCGGCTTCGGTTCTTCCGCCATGCAGGCGGTCACCAGGACTACCGAGTCCCCGGACCGCACCACCACGGATCCATTTGCCTGTTTGGCAATCTTGCCGGTTTCGAGAACGAGCGACCGGCCGCCTCCTAAATCCACTTCGACTGTATGTGCCATTTTCTTATTTTTCTAGCCTCCAAACGCGGCCCCCGTTGGCGGGAACCGCGGTAGCGCCGCCGGGTGCGGCGGTGCCGTCCCCCGGCCTTTTACCGGCGGACGGAGAGACTGGAGTTGACAGGGCGATCTTCTCTGGCGCATCGCGGTAAAACAAACGCGATGGCCCGGGCAGGCTTGGAATGAATCGGAAACCTCCGCTCATGGGAGTGTTCCGGTAGAACGGACTAGCGGCGAATGCCGAGGCGTTGCAGAACTGCCTTATAGCGCTCCGGGTCCGTATCCCGCAGGTACGTCAAAAGCCGGCGGCGCTTGGCGACCATAGTCAACAAGCCACGCCTGGAGCCATGATCTTTCTTATGCGCCTTGAAATGCTCCGTCAGCAGCGCAATCCGCTGGCTCAATAGAGCAATCTGTACTTCTGGCGACCCCGTGTCGGTTCTATGGCGCTGATTCGAGGAAAGAATCTGCCGCTTTGCTTCAATCGCCAGTGCCATTCTAGAGGGTTATGCTCCTTGTCTTCTCTTAATCTCGTTTCGGTACGTTTGTCATCATAGCACAGGCTTGGGGGCGGAGCGCTGCATGGTCCGCCGCGAAAAGCCTTCCGGCGCGGCTACGTCTCGGAAATTGGCATCGGCGACCGCCAGGCATGAGAATGCCACTAGAAACGGCCCGAAGGAAAACAAAATTAAATGTGACGTACCGGCGGGACGCAATCTCATAACCGCGGATCTCATAACCGCGGAAGCTGGGATGCGGGCTCCAGCGTTCCGCCTGCCTTCGCGTAGAAATTTGAACGAACGAACCCAATTTCGGCTGGGGACGCGGCCCAAAGGCGAAGGAATAGCAAAAAGGAACGAACAAAGCCAATTCCGGGGCCGCGGACGGAGCGGCGCGACATGCCCCGCCCGCATAGGAATCAATTGTCAAAGATCTTTTAGCGGGGACGGCGCTTCCAACGAAGAGACGACCTTTGCCGATTCAGCATACCCCGAGCGCCAGCGCAGTTTTGGGAGCAAGATGGCTAAACGCTTCCAATTTCAAGGAAAGAATTTGTAAACGAGGTGTCACCGGGCTGCGAACGAGAACTGTCCCCGATGGGCTTGCGACCTTCACCCGCGCGGGCTGGGGGAGTGGGGTTCATCTGGCGATGCCGTTTCTTGCGGTTTCTTGCCGAATCAGCGACTTCAAGCGTAGAACCAGATCTTTCCCCATTGCCAACTCCGCCGGGTCTCCTTTGTAGCCGGGCATCTTCGGGTCGATGAACTCCCGGCGGAACAACTGGTCCGACATCAGCGTGATTAGAAGCAGAAGCTCCTGTTTGGTGACTTCAAACTTAACGTTTTTCATAATGGGCTCCACAAGCGATCTCCATCAGGATGGCGGCGTCAGAATCCGAAGTTGCGCCAAGGCGACTTCCGTTGCATTTCGGCCTGCACCCGGGGCCGGCGGTGTACCTTTCGGGCACCGGCACGCTGAGCTTCGGCGAGTGCTTTGGCATCCACGTAAGCGCGCAAATCAGCGGCGGTAAGTTCGAGCTCGCCCTCCCAGCCTCGTTGCAGGCCGGCGGCCAGTTTGTTTCCGGAAAGGAACGGACCTTCCTGAAAGCCGACATTATGGTCGCGGAAGAGCGTTAGATCCGCGGTCACGGAGACTTGCCTGGTTCGGTTTCCCTCAGTGCAAACGTCGAACCGGTACACGCGGAAATTCTGTCTCTGGTCAAAGCCGAGAAACCGGATTATCATGAGCCATCCTTCCGGGCGATGGAGCATCGCCTCAATGTGCCGCCAGATCTGCCGCGGGCTCAGATTGCCCGCAGTATTTTCGAGCCGCCGGTAACGGAGGAACCGGTCGCGGCAAAATCCAAATTGCCCACAAAAATATTCTTCACTTTTACTCTCACTGTCTTTCAATTGCGCGGCTAGACGTGGCGGATCAGGACAGCCAGGCTCTGGCAGGACTCTTAAAAGGCGCCTTATATAAGGCAGTTTAACTATAGCACGAATTCGACGCCGGCTCTGGTGTATACTCAGCCTACACCGCCGGGGAGGGAATTGGGATGCAGCAATTGAAGCCTGTGAACGTGGCCATAGCCGGGGGCGGGCTGGTCGGTCTGACGCTGGCGAAGGAGATCGGCGCGCGCACCTCGCTCTCGGTCGTGGTTTTGGAGCGGGGCCAGCCGCGCAAGCTGTCCGATTACGCGGCCGGCATGGACGAACTCGATTATGCCCTCCGCTACCGCATGATGCAGAACCTGGCGGAGGAGACCGCCACGCACCGCCACTCGATGCGCGCCAGCGCTGTTCCGATCCGGCAGTACGGCTCGTTCAATCCGGGGACCGGCGTGGGGGGCGCGGCCGAGCACTGGGGCGGTATTTCGTATCGTTTCTATCCGGAAAATTTCCGTCTGGCCAGCGCGCTGCGCGAAAAGCACGGCAAGCGGCTACCGGAGAACCTGGCGATTCAGGACTGGGGCGTCTCTTATGAGGAACTCGAGCCCTATTACTGGCGCGCCGAACAGTTGCTCGGCGTCTGCGGGAAGGCGGGCAATTTGGGCGGGCGGAAAGTGGATGGCGGCAACGTGTTTGAAGGGGCACGCTCGCACGAATATCCCAACCCGCCGCACAAGATGAGCTACGCCGCCACCCTGTTTGAAAAAGCGGCGCGCGAATCCGGCTATCATCCCTATCCCGTGCCCACCGCCACGCTCAGCCGCAATTACACCAATCCCGATGGCGTCAGCCGCGCGGCCTGCGCTTATTGCGGCTACTGCACTCGCTACGGATGCATGATCGGCGCCAAGGCGCAGCCCACGAACGTGCTCATGCCCGTGCTCCAGAAGCAGAAGAATTTCACGCTGCGCACGGGCTGCAACGTGCGCCGGCTGGCGCATCGGCAGGGCAAAGTAGAGGGCTTGCGCTATTTCGACCGCACCGGCGAAGAATTCTTCCAACCGGCCGATATCGTGATTGTGGCCTCCTGGACGCTGAACAATTCCCGATTGCTCATGCTTTCGAAGCTCGGCGAGCCGTACGACCCGGCGACCGGCAAAGGCACGCTTGGGAGGAACCTGACGCACCAGGTTTCGGCCGCCACGCGCGTCTTTTTAGATAAGCCTCTGAACGGCTTCATGGGCGCAGGCGGCCTCGGATACGGCATCAGCGATTTCGATGGCAAAGAGGGCGTCGACGGCTTTCCTGGCGTGCTGCGCGGCGGCAACATCCGCCTGATGAGCACCGGCGATGGGCCGATCGCTTCCTTTGGCGCCGTGCCGCCCGGCGAAGTGAAAGCGGATTGGGGGGCGGAGTGGAAGAAAGCGGCGCTCGAATGGCACGACCGGTCCGCCAATATCAACAGCGAAGCCGAGCACCTGGCCTATCGGCAAAACTATCTCGATCTCGATCCCACCTACACCGATAACTACGGCGATCCGTTAATGCGCCTCACGCTCGACTGGACGGATCATGAGCGCGCGCAAGGCGCCATGCTCGGCAAGATTCAAACCCAGATCGCCAAGGCAATGAACGGGCGGCCGGGGCCGACCAATTCGCGCCTGCTCGAGCGCTACACCATCACCCAATATCAGAGCACTCACGTGAATGGCGGCGCCATCATGGGGACCTCGCCCGAAACCAGCGTGGTGAATCCCTGGCTGCAGCACTGGCAGGCGCACAATCTGTGGGTGGTGGGAGGGTCGGCCTTTCCGCAGAACGGCTCGGGCAATCCGACGCTCACGATTCTGGCGCTGGCTTTGCGCGCGGCCGATGGCCTTATCGATCGTTATCTAAAGCATCCGGAGGGGTTGCTATGAAACGGCGCGAATTTCTGCTGCTGCCGGCCGCCAGCCTGGGTGGCGTGCTGGTGTACACCTTAGGCCGCGAGCCGCTGCGGGTTCATGCCCAAACCGGGGAGATCCAGGTTCCGCTACGCTTTTTCACGGCGGCCGAAGCGCGGATTGTGCAGGCCGCTTGCGCGCGCATTTTCCCGAGCGACGAATCCGGACCCGGCGCTACCGAAGCAGGCGTAGTCATCTACATCGACCGCCAGCTTGCAGGCCCCTACGGCCGGGACAAGTACCGGTATGCCAAAGCGCCTTTTGTGGAGTCCGTGCCCGAGCACGGCTACCAGGGCAAAGCCAGCCCGCGCGAAATTTATCGCGAGGGGATCAAGCAACTTGAGGATTTCGCTTCGCTCGACGCCGCCGCGCAGGATCGCCGTTTGCACGCGATCGAAACCACTACTTTCTTTCGCATGCTGCGCCAGCATACTATTGAAGGAATGTTCAGCGACCCGCTGCACGGCGGCAACGCCGGGTTAATCGGGTGGCAACTGATCGGATACCCGGGGCCCCTGATGAGCTACCGGGAGGAGATCGACAAATTGCACGGCCAACCGTTTCGCCGCAAGCCGGTGAGCCTCGCCCAGGTAGTCGGGCATCCGGTGGTGGGTTGGGAAGAGGAGAAAGATTGATGAAAACGACTACCCTTTTCGCCTTGTTACTGGCCGCCGCTCCCGGGGCGCTGCCTCAAGCCAACAGCGTTCCGGCGCTCGCCGGGGAGTGGGACGCGACGGTGAAAATCGGCGATCTGACAATCCCGTTCCGCATGGAGTTCACGGGCGGTGGTTCCAATATTGCCGGCGCCTTTTTTAATGGCGACGAACGTTTCACGTCCACCAGAGGCAGCGTGTCAAAGGACGGCGCTGTAACGATCGATTGGGACCAGTGGCTCTCCGAACTGAAAGCTACCCTGAAAGACGGAGTTCTCACCGGCACCTATTGGCATGGCGGACGCCGCGGCGGCACGTGGGCGTTTGAGGCGCGGCCCCACAGCGCGGCGGCCCCGGCGGATCCCGGCGCGCCTTCGATCGCCGGCATCTGGGAGCTGGAAAACGTGAAGAGCGGCAAGGGCGAAAAGACCTGGCGGTTCATCGTGCAACAGAAGGGCGGCGACGTTTCGGCGGCGATTCTGCGCATCGATGGGGATACCGGCGCACTCACCGGTCAATGGCGGGGCGGCAAATTTCTGCTCAGCCATTTCGATGGCGCGCGCTCGGCCTTGATGGAAGTCACGCCCGCCGCCGATGGCTCGCTTCAGATCCTGATGGACGGCAAAACCAAAATGACCGCGGTGCGCAGCGAAGTGGCGCGCGCGGAACATCTGCCGCCGCCCGACGATTTCAACAAGCACACCGGCGTAAAAGATGCGAGCGAACCCTTCCGCTTCAGCTTCCCGGATCTCAATGGCAAGCTCGTCTCCAACAACGATCCGCGCTTTGAAGACAAAGTGGTGCTGGTCGAGATCAGCGGAAGCTGGTGCCCCAATTGCCACGACGAAGCGCCCTTCCTCGTGGACCTCTACAAGAAGTATCACGCGCGCGGGCTGGAGATTGTCACCCTATCGTTCGAGGAAGGCGATCAACTTGCGAACCCCACGCGGCTGAAAGCCTTCATTCAGAAGTACGGCATCAACTACACCGTGCTGCTTTGCGGGCAGCCGGAAGAAGCCAAAGACAAGCTGCCGCAAGCGGTCAACTGGGATTCCTGGCCAACGACGTTCTTTGTGGACCGCAAGGGCCTGGTGCGGCTGGTGCACGCCGGTTTTCCGGGTTCGCCCAGCGGCGAACTCTATCGCCAGGCGGTGAACGAGTTTCACACAGAGGTGGAAACGCTGCTTAGTGAACGCTGATCCAAAAAGGAGCCAGGCGGAGCAAGCCGCCGTGCAGCCAGGCGTGGTACGGCATGCCTTCGAAGACCTGCCGCAGCTTTACATCGACGGCATCTTCCTGGGCGCGGCGCATGAGCAGATCGAGCAGGCGGCGGCGCGGCGGATAGGGAACGATCGAGACGGCCTCGGTGGCCGGGATGTTGGCCCGCTTTTTGATCATCGCCACGGCTTCATCCAGGCCGCCCAGATCGTCTACTAAGCCCTGTTCCTTTGCCGCGGAGCCCAGCCAGACGCGGCCTTGCGCCGCCGCGTCGATCTGCTGGGCCGTGCGATGGCGGGCCGCCGCTACTTTGGCGACGAAATCCCGGTAGCTGGCATCCACGCCCCGGCGCAGGATCGCCTGCTCGTCGGGAGTGAGCGCGCTGTAATCGGAATCGATACCGGCGTATTTGCCGCGCTCAATGAAATCCTTGGTGATGCCGATTTTATCGTAGAGGCCGTGCAGATCGGGCTTGCCGAAGACCACGCCGATGGACCCGGTTTCGGTGCCGGGGTAAGCTATGATCGGATCGCCGGTCATCGCCATGTAATAGCCGCCCGAAGCCGCTACGTCGGACATCGAAATGACCATCGGCTTTTTTTGGCTGAGCAGGTTCATCTGGCGCCAGATATCATCGGAGGCGGCCACTTCGCCGCCGGGCGAATCGATGCGCACGATCACGGCGCGGATGGAAGAGTCGCCGGCCACCTGTTGGAGCAGGCGGTCGAAGCCAGTGGAGGTAAGCGCGTCTTCTTCGAGCGCCGGGTTATCGGCGCTGCCGCGCACAATGTCGCCTTCCCCCACCACCAGGGCGATGCGCGTCTTCGCGGTTTGGGGCGGCGGCACCCGCACATAAGTAGCGATGGGGACCCGCTTCAGCGTGCCGGAGCGCAGCTTCGATTCCAGTTCGCCCCACATCTGGTCTTCGAAGCGCAGCTCATCGATCAGGCCGGCTTTCTGCAGTTCCGGCGCGAGAAAGAGGCCCTGATCGATGATATCGGTCACCTCGGCAGGCGTCTTCTTGCGGCCGGCGGCGATGCCGCTCACCAGATCGCTATAGAGGCCATCGACCACGGCGCCGACCTGTTCCCGCGTCTCCGGGCTCATGCTGGCGCGGGTGAATTGATCGCCGTAATCTTTGAACTTGCCGGCATGTTCGACTTGCACGGTGACCCCGAGCTTATCGAGGGTGTTCTTGAAGAATATCAGCTCGGCCCGCAGGCCCTTCAGATACATCTGGTCGGCGGGCCCGAGATAAATGCGATCGGTGGCGGAGGCCACGTAATATTCGCGCGCTCCGGGCGTGTGCAGATAGGTGAAGACGGGCTTGCCGGACTTGCGGAATTGTTCCAGGTCGTGGCGGAGTTCCTCGAGCTTGCCCCATCCGGCGCTCAGGCTTTCGGGCTCGAAGACCACGGCCTTGATGTGCGGATCGGCGGCGGCGTTCTGGAGCGCCTGCCAGATATTGCTCACCGTCAGGCCCGGCCCTTCGCTAATGAAGGGCAGTTCAAGCGGCGCTTTTTCCGGCAGACCGCCCGAGAGGCGCATGACCAGCACCGAGTTCGAGGCAATCTCCGGAGGCCGTTCGCGGAAACGGAGCAGCGAGAAAAACAGCAGGAAGATAAAAACGAAAACCAGCAGCACGCCCGTGCCCACGCCGATGAGAAACCTTGCCATACTTACTCCGAAGGTAGCACGCGCCGGCCCTGCGCGAGGCTGGGTGAAGTCTTACTCCCAGTAGGCGATGAGCCTGCCCATGGTAAACATGGCGGTCCAAAGCACCAGCGAGAGAATCGCAGCCAGCTTTACGCGTGCCGGAATCACCTTGGATTTGTCCAGCTCTTCGGTCCGGTTATAGACGCTCGGCCGGAAGACCAGCGCGTGCACACCGATCAGGCCGAGAATCGCCATTTTGGTCCAGAAGAAAGGATTGGGCGCGTATTTGGTCGCCTCGCAGGTTGCCAGAAGGAGCCCCGTAAAGATTTGGACGGTTCCCCCTAGTCGTTTCCATGGGCGCAAGCTGGTCACCATCTGGGTGATCGACACGCTGTTGAAGGTGAGACCTAGAAGGCGCAGGTTCGTCATGAGGATCATGCCGCCGAACAAGGCGATATCGGTCAGATGAATCGACAGAACGATCGGGTAGGCCAGTACCGACTCAGAGAAGCGCGAAAGAAAGCCGATATTTTCGAGTGACTGAGCGATGGACACGCCAATAACCTTATTCCAGAAATCCGGTGAAGATGCCGCCAAACACCACCGCAATCCATAGCAGCAGGGACACGATCGCGACGGCCTTGCTCAGCGTTGGGGGCGGATCCTGCATGCTCGCCACTTTGCGGTGGAGCGTGAAATTGTAGACCAGCGCCGCCGCCAGCACGTACATCTTAATCGGAAAAATCGGGTTGATCAGATAAATGCCGACCTGCGACAGAAACAGGGCAAAGCCCGAGAAGACGACGAACACCAGCGCGATTACGGTCCACAACTCGGTGTAGCGCAGAATGCGCGCGGGACTCTCCTTGCGCAGTGCGAGATTGAGCAGCCGGAAATCCACGAGCGCGATCGAGCCGACACCGATCGCAAAGCCGCCGATATGAACACACTCGGCCAATGGAAACGCCCATTCGGTGTTGTTGAGGGCATCCACGACCGCGTTTTGCAAAAGCATCGCTACGCCGATCCTCCGTGCCGCTCCGTCCGGGAGTGCCTTTGGTTGCAGAGCAGCCTTAAAGCATATCACCGGGCTAGCGGTTTTCGATTCGCGTTGTGATTCTTAGATTTGGCTGGTTTGCAGAAGGACCGACCGGCGCGAAATCAGGCCGTCAAGGCACTAGCATTTTCCAATCGAAGAATGATCCTGAAATCGAGTTTCGATTCCAATACAAGATGATCCTGAAAATGAGCGCCGCCGGAGGCTGGGGAATCGCTCCTTTCTCCGCCGCCCAGCGGCGGTTCTGGCAGCCGAAAGCTGCCGGGATTAGAGAAAACAAGACCGCAGTTGTGATCGCGAAGTGGGAGGGGAAAGTGGGAAACCTGGTTTTGGGTTTCCACTTTTCCGGACCACTTCGCCGGGGCTGTGGGAATGTGGAAATCTCGCCGCCTTTGGGCGAGATTCCCAAGGGGCTGGTGGAAAGAGGGGGAAGCCTGCTTTTGGCTTTCCACGCTTTCCACAGCCCCGTCATTTCCATAGCCCCTTTTCCGGGACGCCGCTCTCAGCGGAAGCGCGGCGGAAACGGCGATGCGATTTTGCAGGATCGCAGCAGTTTGCTTTTGGCGGCGCCCATCTTCCGAGCCCACTCGGTGTCGCTCATGCTCTTGGCCAACTGGTCTAACTGGGCGAAGCCTAAACCGGGCTTCAAGTACTGCTTTGCCTCCGGTAGTGATTTCAGCTTCTCGTTTGGCGTGGCGTAGTCGGTGGGGTTGTACCTCCGCCGCCGCCTGCCGCGTGCGTCCATCGTGACCGTAGCGAAACCGCAGGGCCGGTGGTAGTTCAAATACGGGTTCGGATGCGCCGTGTGGAACTGGTGCACCTGCTCGGCATGCTGCTGGGGTATGTGGCCGTAGCCCATGTGTTTGCGGATTACCGCGCCGTTTTTGCCTTCCACCAATGCGTTGTCCTGGCTGCGGCAGGCCCGTGACTTGGTGAACTCGATCAGCATTTTCTACACACCCTTTTCGCCATCCCAATCGCCCTGATGCACCGTGTCCACGCGCCAGTAACCGGGCTGCCCGTGCGGCTCCGGCCGGCGCCTCTCGGCGATGGATACCCCGCTGGGCTTGCTCCCCACGAACTCCCCGGCTACCTTCCGGTATGCCGCGCTGCGCCGCAAGTTGTACAGGTGCGCCACCGAGATCTCCGCCAGGCGCGCAAACTTCCGCTTCCCGAACTCCGCGGACGCGCGCTTCAGAATCCGCCGCGTCGCCGGCCCGCTCAGCCGCTCGTGCGCGCGATCCACTTCCGCCAGCAGCGCCACATGCGCGCGCGTGTACTTGGTGGGGAACCGGTGCCGCCGATACGGCTTTGCCGCCACCACCCCGGTCTTGATATACGAACGGATCAGACGCGCGATTTGCGGCAGGCTCAGGCCCGTCACTTTGCTTAAGTACGCTCGGATCGCTCCCTTCGTCTTCTTGGCCTGCCGCCCATACTCTGGCGCCACCAGCGTCTTCGGCACCCAGGCGTACACTTCGGCACGGGTTTGGCCGGCAAACTCGATCGCCTCGCTGGCCTTCAAGAATTCGCCAATTTGCGAATGGGTGAGACTCTCGGCATTCCGCATTCCGCATTCTGATCTGCATCCCCCAGCGGCGTGCCTATCCAGCACCTCCCATTTTCAGGATCATCTTGCATTAGAAACAAGTCCCGTTTCAGGATCATCTTGCATTGGACAATTCTTTTGAGCCGGCCCGGTGGCGCGCGGTGGTAGACTGGTGACTAGCCCTTGTGCGCCCGTAGCTCAGCTGGATAGAGCGTTTGCCTCCGGAGCAAAAGGTCGGCCGTTCGAATCGGCCCGGGCGTACCAGCTAAAGCCTTCAGGTTCGTTTAGCGCGACCCATCATCGACTTATCAGGATCCCTCAAAACGCCGGGCTCAAGCTCCGCCGCCGGCGGTTGCCGGTTCTTCTCAAAAACGATTCGGCCGGCGCGCGCGGCGCCACGGTGTGCTTCGGATTCAGGCGTGAGAACTACCTCTCCTCTGGCCCGTGTGGGCCTCGATGTACTCCTTCAACGCGACCGCGTTGTTGTGTTCGGTATCGCGGGCGCTGTAGACCAGGGTGACGCGGCCGTGGCGAGCGGCATTTCGGACCGGCTCCCAGCTTTCGGGATGCCGGTCGAGCTCGGCAAAGTAACGGCGGCGGAACTCCGTCCATTTCTTCGGATCGTGGGCAAACCAACGCCGCAGGGCATCGCTCGGGGCGACGTCCTTGAGCCAGGCATCCACTTGCAAGTCTGTCTTCCGGATGCCGCGCGGCCAGAGCCGCTCTACGAGAAATCTGGCGCCGTCTTCCGGCGCCCGGTTCTCATAAGCCCGTTTCAGTGTGAGCATGGCTACTTCTCCCTGGCCGCGCCGTGCGCCGTCGGCTGATAGGTCCCGGCGAGCGCGCGAAAACTAACAGCCAGCCGATTCCAGCCGTTGATCGCAATTACGGCCATAGTGAGATCGATCAATTCCCTTTCGCTGAACTCCCGGCGAGCCATTTCAAAGACCTGGTCCGGAACGTGGTCGCGGCTCACCAGGGTTACGGCTTCGGTCCAGGCCAGAGCGGCGCGTTCGCGCGCGGTGAAAAAGGGAGCTTCCTTCCAGACGGCAACGGCGTAGAGCCGCTGCTCGGTTTCGCCCTGCGCGCGGGCATCCTTGGTGTGCATATCGACGCAGTAGGCGCAGCCGTTGATCTGCGAGGCCCGCAGGCGCACCAGTTCCAGCAGCCGCGTTTCGAGCTCGGAATTCCGGGCATAGCGCTCCACCGCATACATGGCTTCGAGGGCTTCCGGAGCCACTTTCCGGTAATCGAGTCTCGGTTGCGGAGTTTCTTTCATTTGGCTCTCTCTCCTTCTTCATTCTTGTAAGTCAAGATGCGTCCCCACGTTGCGGCGGTGCCCCAGATGCCGGAGCGCAGGCACTCGAGCTGGACGATCTGGCTGTGATCGACAAACAAGTTCACTTCGGGACCGTAGTTGTGAATGTACCAGGAAAACACCTCCGGATCCGCGGCCTCAAACATGATCCTCTCCAGCCCGAGAGCGTCGGCGAACTGCGCGGGAACATCGGTCCGCCACGCGCGGACGCTTTCGGTGATACCTTCGGATTCGATCATGATCTGGTAGGCGCCGGCATCGAGGAATTTCCGCGCAAGCTGGATACACCATTTCGGATCGCGCGTGCCCTCTGTTTCCAGATCCTCGGCTTTGGTGGCGCCGCCGGCCGCAAACTGAATTCCCACTTCAGGTTTCGCTTTCAGCCCGGATTGCCGCACTTTCCCGATCAGCCTGAGCCAGTCGCCCGGCGGAATGGTGATGAATCCGCAAGAAATCTCGACGATGTCGAAGCCCAGGTCGCGGCACTGTTCGATATAGCGGTCCACGGCGGCGGCGCCCTGTGTGAGTACGTGCTCGATGAAGCCGCCGGTCGATACCAGGACACGATGGCGATGGCAAAGCTCGATCAGCTCAACCAGCGCCGGACGCGGAATCAGGGTGAACGAGCCACCGGCGAACTTGAGAGTATCGATGTACTCTCCCATTGTCTCCAGGACATCCTCAAGATAGCGCTTGCCCATAGGGGTATAGTAGGGGCCACGAATTTCCGTGATTCCCGAGGACCGGGGCTTCGCCGGACGCCCGTTCCGATGCAAGAACGAAAACGCATCATCAGCCATGAATCACCTCATTGCGCTCACGCGACATGTGGACGGCGCCCAATAACCGGGCCAGGTCCGGAGCGCTCGTATTCTCCAAATTGAAAACGGCATCGGCTATGGCCCCGCGCTCCGAAGCGGTGGTGTACGGTTCCGACAGGCGCTCGAACTTGGAAAACGCCATTTCCCACGTCATCGGACGAGTAAAAAACCCAGGGTAGTCCCGCATTTCTTTGACCAGCTTCCGACCGCCGCGCAAATGAATTGTGATGCGGCACGGCATTTCGTTCGGAAAGCGTTCGGAATAGCTCGGGTTGGGGCCGACCTTAACGCGGCGCAGCATTTCCTGCACGTCGGAGCGGCGAATACGCTCGGGCCGGTACTGCTCCGGCATGACCGCTCCATCCAGAACGGCCACCGCCAGAATGTAGGGCAGACTGTGGTCGGCCTGCTCTTTGGTGGCGATATTGGAGATCTTGTCGCCTTCATCTCCGCCGCCGATGATGTGGTAGGCCACATCGAAAATTTCCAGATCGATCTGCGCCACATCGGCCGGCTCGAATGGATGCCGCTGTTTCAGTTCCAGAACGCCTTCGACCGCCGTTTGTGAATGAATTTCGGCGTTATATTTCTTCAAAATTGTGCGCTGCACGCGGTCGAAATTTTCGCGCGACCAGTCGATCTCAAACGATCCGGTAATGGCATCCATCAGCCCCTTTTCCCCTTCGATCACCTCCAGGGGTCCGGTGATGCCCAGCCGCGCCAGAAAGACAATACCGGTCGCGCATGCCGCCATGTAGGGATAGGCCAGACCCTTCCAGTGCGAAAGCCTGCCGGTCCTGGTAACGCGGAGCGCATTCAATGCCGTGCCGCTAATGGCAATCGCGTGGGCGGCTCTGGAGACATCCAGGCGCAAGGCACGGGCCACGCCCGCCGCAACGGCATATGCGCCTTGTACGGTATGATCGAATCCGGCAGCACGAACGGGCGCGACATCGCTGAGCCGGCACTGCACCTGATAGGCAACAGCGAGCGCGGCCAGGAACTCCCGGCCGTTACTGCCGGCATATTCGGCGGCTGCCAGCACGGCTGCCAGATTGTCACTGGGGTGACAGGTTTCGCCCTTCGCCAGATAGCTATCGTTGAAATCGAGGTACCGGACGGCTGTGCCGTTCAGCAAAGCGGCGCGTTCGGGAGCCGCCCGGCCGCCGCCGAGCAAGCTGCACGGACCCGCTCCCTCAAACTCTTCCAGAATCCGCCGGATGATCCTCGCCGGCTCGCTCTCGAGCGCTCCGAGGGCACAGCCCAAGCCATCCAGAATTCTGATTTTTAATTGTAGGCGCGCCGTATCCGAGAGTTCCTCGTACGGCGCACCGATGGCGAAGCGAGCAAGCTGTTCGACCGCGGTCATCGCGATTCTTCCGAAACCCTGGTTCCACTGTCGCGAAAATTCCGCAGGTTGGAAATAGGCCTCTTGTCACGAGTTGGTACGGAGATTACAGATTTCGAATTGTTACACTTATTCCACTAACCAACAGCTCACCCGCCGGTAGAAGGCGGATGCCGTGTCCGGCCGGCGAGCGCAAAGAAGACTTCAGCGACAGCCGGTTTAGGCTCCTTCGACATACTGCCTGCAAGTCACAGGGCTGGTCCGCAGTCTGTTTCCACTGTGCCGCACTGCCGTCGCGCGTGGAGCGCGGTTCCACGGGCGGTGTTCGTCTTCGAGCACCTGCATCTAAAGCCGCTGATTCCCGAAGTCTGACCCTTGGAATCAGCGTCCGGTGCATATCGAAGGGTATGTCTCCACGCTGCGCACCTTCCGCGAATTCGGATTGGCCTTGACCTTATACCTGAAAGATAAGCAAATAGCGGGCGTTTTCACGTCCACGATGCCGTCGTTGCTGGGTGGATCGGCCGTGACGGAAGCTCACATCTCCAGCGTTACCGGGGGCCCGCGGTATGCACGTGGGCGAGCCATGCCGCGGCGTTACCGCTATTCTTGCCGGAAATTTCCGGCACTCGAGGAATCCCGAATTGCAGAGGCTGCAGAGCATGTTCGATCGTTCGGACAGCGAGGGGGCTCGAAAGGGTTTGAGGGGCTCTCTAGACCATTGGTGGGGGGGCGGAACTGGGGTGGGTAGTGGGATTCGAACCCACGACATTCGGAACCACAATCCGACGCTCTACCGGCTGAGCTATACCCACCGCGGCGGGACTATTTTATCCTAGCAGGAGCGGGCGTTACATGTACATGCCGCCATTGACGGCGAGCACCTGCCCGGTAATGTAACCCGCGCCTTCGCTTGCCAGAAAACAGACGGCCGCGGCAACGTCCTCCGGCGTGCCGGCACGTTCCAGCGGGATCGATTGGAGAATCTTCTGGCGGCGTTCGTCAGTCAGTTCCTTCGTCATATCGGTTTCGATATAACCCGGGGCCACCACGTTCACGGTGATGCCGCGGCTGCCCATTTCGTGCGCCAGCGCTTTCGACATGCCGATCAGTCCGGCTTTGGAGGCCGCGTAATTCACCTGTCCGGCGCTGCCGGCCTGTCCGACTACCGAAGAGATGTTGATCACGCGGCCCCAGCGGTTGCGCATCATGCCAGGCAGAACCTGCTGGATGCAGAGGAAGGAGCCATCCAAATTGATCCGCAGCACGGCTTCCCAATCCGCCGGCTTCATTCGCACCGCCAAGCCATCGCGTGTAATGCCCGCGTTATTCACAAGCACATCCACGCGCCCTTTGACCTTTAGCGCGCGGCCGAAAGCATCTTTGATCGATTCGGGAGAGCGCAGATCGAGGTCCACAGCCATCAACTCACACCCGGAGCCGCGCATCGCTTCCGCGAACTCCGGGTTGGATTCGATGGTTGTGGCCGCGGCGACCACGTCGAATCCGGAGCGGCAGAGTGCAAGGGCGATAGACCGCCCGATTCCCCGGCTCGCGCCGGTAACGAATGCGACCCGATTGGACATGAGGTTATGCCGCCACGATAGAGGCGTAGTGGCCGGCGGTGGTCAGGTTCTTGACGAATTCGCTGTTGATGAAATCGTGGGGGAAGCCCATCTCGATTTTGCTTACGTCATCGAGTTTAAACAACTGCTCGGGAGTGAGTGTCAGGCTGGTTGCCGCGAGGTTGTCCTCGAACTGGTCCATCCGGCGCGCGCCGATAATCGGAAGCGTGTTTTGCGCAAGCACCCAGGCGATCGCCACCTGAGCGGGCGAGCGGCCCAATTCGCGCGCCACGTCCTGCACCGCGGCTACGATCGCGTCCCTGCGGGCGTCCTCCCTGTAGCGCTCCTGCATCATAGGAGTGTTGAAACGGGAATCGCCGGCCGACTCCCGGCCTTTGGCGTATTTGCCGGTCAGCAGTCCACCGGCCAGTGGCGACCAGGCGGTAATGCCGATGCCCAGGGAGCGCGCCATCGGGATTAAATCACGCTCGACGGTACGCTGCAGCAGGCTGTACTCGATTTGCAAATTGATGAACGGCGCCCAGCCACGGAGTTCAGCAAGCGTGTTCGCGCGAGAGACTAACCAGGCAGGCATATCAGAGACGCCCGCGTAGACGACCTTCCCTTGGCGCACCAGGTCGTCGAAGCCGCGCATCACTTCTTCGATGGGCGTCATGCGGTCCCAGATGTGCAGCAGATAGAGATCGATGTAATCGGTCCGTAACCGCTTCAGACTGGCTTCCACGGCCTGCATCATGTTTTTGCGATGATTTCCGGCGGCGTTGGGATCGGGACCGGGCCAGGAGTTGGTGTACTTGGTGGCGAGCACAATCTGCTGGCGATGGCCCTCCATGAATTCGCCTAAAAACGTCTCGCTGGCGCCGCCGGTGTACACATTCGCCGTATCGACGAAGTTCCCGCCCGCTTCGCGGAAGCGCTCGTAGATGCGGCGGCTCTCCTCTTTAGGTGAGCCCCAGCCCCACCCCTCGCCGAAGGTCATGGTGCCGAGGCACAGTTCCGACACTTTAAGTCCCGTGTGTCCAAGTAGTCGATAGCGCATAGATAGCATTTTGACGCGAAACCGGGCGCCGCGGTCGCAGCAAGTTGCTGTGCGGATTAATGCGCGTTTCCGGGAGCCAGGTGTTCTTCGGTGGCGGTGAATGCTCGGGGTTCCTTCGGCATTACGATCCAGGCGGCCAGGTAGGCGAGGAATCCGAGGCCGCCGGTGCAGAACGCCAATATCAGCCAGACCACCCGAACCAGAGTGATGTCGGCATCCAGGTAGCGCGCGAACCCGGCGCATACGCCCGCGATTTTTTTGTTCGCCAGGTCGCGCGTCAGGCGCGGCGGCTCGGTGCGCTCCGGCTTCCCGAGCGGAGTGGGATGGCCGCATTGGGAACAGAAGCGGTCCGTTTCCTGTAATGCCACTCCGCAACGCGTACAAAACATATCAGCCTCCGTATGGAGAAACGGCGCGGGCAGCGCAAAAGTTCACCGCCCCAAACCTGACTTGGGGCGGTGATTGGGAAGAACGGCCGTTCCGGACCGGTGATCCTCCGACCCACCAGTCCGGAAACGTCCCAGCCGGGCGGACCCGGTTGACGGCTCCTCCGATGCATCCTCCATGCCAACTTAGGCGGACGCACAATGTTCTGTATTTCAGTAACTTACAAGGCGTAGCGCGAGGGTTGTCCGCAACCTGGGCCGACCACATTGTAGTCATTCTGTCAAGTTGGTGGACACAGACCGCCACAGTACGCTAGACTCGCGACGATGGAAAGCGCCGCACCAGCCGACTTCGACTGCCAACTGCCCGACGACAGACTGCCTGAGATTCTGGCCATTTCCCGCAGAATGAATTCTGAGCGGGATTTAGGCGCTTTGCTCGATCTGATCGCGCGCGAAGCTACCAGCCTGCTGGGCTGCGACCGCGCCAGCATTTTCCTGCTGGACCGCGAAACCAACGAGCTGTGGTCGAAAGTGGCGCTGGGCAGCCAGGAAATTCTGCGGCTGAACGCGAGCCAGGGCGTGGTCGGGCATACGGTTTCGACGGGCGAAGTGGTCAATGTCCACGACGCTTATCGCGATCCGCGTTTCTATGTCGCCATCGACAACCGCAGCGGTTATCGTACCCAAAACTTGCTGGCCGTACCGCTGCGCAATCAGCGCGGCGAAATCCTCGGAGCCTTTGAGGCCCTCAACAAGCGTGCCGGCGCGTTCCATGAGCGCGACGAGGCCTGCCTTCTGGCCTTGGGGGCCCAGGCCGCGGTTGCAATTGAAACCGCTCAACTGGTGGGATCGCTGCGCCGCAGCCAGGACGAACTGGCTGAACAGAACGGCCAGTTGCGGCGCGAGGTGCAACGGCGCTTTTCCACGCACGGCATCATTTGCGCGGGCCCGCGCATGCAGCAGATCGTGCGGCTCATCGAGCGCATTCGCGACAGCTCGGTGAGCGTACTCATCACGGGAGAAAGCGGCACCGGCAAGGAGCTGACGGCGAAGGCCATTCACTACAGCAGCGCGCGGTCGCGCAAGGCTTTCGTCGCGCTGAATTGCGCGGCCCTGCCGGACACGCTGGTGGAAAGCGAGCTGTTCGGTATTGAAAGGGGCGTCGCGACAGGCGTGGAATCGCGCATCGGCCATTTTCAGAAGGCGGACGGCGGCACTCTCTTCCTGGATGAGATTGGCGATCTCAGCCTTCCAGCCCAGGCAAAAATTTTGCGCGTGCTGCAGGAGCAGGTGTTCGAGAGGGTGGGTGGGCGCTCTCCCATTCGTGTAGACGTGCGGGTGCTGGCAGCTACAAACAAGGATTTGCCGGCGGAAATCGCCAAAGGCGCCTTTCGCGAGGACTTGTTTTACCGCCTGAACGTAATCCACATTCAGATGCCGCCCTTGCGCGACATTCGCGAGGAGATTCCGTTGCTGGCAAACCATTTCCTCAGCGAGTACGCCAAGGAGACCGGGCGTGGACCCCGGCGCTTTTCTCCGGAAGTGCTGGGCAGCCTCACGACCCGCGACTGGCCCGGCAATGTGCGCCAACTGCGCAACGAAGTGATGCGCCTGGCAGCTTGCAGTACCGGGCCAGTAATCTCCGAAGATGTCTGGGAAGTGATTCCGCCTCCCCCGGTCCGGCGCGCGGCTTCTTCGAAGCCAGATGCGCCTTCGGTTCCGCGCGGCACGTTGAAAGATGCGGTTGAGGACTTGGAGCGACGCATGATTGTGGGCGCGCTGGAAGCTACCCGCAACAACCAACTCCAAGCGGCTCGCCAGCTAGGGCTTAGCCGCCAAGGGTTAATCAATAAGATGAAGCGGTATGGGATTGGGTGAGGAGTCGCCGAACCTATATCAATTCTCCGAGGGCCTCTCTCATGGAAATGGTTCCACGTTTCAGTTTCCAAGCTGCGAGCCAGCCTCCGGCCGTGCGCGTGGGGACTAGTCTGCCGTCTCTGAAATAGCTTTATATTTATTGACCTTGCAGATGATTCGGCTGGCGCTCGCGATCCATCGAAATGGTCTGGGGTTCTCGTTGTAGTCCTTGAGGTAATCGTGGATCGCACTGGTCAGAGCGCGAACCCTGCGGAACGTACCGCGGCGAATGCGCTTTCGCGTGATTTCGGCGAACCAGCGTTCCACCTGATTAAGCCACGACGAACTGGTTGGCGTGAAGTGCAGGTGATAGCGCGGGTGCTCGGAAAGCCACT
>Ga0209061_1002011_pt1 | contig 28720 bp, 23 predicted proteins | sample Coa_R1_10_FD_187157 | JGI IMG/M metagenome (GOLD analysis project Ga0209061, IMG submission 187157) | Surface soil microbial communities from Centralia Pennsylvania, which are recovering from an underground coalmine fire - Coalmine... | ecosystem: Environmental > Terrestrial > Soil >... | reverse complement strand
TCAGAACCGGTTTTGACTTCATTGTCTACACGAATAGCAGTTCGTTGTAGATGCCCGAGGCTCAGATGAGCTAGCTCATGGGCAAGATGAAATAAAAGCCAAGCCGGGCCTTTTCGCTGACATAACACAATAACAGGCCGCGTCTGGGTTTGCACAACGAGTGCATCGGGCTTGTGGGCGTTTTTAGGGAAAGTAGAAATGTGGAGAACCGGAATACCATGTTCCCAACAGAAGTTCAGTAGGGTATTAAAGTTAATCTGTTCATACTGGCCTAATAACTCTTCACGTATCTCAGAGGGTACGGACGCCAACGGCCTAACAGGCAACAGATCGATCAATAAATCCGCTAATAGCTCTGCGGCTTGGCAAGCGATCTGTGTTGCTACTTGCACGCTATCTGCTGTTTCTGTGTATCTGAGTTTGTGCTTGATGCTATAGACTTCAAGACACTGCCTCCTTTCTGCACTAGGCTCTACTTTCCCCTCAAGTAAAGCAGTATAGTCCAGCCCCAAAAAACGAGATAAGAGTAGCGCCCCCTGCTGAAAGCCGGCCGGAGTATTGGCGATCCGGCTGTTCCACCATGCGGGCAGCACCTTTCTATAAAGGTAGGACTTATCGTACCCATTCGCTGCTAGCCGACGGATCAGCTCTTGCCAAGTAACCCGTTTAGTCTCGACACTCGATTTAACCATCGGTTCGTCCTTCGCCCTCTTAGGCGTATCTAAAATTAAGTATACAATATCCGCATCTGCTCCTTACTACAACAGAAGTTACTTCTTTCGCTGTTTAAAGCCATCCCTCCTCTTGCAGTTTTTTCCACTTCGTGCGTATAATGATAGCGGGCGCAACGGAGACCCCGTTGCGCCTTTGCTTATAAAAGTGAGGGCGCTACGATGCCACAATTTGAACAGCTCAAAAAAGGGATGACGCGCGTACGCGTGCCCGCCAAAGACTCGCTCAGAGCTTACCTGCTTCTCATGCAGCGCACCGGCGGCAAAATGCAGGTGCTACCAAACGATGTTTACGTGCTTGATGAAAGCCAGATTCAGATACTGAAGGAGAACCAGATTCCCTACGAGGTCATAGCCGATAAATAGCATAGAGGGCTTAGGAATGAAGAAGGCCTCTGTCTCTACAAGAGGCCTCAGGAGCCGCCATGGCTTGGAAGGAGAGGAGAGAGGGTTGAGCGCAGAGACGAAATATATTTTCGTTACCGGTGGAGTTGTGAGTGGCCTAGGGAAAGGCATCACCACCGCCAGCTTGGGGCGCCTCTTGCGCAACCGGGGCTTCCGCATCACCTTTCAAAAGTTAGACCCCTACATCAATGTGGATGCCGATACCATGAACCCCTACCAGCATGGAGAGGCGTTTGTTACCGACGATGGGGCCGTTACCGATCTCGACCTCGGCCATTACGAGCGTTTCGTAGACATCTCCCTTACCCGTCGTGCCAGCGTTACCACAGGAAGCGTCTACAGCACCGTCATCGAGAAGGAGCGCCGAGGTGACTATCTCGGCGCCACCGTGCAGATGATCCCTCACATCACCAATGAGATCAAAGAGCGCATTCGAAGCGCCGCCAAGGGCGCGGCCGGCGAACCGGATGCCGACATCGTGATCGCCGAGGTGGGCGGCACGGTGGGCGATATCGAGGGGCTGCCCTTCCTTGAGGCCATTCGCCAGTTCCGCAAGGACGTGGGGACCCAAAACGTCATGTACATCCATGTAACCCTCATTCCGAGCGTAGGGCCTTGGGGTGAGGTAAAAACTAAACCCACACAGCACAGCGTCATGAAGCTGCGTGAGATCGGCTTGCAACCGGATGTGCTTATCTGTCGTACCCGCCTGCCCCTCTCTCAGGAGATGAAAAACAAAATCTCCCTTTTCTGCGATGTGGAGCCTGCCGCCGTGGTGGATGCGGTAGATGTTGACACCATTTACGAGGTTCCGCTTCTCTTTGAAGAGGCCGGGCTGGCCGATCTCGTCGTGAAGCGTCTTGGCCTGCCCGAAACCACCCCCGACCTCGCCGAATGGCGCGAAATTGTCTCTCGCATTAAACAGCCGCGCTACGAGGTGAACGTGGCCGTGGTCGGCAAATATGTGGAGAACGGAGACGCCTACATCTCTATTGCAGAGGCGTTGAAACACGCCGGTATCGCCAACGATGCCCGGGTAAATATCCATTGGATTGATAGCGAAAAGTTGGAACGCCAGCCGATAGAGCAGGTTATGGAGGGCATAGATGCCGTGCTTGTCGCCCCTGGATTCGGTGCACGAGGCGTAGAGGGCAAGGTGATGGCCGCCCACTACGCACGTACCAAACCGCTGCCCTTCCTCGGCGTGTGCTACGGCATGCAGATGGCGGTTGTGGAGTTCGCCCGCAATATGTGTGGCCTCGCCGAAGCCCATAGCGAAGAGGTAAATCCTCGAACCCCGCATCCGGTAATCCACATCTTGCCCGATCAGAAAAACGTGCCGAATATGGGCAACTCTATGCGCCTCGGCAGCCATCGGTGCCTGTTGGTGTCCGGCTCTATGGCCGAGCGGCTTTACGGCGAATCGGTTATCTATGAACGCCATCGCCATCGCTACGAACTGAATAACGACTACCGTGAGCTGTTAACGAAGCATGGCATGGTCTGCTCCGGCCTCTCACCGGACTATCGCCTTGTGGAGATGGTGGAGATTCCCTCGCATCCCTACTTTATCGCCACTCAGTTTCATCCTGAATTTCAATCAAGGCCTAACCGCGCTCATCCGCTCTTTCGAGGGCTTATCGCCGCCGCCCTCGAACATAACGGCTTCCGAGCCTTTCGCGAGGCCGCAACCAAGACCATAGATCGCCCGATGACAAGCCGTGGTGAGCTGACCCTAGACAACGAGGAGAACAATGTGGGTCTTGTAGAGAACACGCAAACGTTGGAACTTTAAAGAGAATGACATCTAAAAAACGGGTAACACCTACTGTCGTCGCTGCCCGACGGAGAACCCTGTATATCATGTGCTTTGTGAGCATCCTCTTCGGGGTTCTCTCCTTGGTAGCTGGGGGTTACTTTCTTTCACTGGTCGTTCCCGCTCATCCGCGCTCGAAAGCAGACCTTTTTACCCTTGTTATCGGCATAGGAATGCTTCTGTTTGGCCTTTGGCGCCTGGGGCTAGGGCTTTACTACCTGCGCGTTCTAAGGAGAACGCGCCCCTTGCCTCCCTCGTCTTCCCAACAACAAACGTGACGAATATTCCTTTCAAGGAGAATTGACACTCATGTTGCCGCTTCGCAAAAGGTATTTTATTCCCTTTCTGTGTGGACTGCTTCTCATTGGGTTATCATGGGTTCCCACCGAGGCCCAATTCCAACGCTTCGGCGGAAACCCCTTCGAGCCTCCGGCCGCCACCCTCCACTACGCCCGCAATCGGGATTACCATGTGCAACATCTCCAACTCGTCTTCATTGTCCATCCCGATACCCACTCCGCCGAAGGCACCGTCACCCACACGCTGGCCCCGTTGCGGGATGGGCTATCTACCATCGTGCTCGATGCCGGGGCAAATCTCCAGATCAAAGATTGCACCCTAGATGGAGCCCCCGTTACGTTTGAACATAACGGCGATAAACTGATCCTTCATGCTCCCTCCCCTCTGCAGCGGGGGAAGTACGTGAAAGTAAGCGTACACTATATCATGCCCGGCGGCACGGTAGGAGGTGGTGCCAATGGAGTCGGTGGCTTTAAGTGGATCGATCCGACCCCCACCGACCCGAATCGAGCACCGGAGTTCTGGACCCAGGGCGAAACAGATACCAACAGGAACTGGGTACCCTGTTATGACTATCCCAACGACAAGTGCACCAGCGAAACCATTGTCACTGTGCCGGATACGTGGACGGTTATCGGTAACGGCCAGGAAGGCCCTGTCACCGAAGATAGGGCACACCACACGAAAACCTTCCGTTGGATCATGAACCAGCCTCACTCCACCTACCTGCTGTCGCTTGTAGGAGGCGAATTGGATGTTTATCGCACGCATTGGGAAAACGTTCCTCTGCTCTACGTCACTCCAAAAGGTCAAGGGGAACTTGCCCCCTACAGCTTCTCCGACACGCCCGATATGCTCTCCTTCTATAGCCAACTGCTGGACTTCAAATATCCTTGGCCGAAATACGCCGAGGATGCCGTCTACGATTTCCCCGGCGGTATGGAGAATGTAAGCGCCACCACTCTGGGAAACATCGCCCTCACCGACCCCCGCGCAGGCCTGGTGCGCACCGATAGCCTCACCGCACATGAGCTGGCTCACCAGTGGTTCGGAGATACGGTAACCTGTAAGGACTGGGGCAATATCTGGTTAAACGAGGGATTTGCCACCTTTATGCAGATGCTCTATACGCGCCATCGCTTTGGAGAAGAGGAGTGGCAGGCCGACAAGGAGGGGGCACTACAAAGCTACCTAAGAGAAGCTCGTCGCTATCTTCGCCCACTCTCCACCAAGCTCTACTCCAACCCGGACGTGCTTTTCGACTCCACCACCTACTCCAAGGGCGCCCTCGTGCTGGAGATGTTGCGCGACCAGCTTGGCCAAGACAATCTTTTCCGCGGCCTGCACCACTACCTCGAAGTCTATAAGTTTCGACCGGTAGACAGCCACGACCTTATGGAAGCTATTACCGACGAAACGGGCATTAACGTAGAGCCTTTCTTCGACCAATGGGTCTACAAACCGGGGCACCCCGTCCTCCAGATGAGCTGGCGCTACGACCCGCAAAGCGCCACCGTGCAAATAACGGTAAAGCAACTGCAAGATACCTCACACGGCGTGCCCATCTTCCATATGCCCATCACTTTTGGGCTTATCTACCCCGATCGGGCCTCTAGCGACCACCTGCAGAGGGTAACTGAGAATTGCGATCAGGCCGAACAAGAGTTCTCCATTCCCGAAACGTCGGCGCCCGCAGCCGTGCTACTCGACCCCGATCATGAGCTGCTCAAGCAGATGGAGACGCCGAAATGGTCGGAGGCCGAAGCCAGAGCCATCCTTCTCTATGCTCCTGACTATGTTGATCGTTTAGAGGCCGCTCGGCAGATCGTTGCACAACCCGGCGGGCTTACGGCAGAAAGAGAGCAGCTGTTTATCCAGGCCCTGAAATCGGAGCCGGCCTGGCGCGTTGCGAGCTTTTTGCTACAGCAGCTGGGCAACCTTAAAGACCCTGCCTTGCGCTCCCTCTTCCTTCAACAAACCGAAAGCAAGCAGCCCGAGCGCGTGGCAGCTGCTCTTGAGGCGCTGGCTCAATTGCCCACCGACGCCGCCACGTTAGCCCTCATCCATCGCGACGCCATCAGCGATACGGCCCCCTATCCTGTCGTTGAAGGCGCTTTAAATGCCCTCGCTAAGCTCGCTGCCGCTCAAAATCTCGACGTCTTTCGCCATCAGATCGAGGCCAAAACGCCCCGAGACCAACTGGCTTATATGGCGGTCAATGCGCTCGTCGAAGCTCACGTAGATGCAGCGGGTCCCCTGCTGTTGGAAGCGGCCGGTCCGACTCACTTCTACTTCACACGGCTTGCGGCCATCCGCGGACTCGGCCATCTCGACCGCGGCGATTCGACCGTTAGCAAAGGGCTTGCTAACCTGCTTTCGGATTCTAATCCGCAGATTCAGCGCAGCGTTATCGAGGCTTTGCAGGAGCGCGGCGATAAAAGCGTTGCCCCCATCCTACAGGCCTTTGAAACCCAAACGTCCGATCCAAAGCTGAAACAGGCTGCAGAGGACGCCATCGCCAATCTACAACGAGGAGAGTAAGCCTATCCCCTTCAAAGCGCCTTCTGGGTTTCCTACCGTCTCTTGGCAGGGAACCCAGGTTACCTTTATCCCGCAAACGCAGCCCCCCCCTCCGCTGCCTGTCCAAGCCGTGCTCGCCTTTGTTTTCGCAAACGGAAAGGCCCTCCTCGCCCGTATTCGGGGCAGAGGTTGGTGTGTGCCTAGCGGCCATGTGGAACCTGGGGAAACCCCTGAAAAGGCCATCCGACGTGAAATCCGTGAGGAGGTGGGTGCCAACGTAGGCGATCTGCACCTACTCGGCCACTATCTGCTATTGCCGCCGGACGCTTCGCCCTATCTTGCGGCGGTCTACTACACCTTCCTTCTCTCACAAGAGGCTATTCCAGAGGGCAGCGAATCGCAGGAGGCACGCCTGTTTCCGTTAGAGGCGTTTCCTACAAACTACTATTTCTGGGATGCGCTTCTGGAAGCCGTCTGCCGGTACGCCTTTGAACAGGCAACCGGTCAAGAATCCCTTACACAACCAGGCACCTAAGGGGGATAGCCACCGACACCCCATCGGAGCAGGGGGAAAAATAATCTCCTTCAGCACGCATTCCTCCGGGCCTCTGTTGCGACCTCTTGTAGAGGAACAGATGGCTTAGAAGCAGGAGTATTAAAGGATGGGAACGGCACGTTGAGGAGCATCATGTTACGTCGAAATCTTACTATAGCGCTTTTAGTTGTCTTGATAATTACTCTTTTCTTCTACTTGATGGGCATGCATACGCCCTTAGCCATGGGGCCGAGCGATGGGCCGGCGCCCATCGCCAAACGTTTCCCCCTCACGAACGCCAAACTGCCGCTGCTGCCCCCGAATAAGCCGGTACATCTTGCCGACCTGAAGGGGAAGGTGGTGATTCTAGATTTTTGGGCAACCTGGTGCGGCCCCTGTCGAGCGAGCATGCCGGAACTGCAAAAGCTCTACGCAAAATATGCGAATAAGGGTGTTGAGGTTGTCGGCATCTCGGAAGATACCTATCTCGGACGTTCACATCCAGAGCTTGTGCAGGCCGTGCAGAGCGTTGCCAAACAGTTTGGGGTCACCTATCCCCTCGCCCTGGCCGTAGACAACCCACAACTTGAAGACCTGTTTCCTCACACCGCCATTCCCGCCCTCTTCGTGCTCGACAAGCAGGGCCGAGCGGCCTACATGGAAAACGGCTTCGACCCGGTCAATAAACTCCAAGGCGTGGATCAGACGGTGAGTAAGCTGCTTCAGGAGAGATAGGCGTCGTGGAGACGCCTATCTTGGCTAGCTGGTAGACCGGAGCTATGTGCCAGTTGTTAGCATCCGTTGCTTGTAGCGCCCCTCTTTGCCTGTGCTCTCGCCCTGCACAGCCCCCAAACGCCGCCCAGAACCAGCAAACACCCAAAGCCTGCGAGGCTACCGACCTCCGGCGTGGCCGAAGAGGTACCCAAGCGCACATCGTCTAGGTAGATATATCCATAGTTGTCTTGAAAAGCAAACTGCAGCACGGGGTTGGAGTCGGCGGGGGTAACTAGATATTGATACATTTGATAGCCTGGAGGAAGATTCGTAAAAGAATCAACTGTTTTCCCATCGAAGCTCACTTGCAGGCTATTGGGAACGCTTTCGTCGGTTGATAACCAAAAGCTCAGGTAGTAGGGTTGGTTGGGCGTTACGTTCAACGTTTGCGAGAGATAGCCGGTACCGTTGGTCGTTCCAAGATCGGCGGCGTAGTTACCGGTATGAGGTTCGTAGTTATTAACAGTCGCCACGGTGGCATCTCCCGACAACGTCCAATCGGTGAAATCCCCTGTTTCAAACCCACCGTTCTGCACAAGGTTCTGGGCATGCGCGGTTTGCAGGCTTATAAACCCCAACGACACAGCAAGAATACCTATTCTCAGGTACTTGTTCATCCACTATTTTCCTTCTCATGGTATGGATTTTATGTTACATCGCCAAACAGCCGGTTCTATTTTAGCAAAGGGTGCCACTAAAAGGCAACGGTAAAAACTACAGGATTTGTGCTCCCAACCACCACTCTAACAGCTTTTCTGGCCGATAGCCATGCCACAAAATGTCCTCAGGTTTCGCCTCCCCCAAAGCGCTCATAGGAATGAGACCTACGATCTCGCTTTCAAGAGGTGCGGCCCCTTGTGCTTGCGCGGCCTGCTTTACCCATTCAAACACCCCAGGCAGTGGCGTTTTCTCCGGTCGAGTGAGGTTCATGGAAAGCTGGGCAAGGCCGCGGCTCGGAAGAAACAGCCCCATGGCGCGCACCCCCTCTAGTTCGGCGATCTGCTCTCGCTGCCGTCGAATTTGCCGCGCCAACTCGCGTGCAACCGCTGCATCGGCCGTGTTCAGCAGGATGTTGTAGGCGATGAGAGGACCTCGCGCTCCTACAATGGCCACACCCGCTGTAGGATGGGCATGCTGAGGACCGACATCGGGGTCTAGCGCGCCCTGAGCCAATCGCTCCCACCCCCCGCGCCTTAACTTAGGCAACTCGGTCTCGCGCCCCGGGCGAGCCGCCCATTCATAAAAAAACACGGGGAGATTAAAACTATGGGCCAACCGTTCCCCCAGCCGATGCGCCAAGGCCACGGCCTCTTCCTTGGTGGCGTTGCGCAGGGGCACTACCGGCAGCACATCCAAGGCGCCGGTACGTGGATGGAGGCCATGGTGTTGGCGCATATCTATCCGCTCTATAGCCACCTCGGCGGCAGCGATAATGCCCGCCTCGATCTGCTGGGCATCTCCTAAAAGCGTTACCACGCTACGGTTATGATCGGGGTCGAGGCTCCAATCGGCCACAACGGCGCCGGCATTTTGCGCAGCCGCCGCAATGGCCTCCACCACCTCTCTACGTCGTCCCTCACTGAAATTGGGCACGCATTGAAACACAGAGCCAATAAGCCTCGCCATTCTAACTACCTAACAAAGTCTCAGGCCTTAACAGAATACCCGCAATTTCAAGTGAAGTTTCTCTAATATATGGGGATAGAGTTGATAGAACCTGGCTTTCTTCAAGGATGACCCGCCGTTTCCTTTGAATAACCTTCCCTTCGGAAACCAACCACAACCGCCCCCTTTCTCCCGAATCGGGGGAAAGGACGGGATAGGGGGCGAGCAAGATAAGCTCACTTCGCTGACTTGCTCTAGAACCGCGAGATTGGCAGTCTCTGCAGCCCCACCCTATCGGTAGGGACTGAAACTTAAGATTTCTCGCCTTCGGCTCGAAATGACAGTTGTATTCGGCTTGAAATGACAGTTGTTTATCTCGTCTGTGGCACGAAAGGTCAGTCGCCTTCGGCTCTTCAGGCCCCCCCACTCCCCTCCCCCTATCAGGGAGAGGGGCACCTCGCGGTGGGCGTCCTCGCGGACGGCGCCTTTGCGGCCTGTGTCGTTCCCTTAATCGCCTATCTCTCTGGCCGCTGCATCGCCGTGCGCTAGCACCTCCCGAATCGGGGAAAAGGACGGGATAGGGGGCGAGCAAGGGAGGCTTGCTTTAGGAATTGGCTCTAGAGCTGCAAACCTAACACTCTCCGGTCCAACGAAGAGATACCCAACCTTAAAGCGTATTACTGATAAATGATGTGATGGGGTATTTCGATGCCTACCACACCGATTCGCACGGGATTAGTCTGGTTTCGTAGCGGTCTTCGCCTTCACGATAACACCTGTCTGCTTGCAGCCCTTCAAGAAAACGAGCAGGTCTATGCACTCTATGTTCTCGACGACACTTACCTGCGCGGGCCCGACATCGGCGCCGCCCGTGTGGCCTTTCTCTTCGATGCCCTTCACAAACTGCAGGCCGACATCGAATCCCACGGTGGGCAGCTGATCGTGCGCCGCGTAAAGGAGGCCCCGCAAATAGAGGTCATCGCCGTGGCAAAAGAGGTGGGGGCGCGTGCCATCTATCTGAATCGAGACTACCTGCCTTATCCGCTGCAACGCGACCGGCACGCCAAAGCGCTGGCCGAGGCCGAAGGCATCGCCTTTAAAACCTATCCCGATATCCTGCTTGTAGAGCCGGAGCGCATAAAAACAGAAACCGGCCAGCCCTATCAGGTGTTCACGCCTTTTAAACGTCGGTGGGAAAACCTCGTGAACGTGCCGGAGCGCTACCCGGTCGAACGGCTCTTAGGCCGTCTGCGTGTAACCTACCGTGCCCGCAGTGCGCCGATTCCCACGCTGTCAGAGTACGGTCTTACGCTTCGCCAACAGATCGAGCCGGCCGGAGAGCAGCGTGCCCTGCAGCGCCTCGAAGCGTTTGCCCGTAACGGGTTGCCTTACTACCATCAAAGACGCGATTTCGCTGCCGATCCCGACTCCACTTCCCGCCTCTCGATGCATATCAAGTGGGGAACCATCTCCATTCGTGAGTGCTATCGCACAGCCCGAAAGGTGGGCGGACCGGGGGCACAGAAGTGGATAGATGAGCTGGCCTGGCGCGAGTTTTATCATGCCGTACTCTACTACTTCCCTCATGCGCTTAAAGGCCCCATGCACCCGGAATACGATAGGTTGCCCTGGAGCGAGAACGAAGCGCATTTTGAGGCCTGGAAAGCGGGGATGACCGGCTACCCCTTTGTGGATGCCGGCATGCGCCAGCTGAACCAAACCGGCTGGATGCACAACCGGTTACGGCAGGTGGTGGCCTCCTATCTCTGCAAAGACCTGCTCATCCACTGGCAAAAAGGCGAGCGCTACTTTATGCAGATGCTTGTGGATGGCGACTGGCCGGCAAACAATGGAGGATGGCAATGGGTTGCCGGCACAGGCACCGACCCGAGGCGCGCTACCCGCATCTTCAATCCGGTGCTTCAACAAGAGCGCTACGACCCACAGATGGAGTACATCCGACAGTGGGTTCCGGAGTTCGGCAGCGCTCACTATCCTGCAAAGCCCATCGTTCCTCATGAAGAGGGGCGCCAAAGGTTTCTGAACGCTTTTAAGGCAACGATGGGCAAGGCGCAGGACGACGACATCGGCAAGCTTTTTTGAAAGAACGCAACCCGCCTAAAAACGTTACATGCCAGAATAGAAGACAGACATACTATGAGGGCGACACCTACTACGGCGACACGACCGAAAAGTAGCGCAAAAGATGTGCCCTATCGAGCATCGGAGACTTGCTTGCAGTCCCCGATGCTCTTTTCTCATCGCTCCTCTGCATGCCACTCCCAATCTCGCCCAAAATAGATGCGATGCGTCCAACGCACAAGGTCATCCACGAAGGTATGCATCAGAGGAATGACAAACAGGCTTAGGAACGTCCCCGCAAGCAGCCCGCCAACGATCGTGGTTCCCAGAGGCTGATAGGCATCCAAGCCGGTTTTTGGTGCCAGCGCCACCGGCAACATTACGGCCAGCTCAATAAGCGCCGTCATGAGAATAGGACGAAGACGCTCCACCCCTCCATCAATCACGGCCTGCTCGCGTGGAACCCCCCGATCTCTGTAACGCATGATGCTGTCTATCATCAAAACCGCCGTGGTGATGTCCATCCCACTCAGCACGATAATCCCCAAAATGGAGACCGTGGAGAACGCCTGGTGCGCCAGCCATAAGGCCACAAACACCCCGCTCAGTTCAAGCGGTATTGAGGCGACCATCTGCAAGGGCTGTAGAAAGCCACGAAACTGCGCCACAAGCACGAAGTACATTAGGACTAGGGAGATTAGCAGCCCATACAGAAGGCGACGGAAGCTATCCATCATCTGAGTCATGTCGCCTCTTACCTCGATGCCGTAACCGGGAGGGAAGTTCAACTTTTCCATCGCTCGCATCATCACTTCCATGGTGAGATCCATCGAGGGCGGCCCTCCTTTACGATAGAACCCCGTAATGCCGATGACCCTCCGCAAATTGTCGTGCTCTATGGCCGTAGGCGCCGAGCGATAGAGAATCTGGGCCACGCTTTCGAGAGGCACCTGCTTCCCATCGGGCGTTGAGAGGTAAAGTTCGGCCAGATCGCGCGGGGTCGCCCGATCCTGCGAGTCGTAACGAACCAAAATCGTGTCTTGACGCAGATTATCAGGCAGGTAGTAGAAGCTGCTGGTAAGCCCGCCATGAAGGGCATAGTAGGCCTGTTCCGCTACATTTTGGGGTGAGAGACCTAGCGCAGCCGCTCTTGCCGGGTCTACCCTCACCTCATAGTCGGGCACCCCCATCGTCCAGGTAAGCGCGGGCTGCGCAAGGCCGGGAGTTTTTTGCGCGATGGCGAGGGCCTGCTTACCCAGTTGATAAAGCACATGTAGGTTCGGCCCGTAGAGGTTGATGTGAATGGGAGCGTCCGCTGTGGCCATAACATCCGATCCCATCTCCTTTATCTGAAGCCGTCGAATGCCGGGAATGGTGTTCATCGCCTCCTTCTGAACAGCATCTATAATCTGCCAAATGGTGCGTTTCCGCGCATCTTTGTCGCTAAAGGTGAGCATAAGGGCAGCTCCGTCAGCCTGCGGCATCTGGTAACCGGTGAAATAAGGGTTCCAACTCTCGAACATGCTTTCGGTTCCGATCTCAATAGAGGCCTTTTGCAGTTCCGGATATTTCAGAAGTATCTGCTCCAAGCGATGAACCGCCTTCTCTGTGGCTTGAAAGGAGGTTCCCGGCTGCATCTCTAAAAAGCCCACGGCTTGGCCGGTATCGGCCAAAGGCATCATCTCGGAACCGATGAAGTTGTAGAAAGTAAAACCCACAATAACCACAAGCCCCACACGCACGAACGCCCAAAACCGATTCGCAAGTTGGCGCCTTAAGGCCCTTGCATAGGCCCCTTCCAGTCGGCCAAGCCATCTTTGGCAGAAGCATGAAAACGAATGCAGAAGCGGTGGAGTTCTGTCGGTCGCCTCCCCAACAGGGGAACGGAGCATTTTCGCGCAGAGCACGGCGGTAAGGGTGAAAGAGACCATCATGGAGGCAAGAAGGGCAAAGATAAGCGGCCAGACCAGCTCCACAAACATCAATTGCGTAATGCCTCCACAAAACAACAGGGGCAGCAAGGCGATAAGAATCATAAGGGTAGAGGCCAGAACGGCCAGACGAACCTCCGCAATGCCCTCGATGGTGGCCTCACGCGGGGAAAGCCCCTTCTGCAGATAGCGCTCCACAGAGTGAATGTCAATGATGGTATCGTCCACAAGCCGACCGATGGCAATAAGCAGCCCGATGAGCGTGCCGCTATTGAAGGTCATGTGCATGGGAATAAGCATCAGCACCGCGATGGCCAGGGAGGTGGGAATGGTGATGAGCGCGATGAGGGTGCCGCGCCATTCGCCCAAAAAGATCACAATAACGATCGCCGTAAGCACCACCGCCACGGCCAGCTCCTCCCACACGTTATGGAACAGAATGCCGACGAAATGGGCGTTATCGTAGGCCGTATGGAAGTGCACTCCAGGATATTCGCGCTCTAACTGCGTAAGCACTTTCCGCACCTGCGGCACCACGGTGTAGGAACTGGCGGCCGGGTTCTGAATGACCGAAACCTCGATGGCGGGCATTACCCGCCCCGACTTGCCCGGCGCGTGATCGAGATACTCATAGGCCGACCGTCGCTCCCAGTAGGTGTCTACTACACGGGCTACGTCGCGAACGTAGACGGTGCGCGGAGGGCTTTGGCTATTCGGCTTGTCAGCGGCCATGCCCGTAATCGGGTAGTTCAAGACATCTTGCGCGCTGCGTGCCAACGAATTAACCCGAACAATGCTCTCCTGATCTCCCTGCGTAAGCACCCCGCCCGGTTGGCTCTGGTTGTAGCGGTCTATCGCATCGCGCACATCGAGGATGGAGAGGCCGTAGGCAGCAAGCTTATTTCGGTTCACGATGACCTGTAGCTGACGCCGGTAGCCGCCGAAGACCACCACAGAATCGACGTCGGGCACCTGCTTTATCCGTGCGATCACCACGTTGTCGGCAAACTGGCGCAGCTTTTGCGGCGTCCAACCGCTATTCGGATCGCCGGTAAGGGCGAGAGAGAGAATCGGCAGGTTCAGAGGGTCTACCGGTATCACGAAGGAGGGTTTAAGGTTAGCGGTGGTTGGCGGCAAAAAGGCGTTGGCTACGTTTAATAGCTCCTGCACCTTTGTGCGCGCCTTTTGAATGTCCACCCCGTAGTTGAACTCCAAAATAACGATGGAGAAGCCATCCTGTGAGACGCTTCGGATGTAGTGCAGATCGCCTATCTGCACCATCTGCTCCTCAATAGGTTTGCTAACGTAGGTCTCCATCTCCTGGGCAGAGAGACCCGGCATCATAGTGACGATTCCAAGCATGGGGCTGGGCACATAGGGCGCAAAGCGCCGCGGGATGACAAAAGCCACGGCAAAAACAGCGCACAGCACCACCGCCACATAGAAGGCGATCACCACGGCGGCATGGTCTATCGCCCAGGCGTGGATGAGATGCAATGGGTTACGCCGTGGTACACCTGATGCGCCTGAAGGGCGTATGGAGGGATCGGTGCTCATGGCCGACCTCCTTCCCCCGATGGCATCGCCATTCCCGGCATCGCATGAGAAGACGTGCCAACCGGGGCATTCAAGGCGCGATTCACTTGGGCCGCTGTTGGCAAAGCGACCGGGCCTTCAGGCCCCCACGGCACCGGCACCACCGGATCGCCCTCATGCAGCGACCGATATCCCTCGTAGATCACCTGTTCGCCGCTCTGAATTCCGCTTAGAATTTGGGTATACCGTTCGCCGGTACCACCCAACGTTACCGGAACAAGATGGGCTTTCCACTGTCCTCCAATGGCCTCACGGACCAATGGCCAGCCTCATATAGGGCATCTCCCCGGATGATCAAGCTGTACTTGGGGATGCATGGTGCAGGTATAGACGATGCGCTGAGGGCGTCCTCGTCGCATAACCCACACGGCCGGCGTGGCCTTCGTCGCAAGAACGGGGCTGGTAGGTTGAGGCTGGTAGACGATGGCCGAGGAGGGCACGATGAGGGCGCGGGCGCTTTTGGCATAGACCACCTGCAGCGTGAGATAGTCACCGGGGTGCAGGCGACCGTTCGGGTTGGCAACTAAAGCCTCTACAATAACGGTATGGGCGACCGGATCGGCGCTTGGAAAGATGGCCGATACGCGAGAGCGGTAGACGAGCGGATGGGGCCCGCCGGTGCGGACGAGCACAGGGTCGCCGACATGCAGCCGGGTGGCATCCTCCTGAGCCACTTGGGCCTGTACTCGAATAGGGTCTATCTGATCCACCATCAGGATGGTCTGTCCGGGCTGCACGAGCGTGCCGGGGCTAACTAAGCGTTGCGTAACCACGCCATCGCAATCGGCCCGAATGGCCGTGTAGCCCAAGACCACCTGTGCCGTTTGAAGTTGCGCCTTCGCTTGGGCTAAGGCGGCCTCTTGACGAACGACCGCCTGTTGGGCGGCATCACGCGCCGATTTTGCGGAGGATACACCCTGTTGCGCCTGCTGCACCTGGGCTTGAGCGGCCTGCAGGGCCGCCTGCTTTTGGGCGATCAGCGTTTCGTCCTGCTGCAGCCCGATCTGCACCTGAGACTGCTGCGCCTTGGCCGCACGAATGGCGGCTTCGGTGCTTTGCAAGCGGCTTGCCGCGGAGGCGACCTCGGCGGTTGCGTTCTGCAGCTGCACCGCATCCTGCTGCGCCTGCTGTTGGGAGAGAAACCCTTTCGCCAGCAGATCGTCATCGCGTTGCTTCTGCCGGGTCCAGTAAGTCAGGTTCGTTTTGGCGGCGGCAAGGCGTCCTTGCGCTTCATCACGCTGCGCCAGAGCGCTATCGAGGTTGGCCTCTGCGATTTTGGCCTCTTCGTGGTGTGCCATGAGGTCTTGTTGGGCTACCGTTAGATCGGCCTGAGCCTCTTTTTCCTGTGCTTGCGCTTGTTTCACCTGAGCTTGGGCTTGTTGGTAAGCCGCCTTGGCCTGCCGATACTGCGCCTGGGCCTCCAACACGGCGTGTTCGGCCTCCGCCACAGCCGCCTCTTCGGTGGCCACTTTGGTGCGCAACTCGGCTGTATCGAGCCGCGCCAAAACCTGGCCTTTATGAACCGGCATGTTGGGGTAAAACGGCATCCATTCCAGAACGCCGGTCACGCGAGGGTTGATCGCCTCTTCCTGATAGGCCACGGCATTAGCGGCGTAGCGCACGGAGGCGTTGAAGGGTGCGCAGTGCGCTGTAAAGACGGCCACCGGTGCCGCCCCCTCCGGTGCGTGCATTGCCGACATATCCATGGCTTGCGCCTCGATGACACTCATGTGCCCCGGCGGCGTATGTTTCGTCACAACCCATCGGGCGAGCAGGAGCGCACCCAACAGCAAGAGTGTGCCCAGCAATCCGGCAGCCAGTTGGCGTAGCGTTAAGTGAGGGCGCAGACCGATTCGGTGCATCCGGTAGGCCGTATAGGCTGTAAATAGGATAGCCCCGATAAGCAGCCACAAAGATAGCTTCATTTCTCTTTCCTCTTTCTAGTGCAGAAGATAGTGTTTACTGCCTTTTCAACCCTATGAGGCAATGAAAAGACTCAACGGGTCTTCAGAGGCAGAACCGTAGGTAGTAGGCTAGAAAGAGGTAGGAGGGGCGCGATTAGGAGGGGGACGCAGAAAACGCCATAGGGAGAAGAAGGAGGTTTGAGGAAACGCAAGGTAGCTGAGGATAGCGGGCGCAAGCGCGAAGCGACTGACAGGAACGTAGTTTGCAACCTGTTGCGGTGCGGTGCGAAGGAGAATTACCGCATGCGAACGTTTTTGCAGAACCTGCACACAGCGTTGTGCCCCTAGGGCGGGTGCCGGCCTTGTGGAGGGATTCGACGGGTTCGTTAGCACACGGCTACAGCGGGGGCAACGTGCCATGAGATGCCCGCAGCAGCAGGGCGATTCCGTTAAGGACGACGCCTTTAGCACGCAGTGGGGAGCGCAGGGGGTTCCGTCGGTGCATTGCCAAGAGGCAACCGCCGGCAGGGCCGGTGTTAAAGCGAACACCAAGCCTAAAAACAGGCACAGCTTTTTGAAAACGGCGTTAGCCCGCATGGGTTCCTCTTAACGCAAAAGCCGCATACCGACTTTGTCTATATTATACATGCAGCCTTGCTAAAAGCGTTCCTGCGGTCGGCAGTCTTTCATCATACGCGGATACAGCAAATGCCTGGAATAGTCCACTTCTCTATGAAGAAACGTATTTTGTACCAGGCTGTCATTCCTAAATTTTATTTGAGCAAGCATTAAACCGTCGTTCCTATTCCTCACTTAAGTGCCCCTCCAACAACGGGGCGAGTTGCTCCCACTCCTCAAAAGAGCGGCGCTCGGTTTGCGCGTAGGCCTCCAAAATCTCAAGGGCAGCCGAGCGCGGCATCGGGTGCTCTACCTTGTGAATGGGACACGGCAGCCACTCCACATGCCCCATAAGCCGACACACCAACGGGCGCACCGGATAGATGGTACAGAAACGGGTATCCCTATCCAAAAAACGACAGAGGGTTACCTCAATGCCGTCGCCGAGCGCCTGTTGTTTTGGCTGTCTGAGCTTCTGTTCAAACACCTCGCGCTCCGATGCACTCATCTGCGCCACATAGCCACGTATGGCCTCCCACTCCTCGCGCGAGGCACGTGTGCCCGCCGCACAGCGGAGACTACACTGGGTGCAGCCGTTGCATACCTCAAGCCGAATGAGGCTCTCCAAACGTGCGGCTAACGAACGATTGTCTACCGACATGCGGCCTCGTTCTCCTCTAAAGCGTAGGCAATGGCCTCCTCAAGGCTCAACGCCTCCCCATCACGATAGTAGCGTGTAAAGAGAGCCTCTCCCAAGGCCTCCTCGGTCTGTCTCAGATGCGCCTCATAGTCGCGCTTTTCAGAGGGGGTAAGGGGCGAGCCATGAGAAAATGTCTTTTTCGCGGCAGCGAAGAGACGCGCCGCCCTCTCGTACCGACCCGAAGCCGCTTCCAACTCGGCAAAAGCCAGTAGAGACCATCCAAATCCGTGCTTGTCGCCGATCTGGCGCCGCAAAAGAAGGCTCTCCTGGGCAAAGGCGCGTGCCTTGACTAGGTCGCCTTGTTTACGGGCATAGATTCCCAGGTTGTTGATGGCCGAGGCAAGCGCGTGCTGATTGGACAAACGCTCCCATGCCCTCCTAACCTCCCAAGTGATCGCCTCGGCCTTGACATAGTTGCCCTCCTCCTGAGCCACGGTGGCCAGATAGCCCAAGTACGCCGCTTTCAACTCCTGATCGTCCGATTGGCGGCTTATCTCATAGGCTTCCTCCAGCAGCACCCGCGCCTTTTCAATTTGATCGAGATAGATTAGTGCCGCCCCGTAGTTGGCCAAAGCGGTTGCGGTATAGGAAGCATGTTGAAGCGCTCGAGCTTCCGCGACAGCTTTCTCAAAGTAGGTCGGCATCTCGATAGAGTTGCCCGCAGCCCAGCACTGTGCCCCCGCGCTGAGATAGGCCCTGTAGCGCTCGCCGGAAGGCGGTGCCTCCTTCGCATGGTCTAGCGCCGCTTTTAGGTAGGTTAAACTCTCACTCAAGTACCCACGCACGAGCCAGAAACGTTGCAAAGCGTTGACCAATCGCAACTCATCGGCCACGTTCTTCTGCTGAACGCACCATGCAAGCGCAGCGCGAAAGTTGGCGTGTTCGGCCTCAAACTGCGAGAGTGTTTCCGCCGTGCGTTCATCGTAAAGCCCATCTAAATGGGACAGCGCAAAATGTAGAAACCACTCCCTATGCCGGTCGCGTAAACGCTCCATCTCGGACAGGGCGATAAACTTCTCCCAAGCGTATTCGCGGAGGGTCTCCAACATGCGGAATCGTGTGGCACGCTCTGAGGCGTCGCATATCAGTAACGATTTGGCCACCAAAGAGTTCAAAAGCTCCCAAGTTTGGGGATTGTCATCCACGATCTGCGTGATGGCCTCGAACGTCGCCCCTCCCTCAAAAACGGCTAACCGACAAAAAAGCAACTTTTCCTGCTCGTCGAGCAGTTCATAGCTCCAGTCAATGAGGGCGCGAAGCGTCTGCTGGCGCGGTAAAGCCACACGACTGCCACGGCTGAGGAGATGTAAACGCTGCTGAATGCGCTCTGCGAGATGAGCGACGGAGAGAATGTTGAGACGTGCCGCGGCCAGCTCAAGGGCGAGAGGAATGCCATCCACCTGCTGACAAATAGAGACGACATGAGCAGCGTTTGAGGGCTGAAGGTGAAAGTCGGGCCGAACCCGCCAGGCCAATTCCACAAAGAGGCGCACCGCATCGTATCGAAGCAGCCGATCGAACGACACGTCCGCATCCTCCGGCAGAGAGAGCGGAGAGAGAGGGTAAACCTGCTCTTCGGTAAGACCCAGAGGCTGACGGCTCGTGGCTAAAAAAACGACTTGGGGACAATGGGCGAGAATCCATGAGACCGCCTCCAAGGCGGCGGTGCTGCCCTCAGCACATTTCCCCTCCGTGCCGGCGGTGAGGAGGTGCTCGCAGTTATCTAAAATCACCAGCAGGCGTAAGGGGCGGAGGTAGTCGCACAACACATCTTGAAGTCGCCTGTCTGCCTCCTCTTGGATGCCGAACACACGCGCGATGGCATGGAGCACAAGTTCGGGCGTTTTGAGCGTTGCCAGCTCCACAAGCCACACGCCGTCCGAAAAATCGTCTAGCAAACCGGCCCCCACCTGTAAGGAAAGGCGCGTTTTGCCCACGCCGCCCGGCCCTATCAACGTAAGTAAGCGGCAAGAGGACTGCGGAAGGGGTCGAAGTCGCCGTTGAATCTCCTCCAGCTCGCGCTCGCGCCCTATGAAGGAGGTAAGCTGGACAGGCAGATTCGTCTTTTGCGCTCCCAACGAGGCCAAAGGGGGAAACTGCGCAGGCAAGCGCGGATGGCAAAGTTGGAACAACGGTTCCGGCTGGCCTAGGTCCTTCAGGCGATGCAGCCCCAAATCTTGCAGGCTCACCCCGTCGGGCAAGGGAGACCCCTGCAAACGCTCTTGTATCGCGTGGGTCAGGAGAATCTGTTCGCCGAAAGCCAGCGACACAAGCAGCGCTCCCCGCGAAAGGCACGCGCCGATAAACAGCTTATTTTGACAATACACCGTGCCCCAATGCAAAGCCATCCGCACGCGGATGGGCAACAATGGGGCTGTATCGCTCGATTCGGTAAAGCGTTTCGCGTTTTCTACAAAGGCGATTTGGGCTTCTAGGGCGGCGTTTACGGCCTGAAGCGGATGTTCAAAAGCAGCCCGAAACGAATCGCCCTCACGCAATAACACATGGCCCTGGTGACGCTCGATGACCTCGTTTAAAACCGCGTCGTGCCAGGCCAGGCTACGCTCCATCGCAGTGGGGTGCTGCTCCCAAAGCGCACTGCTTTTCTCTATATCGGTGAAGAGAAAAGCTAAATGGCAATAACCTTCACTCTCCATGCCCTAAGCCGGCTCTTCGATAATTTCCTTCCCGTCCCAACTGATCATCTCCTCCCCATTCGGCCCGGTCTGAATATGCACCGGTCGTTTCCAAATTTGGTAGATGTAGCGGAGTGTTCGGCGCGCATAGTCTTTATCGAGCGGTTTGCCGTCATAGTGGTGTTTCAGGAGCAGTTCACCACGCCGCTGGTAGTCTCCATCCTCCACGGTAATCACGGGAATGCCAAAATTGGTCATACTGTCCAGCAGAGTATCGCGAACCTTGCGCCAGTCCGTTTCCTGAACCACCCACACGAGTTCCCCGTTGATCTCCTCTTGTTTATAGGTGTAGAGGTCTAAGCGTTTGACAAGCCCCTCGGTGAGATATTTCCGCAGGAAAGAGGTGTCGCACTCAAGCTGGCGCACCTCAAATATCTTCTTGAGACCTTCGCCTTGAGGACGTGGCAGGGGTTCGTCTCGCCAATCCGTTTCCGGATAGTCGGGGTCTGGCTCGCCGTTCCAGCGTCGCTCGATGTCCTTAAAAATAGTATAGCCCACATAGTACGGGTTCAGCGACATACGCGAACCGGGCGACAGCACCGCAGAGTGCATGCGGCGAAACTCAAAATGCTCCTCTGGAGTGAGATCGATCTCGGAAAGGATTCGTTCATGCCAGTAGGAAGCCCATCCCTCGTTCATGATTTTGGTGCGCATTTGGGGAACAAAGTAGAGCATCTCCTCACGGATCATGCTCAAAATATCGCGCTGCCACCGCTCAAGTTCCGGCGCATAGTCGCGAAGGAAGCCGAGCAAATCATAATCAGGTTCGGGAGGAATACGTCGAGCAGGAGCAGGCTCGGGCTGAAGCGATCGCTCCTCACCAATAACCCACAGATCGTCGAATTCGGTGGCATGCCGCGTAGGGTGACGTCGCTCCTGTTCATACTCTTCTGGAGTTTTACGATGGAAAGGCGCCGTGGCATGAATGTCAAAGTGATACTCAATGGAGAGCACCGCATCCAGAAACTCCTCCACCACCAACGGGCCGTACTCTTCTTCATAGCGACGTATGCGGTTTGAGTGCAAGCGCACCTTCTCGATCATCTTGCGATCGGTCTGTTCAAAGTAGACGTTGTTCTTAAAAAAGTCGTTGTGGCCGAGCACGTGGGCCACAACAAACTTATGGGCGAGCATGGAGTTGCTCTCTAATAAAAAGGCTTGGCAGGGATCGGTGTTGAAGACGATCTCATAGATTTTGGCCATGCCATACTCGTACATGGTTTTTTGAATATGGTAGTCACGGCCAAAAGTCCAGTGCGAAAAACGAGCCGGCAGCCCATAGCTTCCAAGTTCATAGATAACGTGGTCGGGCACCACTTCAAAATGCACCGGATAGAAATCCAGTCCAAGCTCCGCCGCTTTCTGGGTAATGATATCTATCCATTTTTCCAGCTCGGCACGCTCTGCGCGATCCATAGACGTTTCCCTTTCTCCTCACAAGGGCAAAGCTGTTGAGTAGCCTATGTCCTTATGTATCCCTACGCAAAAAAGGATATTATCATTTTCGGAAGTTCAATAGCCCACTTTGCATCTTTTCTGCCATACAACCCAACTAGCGCGGCACGCGCACGGTAGCAATAATCCCTTGCCCATCGGGAGCGTTCTCAAGATTGAAGGTGCCATTGAGGTCACCCCGCACCAAGGTCTCCACAATGGAGAGACCAAGGCTGTCCTCCGCCCGAATACTGAAGCCAGGCGGAAGCGGCTCGCCATCGTTTGTAACGCGTAGCAGCAGACAGTCGGGCTGCTCCTGCAACAAAATCTCAATGCGCCCCTCGTGGATGTTCTTAAAGCCGTGCTCCACCGCATTTTGAACAAGCTCATTGAGCACGAGGGCCATGGAGGTGGCCTTGTTCAACGGCAGCAGAAAATCGTCGCCTTCCACTTGAGAGTGGATGATCTTGCCCGGTGGCACCACGCTCTGTTTGGTGGCATTAAGGATGGACTCGGCCACCTTCTTGATGCTTACCGTGTCGAGATCGCGAGAGAGCAGTTCGTGCACACTGGAGATGGCGAGGATGCGAGAGAGCGTGTCGTTGAGAGCGTCCTCCACGGTGGTGTATTTGGAGTAGCGCATTTCCAGGCGAACGAGGCTGGCGATCTGCTGCAGGTTGTTTTTTACACGATGGTGCATCTCCTGGATGACGGCGGAGCGCACAAGCAGCTTGGCATGTTCCACCGCGAGGGCTGCCTGTGTGGCCAGCGCCTGAAGAATGGCCAACTCCTCCTTTGTAAAAACATGCTCTTTGGCCGTATAGCAGTTGAGGACGCCGATAACGTTGCCCTGCAGCATCATCGGCACGCTGGCCAAGGAGACAACACCCGCCTTTTGCGCGATCTCCGGCGAGGCATAGTCGGGACTTTGTTGTACATTCAGCACGGTAAGAATGCGTTTTTCGGCCACGGCCTTCCCGGCAATGCTCTCGCCCACCTTCAGGTTCGGTTTGCCGATATACTCCTGATTCTCCGCCTGCGTCGCCTTGATCACCAGCTCATTACGGGCGGTATCTAGGAGCATCACCGTGCATATTTTGTAGCCCATGGTGCGGGCCACCATATTCACGAAAAGATGAAGCAGCTCCTCCAGGTAGACGTTAGAGGTTATCGCCTGGCTGACTTCGGACAGCGAATGCAGTTGAACGGCATGGCGTTCCAGTTGCCGAAATCGGCGCGACCTCTCGATGGCTCCGGCCACCTGGTTTGCAATGCCCGAAAGGAGACGCACCTGGTTGCGCGTGTACTCTCGCGGGCGGCGCGTGCGCACGTTGATAACGCCCAATATCTCGCCACGCGTGACAAGAGGCACCGAAAGCATGGATTGAAACTCGCCTTCGTGCATTTCGGGGAAAAGCTTAAAGCGATGGTCTTTGTAGGCATCTTTACTGACGAGAACGGGTTTGCGCTCACGGGCGACCCAACCGGTGATGCCCTCTCCCATTTTGAGGCGTATCTTCCCCACCAGATCGCGCAGGCTCTCGTCGGCCGCCCGCAACACCAACTCCTGCCGATCTGGGTCGAACAGGTAGACCTGGCACGAATCGGTTCCGGTGATGCGGGTGGCGATATCGGCCGTGACCTTAAGCATCTCCTCAAGGTCGAACGCGGAACCGGTTGCCTCCCCTACCCGTCGCAGGGCATCGGCCTCCTCTTTTTTCTCTTCTAGCTCCGCACGCAGCTGTTCGATAAGCAGGTGCGCCTCACGCAATTGACGGTCCCGACGATCTAACTCCTCCTGCAAGAGGGTTACATCCGGGTCGTCGCTGCGTCGCAGCGCGGCAAACAGCCGGCGCGAGCGAGGCGTACGCAGCCGATAGGCTCTTTCGCGCATCAGGGCCTCCCTCCCTACATTTTCGATACGCAGCGATGACAGCAGAGGTTCATCGCGCTAAATGTTGTGGGCAATGATGATGGCCTCGGCGATCTCGCGCATGGATTTACGCGTGTTCATGCTCTGCACCTGGATGCGTCGAAAGGCCTCCTGCTCCTTCAAGCCATACTGATCCATAAGAATGCCTTTGGCGCGGTCTACCACCTTGCGCGTCTCCAGCTTCTCCTCCAAACTTGCCGCCTGCTCCTCGATCTTCTGGTAGGCCTCCCAACGGGCCACGGCCACCTCGATCTGCGGCATGAGATCGGCCTGTTTAAACGGTTTGACGAGATAGGAGTAGACACCGGCATCCTTCGCGCGATTTACGAGGTCAATTTGGCTATAGGCCGTTAGCAGAAGCACCGGCGCTATCTTCTCCTCCGTAATGACCCGTGCAGCATCTATGCCGTCCATTTCCGGCATCTTGATGTCGAGAATTACCACATCCGGCTTGAGGTTGCGGACGAGTTCCAGGGCGCGCACACCGTCGCCCGCCTCGCCTACCACCTCATAGCCGCTATCTTCCAGCATCTTTTTGAGGTCGAGCCGAATGATCGGCTCATCGTCGGCTATCACAATACGTAGTTTGCTTTCGCTCATAGGTCGCTCCTTCTAAAAGGATAATGAGGCCTTCAGGCCTAAACTAGGTTGAGAGTGGGTGCAGAAACAGGAGATGCCCAACGTCCTCCGCTCCTTAAAGGCGTTCCTTTGCCTATCCTGTAGACCTGTGGGGGTAGTGCGCACAAAGGGAAGGGAGGGGCGTAGGCCGGTAAAAGGGTTTGTGTTTCTAGATGCCTCTGCGCTGAGGAATCTAAACTGTCGGCAACGGCACGAACCATCAAAAATCAAAGGAGGCGGTCTATGCGATCAGAGCGCTCCTCAAACCGAAAAACATCGGTCTCTACTCTTATTATACCTCAATCCACCTCGATCTTAGTGAATGCAGAGGAAAGCTGCAGAGACTATCGCCAAAAGAGACTTGACGTATTTGATGGAGCATTCTATAATATAGAAAAAGCTATCGAGCCATACGCTTCTGAAAGCCGTCACGCCTGCCCGTCAGGTCAAGAACGATGGCGTTAATCGCTCAGGCGCCTCGCAAGCGATGAGCACGAGATCTCTTGTTGGAGCTTTCCTTGTCTAAGGCATCCGACGCAACCCAACTTTCTTCCGACAACGGCGTCCTTCCAACGTTGTCTCAAGAGGAAGAACGGCCGCAGCCTCTCCCTCCTCAAAAGGGAACGGGGCTTGTCCTGTTAAGTGGCCTGGGGCTTATCGGCCTCTATCTGCTCACCGCCTACTTGCCGGGCACGGAGTTCTATATTCTGCTTTCTACCCTACTGGCCCTGCCGTTAACCCTTCTGTTCGCCATCGGCCTTGTAAGTGCCTTGGCCTCGCCGAAAGCCCTTCTCATCAACAGCGTGCTCTCTTTCGCGCTCTTCCTTCCGTTACCTCTGCTCGGTGTTCTTAATACCCTTATCCCGCTTCCTAAATGGGTTTTTTTGGCCGTTGTTCCAAACCTCCTGCTTTCCCGTTTTGTGCCAGGGGCCGGCACGCTGCTGCTCATCTGGTGCGCCTGCTGCGTGGGCCACTGGCTGTCGCGCCTCGTGCGCGAGCGCAAGATGCTGCTGCCTATCTCCGTTGCGCTCGCTCTCGTGGATGTTTTCACCGTGTTTGGCGGTGGTGTCGTAACCCAAGCCACCCATGCGCCGAAAGGGCATGCCGTTCTCCAAAAAACAGCCATGGCCACGCTCACGGCAAAACTTCCCACCTCGGCTCGCGGTGCCGCCCCTATGCAACTCGCCGTTGGGTTTGCCGACTTCCTTTTTGTGGCGTTCTTTTTCGCCTGTTTCCAGCGACTCGGCATGAGCCTTCGTGCCTATCGTGCCACCATCATCGCCTTGCTCGTGGTGCTTACGGGTTATTTGGCCTTCGTTTTCCTGTTTTCAACCGATCTGCCTGCGCTGGTTCCCATCGCGGTGGTGGTCATCGCTGTCAACTGGCGTGCCTTTCGTTATAGCCGAAGCGAGCGTTTCGCTTTGCTCTATGCCGGCTTGGCCCTCGTTGTGTTTTTAGGCCTCGCCATCTACTTTCTGCACAAATAGAGAACACAAGGACGATTCAACGCACTGCACTGCCTTCAGCTGCCCATGGAGGAGAGAATGCCAAAAGAGATAACCTATGTAAACCTCTTTTCCGATCGCCCCTTCAAGGGGGATCGGGTTGCCGTGTGTCCTTTAGAGAAGTCGCCTTTAACTCCCTGGATGCAAACGGTGGCGACGGAACTAAACAGTCCTATAACGGCATTTTGCTATCAACCGGCCGGTGCAACGAACAGGCATCTTCGCTGTTTTACGCCCCTAACCCTCATGCCCTCCTGTACGCACGGCGCTTTGGCCGCAGCCCATCTGTTAGCGGATGCACGGCAGAAATCGGTGTTCCATACAGAGAATGAGGAGCTGGAGGTGCAGGTCGAAAACGGCTGGTTGGAGATGGAACTGCCGGCCCGAAAAACCGAACCGGCTCCCGCCCCACCCGCGTTGCATGTGGGGCTTGGTGTCGTGCCGATCTTTGTTGGCAAGAACAACCGAGATTATCTTGTTGCTCTATCTTCCGAGGCGGTGCTACGCGCCTTGCAGCCGGATTTTAACCTCTTGCGCGACCTCGATGCCGAGCGCATTGTGCTTACGGCGCGCGCGGAAACCAACGGATACGACTACGTTTGCCGGGCTTTTGCGCCCCACTGCAGCGAGACGGAGGAGTGTATCTCGGCGGATGCGCATGCCCTCTTGGCCCCGTTTTGGGCACAGAGGCGAAACACAAAAAGCTTGGCGGCCCTCCACGCCTCCAAACGGGAGGGCACCGTGCGCGTGCAGATGCTGCGTGATCGCATTCGGCTCTCTCTGCGCGCGGTTATCACCATGCAGGTACGACTATGTGATCAAGGGTTAGAGGAGTTGGAAGGAGAACAATAGTCATGCGATTTGGTGTATGTGCTGGGGTGGATGCCGCTCCGATCCTGGCGGAGGCGGGCTACGACTACATCGAGCTTTCCGTTGCTGCCGACCTTGCGCCGGAAACGGACGATAGCACATGGTCAGCCCACCGGCATCGAATCGAGCAGATGCCTCTGCCGGTTGAGGCGTTCAACTCGTTTGTGCGTTCGGGCAAAATTGTAGGGCCGGAGGCGGATTTCGAGCGGTTGCGCCGCTATGTGAACACCGCACTCGAACGAGCCGCCCGATTAGGGGCGGAGATCATCGTCTTTGGAAGCGGGGGCGCGCGCCATATCCCCAACGGGTTCGACCGCGCGGTCGCACGGCAGCAGATATTGGACTTCCTCCATCTCTGCGCCGACGCTTCGGAACGTACCGGCGTAAAGGTGGCCATTGAGCCGCTGAACAGGCGTGAGTGCAACGTTCTTAACCTCGTTTCCGAGGGCGCAGCGTATGCCCGGGAGGTCGCTCGGCCGGGGGTGGGCGTTCTTGCCGACACGTTTCACATGGAGTGCGAGTCGGAACCGCTCGATGCTATTCTCGCGGCTGCCGACATTCTGTTGCACGTACATACCGCCGACACGCACCGGTATGCGCCGGGGACGGGTTCCTACGACTACGAGGCTCTATTCCGTACCCTCTACCAATGCGGCTACAACAGGCGTCTTTCCATTGAGTGCGACTTTCAAGGGAAGCTGGCGACTTTGGCCGCCCCGGCCCTATCTCGTCTAAAGGCCGCTTATGCGGCGGCCTATCAGGGGAACGCACAGACTTAGGGAACTCTCCTTACTACTCGACGGTGCTGCGCTCAAGACCAGTACTGGGGTCTCCAGAAAATCGCAAGATTTTCTGGGGCAGGGCGCCTTTCCTCTTAATCAACGGTACTCCGGCGGAATCTGGCTCACGTTCTTGCAAGAGTCTTCGGGGTCGGGATAGACGTCCGTCCACAGATGTTGCATGCAGGTGGCGGCGAGTTTTAGGCGCTTGGCGTGCCCGTCGGCAAAGAGAAAGTTGATCGCCCCGTTGTGCGACTGAAAGGCCCCCAGGCCACCACGACCATCGGGGGCTGTCAAGGTGAGAAACCAGTTCCCAAGATCGGGATAGTTATAGCGCGATTCGATCACCCAAAGGAGTTGTGCCGGGGCGCTTATCTCGGCGAGGTATCGGGGGCGCACACGCGGCTCGCCGTACCAACAAGGCGGGACGGCCTCATGAAAGAAAGCCCCATTGTAGGCATACGAGGCAGGGAGCCATTGTGAACGAGGGTAGGCCCAGTTCGATTCGTCGCCCATAGTGCCGTTGAAACCGCCTTGGTACCAGGCGTAGGCGTTGGAAGGGCAGTCAAAAACCTGCAGATTTTTGATGTAAGGAGCGATCTCCCGTTTCCAGTTGATCGAACTGCCCTCAAGCTGATCGGACGGGTTCCAAAGTGGGGACGGCGCCATACACCCGCTTAAGGGATGGGTGGCGTCTGGAAGGCGGCTCATGGGGTAGGTCTCATCATAATCTTGTAGATAGAGCAGAAGCGCGGTGCCAATCTGCTTTTCGTTGGAAAGACAGCTTAGGCCCCGGGCGGCCTCGCGCGCCCGGGCAAATACCGGAAAGAGCAACGCTGCTAATAGCCCAATAATTGCCAGAACCACCAGCAGCTCGATAAGCGTAAAACCTTTCAACCGCCTAAAGCAAGGCGGGCCGCTATATGCAGTTTGTTGGTTCATTGTTGGTTCTCCTCGTTACCATTGGCCGACCAACCAACGTGAGAAGGCACGGTCAAGATCACGCGCGTTATGGATGGCAACACCGGTATATGTTGCTAGCTTTTGTAGCCCAGCTTTATGGTCGGCACCTTGCTGCAGCACCAATCCATCCTGGCAGATGGCGATGAGACCGTAGTGGGGGTCGCTTAAGGCGCCTTCGGCAAAAAGCGGGTAAACATCGTTGGGCATAGGCCAATCGTTACGAGCGTAGCCGAGCACGATGTATTGAACCGGCGCCCCCGTGAAAAGGGTTTTGTATTCGCTCGGCACCGGCGGCCATCGGTAGTAGCTGGTTTGCGTCTGCTGTTCCAGTGCTTGGGGCGTGCCGCCCCAGCTTAAGTGAGTAAAGGGATTAGGGAAGGTATAGAGATAGGGTCTATCGGCAAG